>RCNG010000522.1_pt1 | contig 17637 bp, 13 predicted proteins | sample 2041371 | NCBI WGS metagenome assembly RCNG01 (sample SAMN09708227, study PRJNA481090) | Marine sediment metagenome, whole genome shotgun sequencing project. | biome: marine sediment; feature: ocean; material: sediment; isolation source: Sewage treatment plant 1 marine sediment (STP1) ... | reverse complement strand
GGTCGATATGTCGACGATCTCCGCGTTTCCGAGCTGGTAAGCTTCCTCGAAACTCACCTGAATAGTGGAGGCGTGTGATGAACCGAGTGTTACTGCTGGGTCTGGACGGGGCGACCTTTTCGGTCTTGGACCCGTTGATGGATGCGGGAGTAATGCCGAACCTCAAGAGCTTGTGCTCTCGCGGAACTCGATCGCTCCTGCTCTCCACACCGAATCCTCTGACCCCCTCGGCCTGGACGTCGATGACGACGGGTCGTAGCCCGGGAAACCACGGCATCTTCGACTTCGTCCGGGCGGAACTGTCGGGGCCCCATCCGACCTTTCGCCTGGCGACGTCAAGCGACATTCGCCATCCCACACTCTTCTCCGTTCTGGGAAAACAAGGGCTGACGACCATCAGCATGAACTTTCCAGTCATGTTCCCTCCCAAACCGGAGATGGGCTTCATGATCCCCGGTTTCGTGCCCCACCGGCATCTGCGCCAGGCGACGAATCCACCCAGTTTCTACGAACAACTCAAGGAGATTCCAGGCCTCAAGCTGGACGAGATAACGGTCGATTTCGAAGAAGAGCGTCGCTCGGTTCAGGTACTGGAACAACACGAGTACGATGACTGGATCGAGTTTCACATTCGACGCGAGCGCCACTGGTGGCGGATCCTGGATCACCTCATGAAAACCGAGCCGTGGGCTTTTTCAGCCGTGGTCTTCGACGGCGTCGACAAACTGCAGCATGCGTGCTGGCGCTACCTTGACCCGGACCTCTACGACGAGGCATCGGCTTCCCCCCGTGAGCGGCGCGTTCGCGAGCTCTGTCTCGACTACTTTCGCGAGATCGATGACATCACCGGCAAGCTCCTCGAGCTGCTGGACGACGGCGACCAGGTCTACGTGACCTCCGACCACGGTTTCGGCGCCACCGACGAGATCCTCTATATCAACACCTGGCTCAGCGAGCACGGGTACTTGACCTGGACCGAGGATGCTCCCCTGGCTGAAGAGGGCATGCTGAACACGGAAGGCATGAAGACGCCGGCGTTTCTCTTCGACTGGTCGAAGACCCGTGCCTTCGCCCTGACTCCGGGGAGCAACGGGATCTATCTCCGTGTCGACGACGACGCCGAGCGGCGCCGCCTCGCCGACGAGATCGCCGAGGCGCTCCTGTCCGTGAGCAACCCGATCACCGGTGAACGCGTGGTGCGGCGGGTCATGAAGCGGGAGGACGCCTTCCCTGGCATCGCCTCGGATCAGGCTCCGGATCTCACCCTCGTCCTGCGGGACTACGGCTTCGTGTCGGTCCTGAGGTCGCAGGAGGTGGTGCGACCCAGACCCGAAGTCGTTGGAGCTCACAACCCGGACGGCATCTTCGTCGCGGCAGGAGCGGGCATACGCCAGGGAGCCACCGTCGACCGCCTGTCGATCTTGGACGTCACCCCAGCGATGATGTACGGTCTCGGTCAAGCGATTCCGCGAGAATTCGAGGGGCGATTACCGAAGGAGATCTACACCGTGGATCATCTCGAGGCCCACCCCGCCGATCTGGAGACGGCTGCGGCGCTCAGAGAAGAGCAGCCGCCGGCTCCCGAGACCGTGCCGGCCTACGATTCCGAAGGGGAGAAGGCCCTCATGGAGCGCTTGCGCGCGCTGGGATACCTGGAGTGATCACTAGATGCCGATGATCTCCGTCAACGGAATGCGCCTCCACGTCGCCAGCACCGGCAGCGGCGAGGATGTCGTCATGGTGCACGGTCTGGCCGCCAATCTGGCCTTTTGGCGACTCAAGATCGTGCCGCACCTGGCCCCGCAATATCGAATCACCGCTTACGATCTGCGGGGGCACGGCCGCAGCGACATGCCTGCCGACGGCTACTCGCCGAGCAATATGGCCGAAGATCTGAAGGGCGTTCTCGACGCCGGCGGCATCGAAAAGGCGCACCTCGTCGGGCACAGCTTCGGTGGCGCCGTGGTCATGGAGTTCGCGGCCCTGTACCCGGAACGGGTGCTGACCCTGACCCTGGCCGACGCCACCGTCTGTTCATTGCAGCAGCTGGACCAGAACCGCGACTGGGACCACTGGCACAGCTGGAAAAAAACCCTGATGGGGCTCGGCATCGAGGTCCCTGACAAGCTGCCCAAGGTCGCCTTCGCCCTCCTGGAAGAGATCGCCGACCCGCGCTGGCGAAAGGCCCGTCAGGGCTGGCGCCAGGGGCATCGACGGCCGCCAGGTGAAGATGTCTTTGTCCCCTTCGGCCTCTGGAACGGCGCCAAACGCACGGCCGACCGCTGGATCAAGCTGCTGAAAACGACCGACGCCTGGCAGGAGCTCCAGAGCGACGGACTGGGTCTCGACGGGATCCGTCGCATCGTCCACCCGACGTTGCTCATGTACGGCGAGCGATCCCGCTGGATGCGGACCTGCGAGGCCCTGGGCGAGGCTCTCGAGAACTCTGAAACCGTCATCATGCCGAAGACAGGACACTTCTTCCCGCTGCTCAATCCTGCGGGCTTTGCTCAGCAGCTGAGAGAATTCATCGACCGCAACCAGACGATTCGTCGAGATACCTCGACCAAAGGAACGGACCATGCGTCAACTACCTCTCTACCTGAAACTCCAACAACTCCTGGACGACGAGCTCCCGGAAGAGCAGTACAGAGAGATGACCGATCTCGAGCGGGAGTTCCGAGAACTCGACGAGATCGATCACCAGAAGGCTGAGGCCTCGGATGAAGACCTCGAGCTCGACGGGATCGAGGAGGACCTGATGGCTACGACTGTCGACGATGATAACGACCTGAGCAGCCTCATCGATCGCAAGACCGAGCTCGAAGCACAGCTGTTTGGAGACACAGACGCGCCATGGAACGATATCGGTGATGACATCCAGCCGCTCCGCGAGTTGGTCGACAGCCTTTCTGGCACGACCGGCGGGAGGGCCCGTCCTCGCCTGGAGCGGCTGCTGAAAGCCGTTGAAGAGCTCGATCCCGGACAGAAACCGGCCAGAGAGGGAGTTCCCAGGAAATCGCGGACACCGGGTGCCCGCAAGGTCGTCGCTGCGAGACGACGCCAGTTGGTGGCGGAGTTCCGGAGCGCGTGGAAGGAGGCGTTGAGTCACGGCCCGGTCACCGAGTCGGCAGGGCCCGAGGCCGCCGAGGCGCCGGCCGCATCGAGTCAGCCCGCCACAGTCGCGAAGCCGGATTCGACACAGTCCGCCGCACCTGCCAAACCGGGGGAGCCGCCCCCAGGAACAGAGGTCCCGGACTAGGGTCGTCGCGAACCGATTGCACTGCGGAGGTCGTACTTTGGAAGATCAACTCATCGACAGGCAGAACGTGCCGAGCTCGTCGTGGCCGAAGCCGCCGCTCGCTGGTGGTCTGGCGTGCTCGCAGTTCCGGCGTATCGCTCAGAATGGGTTCGGCGACTCGCACAACAGTTACGCCCACGCGATGACCTCCTTTCAGGGCCGGCTCTACGTCGGCACCACCCGCAACATCTTCCAGTTGGTAAAGATCGCGCCCGATCCCGCCACATCCGCCTTCCACATCTGGCCGGTTCGGACACCGCCGGGCCTGGATGCGACCGGAATGGACCAGCGCTGTCAGATTTGGCGCTTCAACCCGGTCGACGGCGAGTGGGAGATGCCTTTCGAGTCACCCCGCGTTCCCACGTCCGATGGCACCGGCGAGGTCTGGAGGGACTTCGGCTATCGCAACATGGTGGTTCAGAAGACGGAGAGTGACGCGGAGGCGGCGCTCTATGTCACCACGATGTCCTCGTCCAAGGCGCCTGGAGCACTGATTCTGCGATCACCCGACGGCGAGAGATTCGAACCCATCACCGAGCCCGGTATGGGCGATTCGAGCGCCAGCTCGTTTCGGGCGTTTGCCGGCTTCAAAGGTCGGCTCTACGCAGCCCCCGCCGGTCGCGGTCGACTCTGGGCCTTCGGCACCTCTGTCGTGCTCGAGTGCAGGGACCCCACCTCGCGCGTTTGGACTCCCACCAACGAGCCCAGCTTCGGAGATTCCTCCAACGTCGGTGTTTTCGACATTGGGGTTTTCAACGACCATCTCTATGCAGGGGTCGGTAATCCCTTTACCGGCCTGCAGGTGTGGAAAACGGATTGCCACGGCGAGCCGCCCTATCGCTGGACCAAAGTCCTCGACCAGGGCGCGGGGCGGGGCAAGCTCAACCAGGCGGCGATGTCGATGTGTGAGTTTCAGGGCGCGCTGTACATCGGGACCGGGATTCGTCGAGGAGGCTACGATCGGGAATTCAAGATCGGTCCGGCGGCCGGCGAGCTGCTGCGCATCTTCCCGGACGACAGCTGGGAATTGGTGATGGGTGAGGAGATTCACAACGCTCGCGTTGATCGACAACCCATGAGCGGTCTCGGCCCCGGCTTCGACAATCCCTTCAACGGCTACATCTGGGCGATGGCGGAGTACGAAAACAATCTGTACGTAGGCACCTACAACAACAGTGTTTTCCTCTGGTGGATCGATCCCCGCAATGTATCGCAGCAAACTCATCAACATCTGCGACGCATCGGGGTCGAGAAGATTGTCGAGCGCGAGGCCGGATTCAACCTCTGGCGCAGTCCCGACGGCATCCACTGGTTCGAGGTCTCGGGCGACGGATTCGGCAACCCATACAACTACGGCGTCCGCACCCTGCACGGGTGCGAGAGCGGTCTGTATGTCGGCACAGCCAACCCCTTCGGCCCCGAAGTCGCCGTTCGCACCGCGGCCGGATGGACCTACTCACCGAATCCGCGCGGTGGCCTGGAGATCTGGCAAGGCAAGTCCTCCCATCAGGCTCCGCCCTCTGACAAAACGGGTGTCCTCACGGGTGATGCGAGGCCGTCAGGCCCGAGGCTCGACCCCGCCGTCGAGGAAGAGGGTGAAACCGGGGACAACACGGCCGGCAGCCCTGGTTTGATTCAGGATCCGCTGCTGGCTCCCACAGAATATTGGAGCTTTTGTAGATTCCAGAATCAGGGCTACTGGACCGACGCAACGGAAACGTACCAAGAGGCCGGAGAGAACTTGCTGGAGAAACTGCTGGAATTCCTGCCCTCGAGGCAAGGAGCAGTCCTCGACGTCGGGTGCGGATCGGGCGCCACGACGGAGTATCTCGGTCGATTCTTCGGCCCTCGCAACGTGATCGGCGTAGACCTCTCCGCACCGTTGATCGACAGCTGCCACTCGATTGCACCTGAGTCGACCTTTCTGGTTATGAATGCGACGCAGTTGGATTTCGAGGGCGCTTCCTTCGATCATGTCATCTGCGTCGAGTCGGCGTCGCGTTTTCGAACCCGCGATCGGTTCCTCCGGGAGGCCCATCGGGTGCTCAAACCCGGCGGCTCGCTCCTCCTCACCGACGAGCTGTTCTCACGCTCGGTGGAGGCGGTGCTGCCATCGTTCCATCCGCGGAACTTCGTCAAAGGCCCGCACGCCTACCAGGAGGTTCTCGAGCGGGCCGGATTCGAATCGATCCAGGTGATCGATACCACCTTTGCCTGCGCTCTTCGAAGCACCGAGTACTTTCTCGCTTTTTGCTTCGAAAAGTTGAACCGTGGCGAGCTCGACCCGGGTCTGATGACCCTGAGCACCATGGTTCGAATGGCGTACCTCCTGGGACTTCGCTACTACGTCCTGGCGGCGGCGCGAAAGCCGCGCCCATCAACAACTCGAGTCGAGATCAACTTGGCGGTCGAAAGCGACCCAATGGAGAACAGTGATGAGTGAAGACCTTGAACTGGATGATCAGATGAGTGAAGACCTTGAACTGGATGATCAAACGATACGTTCGCGGCGCATGCGCAGATCGGCTTTGGCCCATCGCATTCTCTCGTCGGTGACCAAGCGTCAAGCTCGGCTGCATCACGAGCTGGCCGTCCTGCTCGAGAAGGAGGCCGAGTCCCACGTCGTTCTCGACGGCTGGGCACGAGAAGGTGCGGACCGCCAGAGCAAGAAAAAGAAGGGTTCCACGCTGCGGCGCTGGGGCAAGGAGCACCTCCAGCAGACGGCGATCGCCAAGAGGGAGGTCACAGCACACAAGGACCTGGCCGCCCGCTGCGATGCCCGGACGTTGTGGCATCAGACCGTCGCCACCCTGCTGATGCGAGGAAGCGTCACCCTTGAACCCGACTTCGGGCCAGAGGATTTCGACGTCGAGGCGCCGACCGATAGCGAGTGAGGATCCAAGCACCAAAGGACGGAAGCATGCAGATTACCGAGAAGGCCCAAAGCAGTCGCCGCCACTACGACCGTGTGATGTACGTCGAGTCGATTCTCGCGCCCCACGGGGAGTACTTCGGCGGCAGCTATTTCGCCAACTACGGCTACTGGAACCCGGAGACAGAGAGCGCCCGCGAGTCGTGCGAGAACCTGATGGAGAAACTCCTGACTTTCCTTCCCGAGAAGGAGGGGTCGATCCTCGATGTTGCCTGTGGCCTCGGGGCAACGACGAGACACCTCACGAAGCACTTCTCCGTCGAGAACATCACCGCGGTCGATATCAGCGAGAAGAATCTCGAGACCGGCCGTAAGAATGCACCCGGTGTCACCTTCCTGTGCATGGACGCCACCAAGTTGGAGTTTCCGGACAGCTGTTTCGACGCGATCATTTCGGTCGAGGCGGCCCTTCACTTCCAGACGCGCGAGGTCTTTCTTCGGGAAGCCCTGCGGGTTCTGAAGCCGGGTGGGCGTCTGGTGGTGTCGGACGTTCTCCACGACCGCTGGACGGATGTGGCCAGCCCGCTGCTCCCGGCCGAGAACCACGTGGAGAGCCCCGAACACTACCGGGAGATCCTCGAGCGAGCCGGGTTCTCTTCCGCCCTCGTCGAAGACGTGACCGAGCAGTCCTGGGTACGATCAAATCTCAACGCGACGCGATTCATCTGTGACAAGTACAAGCAAGGCAAGATCGACAAGAAGACCTTCACCGGTCTGATGACCCACAGGCTGCTGCGTTTGGTCAGCACCCGGTACTACATCGTGGCCACGGGCACGAAGCCCGTAGACCATGCGAAGCGCGAACAGATCGGCACCGAGGTCGGCACCGAGGTCGATGCTGAGATGCTCACCGGTCGCACAAAAGTGCCGCCCGGGCTGCAGGTGCTGACCGAGCACGGAAGCCTGGCCTTTCTCGAGATCAAGGGTCGCTACCGACGTGTCTCGCAAGCCCAGAAGGGCTTGGCCAAAGTCTGCCGCGATACCGGCGACAAGGAGGGGGCGGCACGGCACATGAAGCTGAGTCGACTGTACGCCACGGCGGCGCGAAATGTCCGTTCCGGACTCGAGTAGGAATCCGATGAGCAGAGAAACACCCTCGACCCCCGCTCCAGAGCGAGAGCGAAAGTCCGGCTTCAGCAGATCCGCCGAGAGGAATCGACGGCTGTACGAGAAGTGGATGTTCGTGGATTCGATCCTGGCACCACAGGGCCGCTACATGGAGGGCAGCCTGTTCGCCAACTACGGCTACTGGGAAGCGGATACGGTCGGCGCCAGAGAGGCCTGTGAGAACCTCATGGACCGTCTGATGGACATGATGCCCTATCGCCAAGGCAAGGTGCTGGACGTGGCCTGTGGCCTGGGCGCGACGAGTCGGCACCTCGCCCGGCAATTCGGGGCCGAGAACGTAACCGGTATCAACATCTCACCCAAGCAGCTGGAGGTCTGTCGCGAGACCTCACCGGGAAGCCCCTTCCTGGAGATGGATGCGATCGGTCTCGATTTTCCAGATGCGACTTTCGATCATGTTGTCTGTGTCGAGGCCGCCTTCCATTTCGAGCCGCGACGTCGCTTCCTCGAAGAAGCTCTGAGGGTCCTCAAGCCGGGGGGATCTCTGGTTCTGTCCGACATCCTGCACGATCTCTGGGGCGAGAAGCTGAACCCACTGCTGCACCCAAAGAATCACCTGGCCGATCCCGGCGCCTACACCAGGCTCCTGACGGAAGTGGGATTCACCCGAGCCAGCACGGAAGACGTCACGATCGAGTGCTGGAATCGATCCAACCAGAAACTTTTGAAGTTCGTCTGCGACGAGTACAAACAGGGCAGAATCGACCGCAAGAACCTGGACCAGATTATGATCGCCAGGCTGCTGAGAATCATGACGACTCGCTACTACCTGGTCGCGGGCGGCATCAAGCCGAACGGCAACCAGACCCAGCCGGGCAGGCGAGAGGCAGAAATCACACCATGAAGCCCGAAGACAGGTGCGGCTGGGCGCAAATAGAATGAGGAAAAGACGATGATGAACGAGGCCATCGACACCTCGTACGAGCCTTTCTCGCACGAGCCGGAGTATGTGGAGCTCAACAAGGGCTTTCTCGAGGCCCTGGAGCTCGAAGGACCCATGCGAGTTCTCGACCTCGCGTGTGGTACCTGCACGCTGACGTCTCTCCTTCTCGATCAGGTAGCCCGTCAGGCGGCGATAGTCGGTATCGATCTGTCGCGTCGCTCGCTGGAGCTGGCGCGGCTCGAGCTCGGCGAGGTCGAGCCCCCGGCCCTCGTCGATCTTGTGGAGGCGACGGCGGACCGACTTCCAGTGATCGCCAACCTCGCCGATCTCGTCATCATGGGAAACGCGATTCACTGCCTGCCCGATCTCGACGTCTTCCTCGAGGAGGTCGTACGAACCCTCAAGCCGGGGGGCACCTTCGCGTTCAACAGCTCGTTCTATGCCGGAACGTTTGTGCCGGGCACGGAGCGCTTCTACGACGAGTGGATGAAGGAGGCAGCAAGATACGTCCTGCGACGGGACCGCGAGCTCAAGGCCGCCGGCCTGCCCGGAGTCAAGCGGCGCAAGGGTCGAGCCGATCCCGCCTTCTCACGACGCTGGCTGTCGCCGGCCGAGTTCCGAGCACTCCTCGAAAGGCACGGCTTCGAGGTCTTCCATCTCGAGGAGCGTACGGTGATGATGAGCCGCCGTGCCTTCGAGACCGTCGGGGCCTACGAGGGACTGGCCGCGGTGTTGCTGAGCGGCTACCCGGTGGATCTCGCCTGCGAGGCGCTGACCCGTTCGGTCGCGAGTGGCTTGGACAAGGTGGGCTTGACAGAGGTGCCCCGCCACTGGCTCGAAGTGGCGGCGGTCAAGAAAGACGGAGGGGAGTGATCGGTGAGTAGCGTTTCGGAACAGCCGACACGACCGCTGGAGGGCAGGGTTGCTGTTGTCACCGGTGGCGGGAGCGGCATCGGCCGGGAGACGTCTCTGACCCTGGCCAAGGCCGGAGCCGCTGTCGTGGTCGTGGGCAGGACCTTGCAAAGCCTGGAGGATACTGTCGAAGAGATCCACCGAATCGGGGGCGACACGATTCCCGCCCGGGCTTGCACAGCCGACGTGCGTCGCGAAGACGAGCTGGTGACAATGGTTGCGGAGACGGTCGAGACGCTCGGCCACATCGACATCCTGGTCTGTTCGGCCGGCCTGTTGCGAGCCGTCAAGGCAGGGCCGAAGCCGGTGGCGAAGCTGACCTACGACGAGTGGTCGGCAGTGATCCAGACCAACCTGCGCGGAACCTTTCTGTCATCGAAGGCGGTTCTGCCGACCATGATTCGTCAACGTTGCGGCGATATCATCCATCTGTCATCGACCTCGGGTCTGCGCGGTTACGCATACGATTCCGCCTACTGCTCTTCGAAGTTCGGCATCATCGGATTTTCAGAATCGCTGCGTGAGGAGGTGCGCCGGTACGGCATCCGGGTGCAGACCCTGTTGCCGGGGCCGGTCGATACCGACATCTGGGAACAGAATCGTCCGGTACCGCCGCCGGAGAAGGTGCTTCCCGTCCGGAGGGTGGCCGAAACCATCGCCTTTCTCCTGACGCTGCCGCGCTCGACCATGATGGACCAACCGACGATCATTCCCTTCCGCCCGCATCACCGGCCGGCCTGGCGGACCGCCGGCCCCGGAACTCAAGCCGGCGGCTCAAACAGTGAGAGCGTACCGACATGAGCAGCTCGACGTTTGCCGACCAGGTCGCCATCGTCACGGGAGGGGCAAGCGGCATCGGTCTCGCAGTCAGCAAGAGGCTGGTGCAGGCGGGAGCGCAAGTGATGATCGTCGACAGCCGCCAGGAAGCGATCACAGAGGCCGTGGCCGAGATCGGCGCAAGCGCTGCCCCCGGATCGATCCGAGGCCTGGCGCTCGACGTGAGGCATCCCGAAGACATGGCGCGGATGCGTGAGGAGACCGTGGCAAGCTGGGGCAGGATCGATATCCTGGTGGCGGGTGCCGGCATCATGCGCGGGGTACCGGGTCGCCCTCAGACGGTGCGCGACACCCCGGCAGACGCCTGGGATCGAGTGATCGACACGAACCTGACCGGGGTGTTTCTCTCCAACAAGGCGGTTCTGCCCATCATGCAGGAGCAGAAGAGTGGCAACATCATTAACCTGTCGTCCACCTCGGGGCGCCGCGGTCTGGCCTTCGACGCGGCCTATTGTGCTTCGAAGTTCGGAGTCATCGGTCTCTCCGAGAGCCTGGCCGAGGAGGTTCGGCCGCAGGGGATTCGAGTCCAGGTTGTGTTGCCGGAGGCGGTCGATACTCCGATGCTGGATCAGAACGGGCCGCTGCCGCGCCCGGCGACGATGTTGACGGCGGATCAGGTCGCGGACCTCATCCTCCACCTGCTGAGGCTGCCGCCCGACACCGTCATGCTCAGCCCGGTGCTGAGGTCTCTCGAGTTACCCAAGACGAAGACAACCACGGAGAGGTCATGATGAAACATCCCATTTTCCTTCTTTCCATTACCGCGTTGGCCCTCGGCGTGCTCACCGTTTGCGTGCTGCCAGCCGATCGTGGTGAAGTCACGCTGCCGAGCGGCGGACAATTCGCCAAGCTCCCACCCGGCGACTATGATCGGACTCTGGAAGTCGACGGCGAAACGCGCAACTATCGACTGCACGTCTCTGCGGTAGCCGACCCTGAGAACCCGCGGCCGTTGGTGATAGTACTCCACGGTGGCGGTCAGACTGGAGCCCGCATTCAGGAGCTGATCTACATGGATCGCACGGCCGATCGATACGGTTTCTGGGTGGCCTATCCCGACGGCACCAAGGGTGCCGGTGGCGGCTTCACCTGGAATGGTGGTGATTGCTGTGGTGCGGCCATGCGGAAGAAGATCGACGACGTCGACTTCATCGAGGACCTGATTGGGGAGCTGACGGAGCCGGGCTACGTCGATCCGCGACGGGTCTACGCCACCGGTATCTCGAATGGAGCGATCTTCAGCTACCGTTTAGGCTGTGATCTGTCCGACAAGATCGCCGCCATCGCGCCGATCGCCGGAGCCCTGATGATGGATCAATGCACTCCCGGGCGACCGGTTCCGGCCATCATCTTCCATGGCAGCGAGGACAAGCACGTCAAGGTCAAGGGTGGGCGCAATTTTATGAGCGGTGCCAGGCGCGCCTTTCCGCCGCTGGGCGAGACTCGCGATCGCTGGCTCAAGATCAACGGTTGCTCGGCGGAGAGCGAGCGCATTTACCAGAACGGCGACTCGACCTGCTGGTCGTACGAGGGTTGCGCCGATCAGGGCGACGTGACCTTTTGCACGATCGAGGGCGGTGGGCATACCTGGCCGGGAGGCGAGCCGCTTCGGCCCGGCGTGCTGGGGTACACGACTGACGATCTCTCGGCCAACGAAGCCATGTGGGAGTTCTTCGCGGACCACCCCCTTCCGGCCACGAAGAAGCCTGACAGAAGGCGGATGCCTGACAAAGATCCACTGAAGAGCAAGGAGCAGGCCGACCGTGACCGCCAGGGAGAGTAAGGCCCGAGTCGAGCGCCAGGCCGCAGGCCTGAAGATCCAGTCCCTGGGAAAGGGACCGGATTCTCACGTGCTGCTCGGCAATGTCCACCTGCGCCACCGGCGCTACGAGGAGGCGACGCGCGAGTTCGAGAAGGCTCTCGAGCTCCAGCCCGACATGGCGACGGCCTTTCTGGGTCTCGGTAACGTCGCGTTGCGTCAGAAGGAAGAAGAAAAGGCCGAATCGTTCTATCGGACGGCCCTGAAGCACAACTCCGAGCTACCGGCGGCCCATCTCTGTCTGGCGCAGCTCAAAGTCAAAGACCAGGACCTTGACGGCGCCGTCGTGGAGCTCGAGCGGGCGGGCGAGCTCAACCCCGAGCTCCCTCTGGTGCCCTACTACCTCGGAAACATCTTCGCCTCTCGCAAGCAGAACGAAAAGGCGATCGAGGCCTATCAGGAAGCGGTGCGGCTGAAGCCGTCATTCTCCACGGCGCGGCGGCGCTTGGCCAATCTCCAGATGAAGGTCGGCGAGCAGGACGGAGCGGTCACCAACTACCGCGATCTGGCCGAACGCAACCCTCGGCTGGTGATGCCTCGCCTGCAGCTGGCGGAGACCTTCATGCGCCGCGAGCAATACGAGCAGGCGATTCCAGTGCTCGAGGAGGCCGTGTCCCTGCAGCCCTCTCGCGCCTTCTGTCACCTACGCCTGGGAGATGCCCTCGCCGGTGCCAAGCGCTATCAAGAGGCTCTGAAGGCCTACGAGAAATCGAGCTCGCTGCGTCCCCGGTTCGCGTTGGTGCACCTTCGCATCGCCGAGCTCCGTTTCGAAACCGACCAATTCGAGCAGGCGATGAACGACATCCAGGAGGCTCTCCGACTCAATCCCAGGATGGCAGCCTCGCATCAACTCCTGGCGAAGCTCCACGCTGCCCAGGGGGCTAACGATCAGGCTCTCGCCGAGCTCGATCAGGCCATCGCTCTCAATGGGCGACTCGCGACGGCCTACTGTGATCGCGCCGACGTCTATGTTGCACTCGGGCAGCGCAAGGAGGCTATCGCCGACTATCGCAAGGCCCTGGAATTCGCCGGCGACCTGGAGGCGGCCCACGAGGGACTCGCAGCACTCGGCAAGAAGGCTTGAAAACGTGTCGGGAGCGACGACCACCGCCACGCAGCCGCAGGATCGACCGGACGAGCCCCGCTTCCGACGCAATCTGCGGCTCGTGCGGACGCAGTCCGTCGTCGACGGCCAGCCGAAGTGCTACGTTCGGAGTCCCGATACCGATGAGATCTTCGAGCTGGGCGAGGAGGCCGCATTCGTTTGCGAGAATCTCGACGGCGAGAAATCGGCAGCGACCATTCGCGCTCTCTACAAGGAACAGTTCGGCGTGCCGCTCACACAGGAGGACTTCGAAATTCTGGTGCGACTCCTGGCACGGAGCGGCTTCCTGGAGGGCCAGGAGGCCTCGACCGAGCGTACCTTGCCCGAGATATTCGATCCCCACAACTTCCTACCCATCGCCACCATTCGCCTGGGTTCGGGTGACCGCTTACTGAGCTTCCTGGCGATAAAGCTCCGCTGGCTGTTCACCAAACCGTTCCAGGTCGTCGCGGTCGCCACGATCCTCGTGGGGCTCTATATCCTGGTGACCGATTTCTTCCAGCTTGCCGCGGCGGTCGCCTACCGGATGTCGCCCGGGTTTCTCCTGCTGGTACTCGCGTCGGCCTCTGTTTTCGTCCACAGCGCGCGCAGCTTCGTACATGGACTGTCGTGCAAACGCCATGGCCGCCAGGTCAGAGATCTGGCCATCTCGTTCCTGTACTACGTATTTCCGGCCATCACGGTGGATTGGCGCGAGATGGCGTGGATTCCGGCGCGCTCACAGAGATTCTGGGCGATCTTCTCGGGTCTGTATTACCAGATGATCCTATCCGGCCTGGCGCTGATTGGCTGGAGGCTGACCGAGTTCAACACGACCGCCAACACGGTTTTCCTGGCGATCGCCCTGTCGTCCGGCTTGGGCATGATCCTCTTCAACGCCAATCCGCTCACCAAGATGGACGGCTATCTACTCCTCGTAAACTGGACCGGCGTAAACCGTCTGCGAGAGCGATCGTTGGCCGCCTTTGGAGCCTGGTTGCACAGAGATCCGCCGCCGGAGGTCCTGTCTCGCAAGGAAAAGCGCTGGTTCGTAACCTACGGTCTTCTCTGCTCGGGCTATGCGATACTTCACATTACGCTGTTTTTCATGGGTATTTGGAGGTTCATGATCCCGGCCTTTCGTGGCCAGGGCGCTCTTCTGACGAGCCTCCTTTTTCTTTTTGCCGTTCACAAACCGCTGGGACATTTCATGGCTAAACAAAAATCCGTACGCTGGCTCTTTCTCGACAGCAAGCCGCGCCGCCGCATTCTCGTCTGGGGCTTGGTGATCATCGTCATTGTTCTCGGCTTCCTGCCGTATCCCTACGAGGTGAGCGGGCCCTTCCGGCTGCTGCCGGCCGAGAGCTTCCAGATCCGCACCGAGATCGAGGGAATGATCGAGGAGGTTTTCGTCCAGGAGGGCCAGTGGATCGAGGCCGGAGATCCCGTCCTGCGCTTGATCGAACGCGAGTACGAAACACGCGCGGTCAGCGCTTTGGCCCAGCTGGATGAGGCGCAAGCGAAACTGGATCTGTTGATCAAGGGTGCAACGCCGGAAGAGATCCGGACCGCCCAGACCGCCGTCGAGACTGCGGCAGCACAGTTGGCTTGGAGCCAGGGGCGGGCCGAGCGATTTCGTGAGCTGTACGAAGAGGAGCTGATCTCGGCTCAGGAGTGGGAGAACGCCACCCAGGCGGCGGTGGTCGACGAGCGCCAGCTCGAAGAAGAGAAGGCCTTCTTGGCTCTGACGCAAGAGGGTGCACAGGAAGAGGCGGTCGCGGCGTTCCAGGCCGAGGTCAACAGCCTGCAGGCCATCGTCGACGACTACCGCGGCGATGTCGAGCGCACGACCGTCAGCAGCCCGATCGGCGGACGGATCGTCACTCCCAGAGTGCAGGAGCTCGAGGGGCACTACGTCAAACCCGGGCAGCGCGAGGTGACCATCGATGTCGAGGACTCGCGGATGATGTACGCCGAGGTGCTGGTCCCCGAGGCGGACATCGGCAGCATCAAGCGGGGTGTTCGGGTGCGGCTCGTGACCTGGGCCTTTAGCAACGAGATGTTTTACGGCGAGGTTATCGACATCGCCCCGGTCGCCACGGTCAGCGCCGATTTCATTGTCGAGGGCTCGGATCTCGCGGTCGGAGACCCCGATTCGAAGGTCGTCCGCGTGACCACCGAGATCCCCAACCCCGAAGATCTTCTCAAGTCCGAGATGACCGGCTACGCCAAGATTGCCACTGAAGATCGGCTCTTGTGGGATGTCCTGCTGCGGCCGATCTACCGCTGGTTCAAGGTCGAGTTCTGGTCCTGGATCCCCTGACAAATAAGTGCTGGGCCCGCAGTTCCGTAGTTAAGAAAGTGTCGACACCCGTGATCGACGTGGACGACTGCAAATACGTGCCAGGTCCGCAGTTCCGTAGTTAAGAAAGTGCCGACACCCGTGATCGACGTGGACGATTGCCAGCTGCGCTACGGGCAGATGCAACGCGCAGCTCTTAAAGCCTACGTGTCAGCGGACCAGCGTGGTTGCCACGCCGCTTCCCACGAGCGAGTATTTCAACCCGAGTGTCGGCCCGGTCGCGCATCATGGCGTCGATCCGCTCCAGATGCCCGGCAAAGGACTGTTTCATGTGCGCGTCCGAGACCGCGACGGGGGCCTTCCACGGCAGGTGCCACGCCACCGGAACAGGCAGAAAAATGCCCCGGTCCGCGAGGACCGGGGCCGAATCTTCGTGCCGTGAATAACCGCTACGGCGACCCGAGTGCTCCGGTCAGGAAGAGGAAGTCCGCAAAGCCGGGCGTGGCCTCGTCGGTGGTGATCGCGAACATTCTGGCATTCGCGCCCGTGAAATCGAGCACCCCGCCAAGAGTCAGACCGTCCGCGCAGAACGGCGGTGTAAAGGCCTCCGCCGCATCCGACACCGTGTCGATGACCACGCTGTCAAAGCCCTCTCCGGTCACCAGCTGATCATCGGCCTCGGAGGCCGCACTGCACATGATTCCCGGCTGGAGCCCGGAGGTGATGACCGAATTGACGTTGAAGATGAACCCGGTCTGGGAGGGGGCGCAGGTCGTGTTGTCGATGCCCATGGTGGTCTTGAGGGTGAGGTCGAGACAGACTGCATAGAGCAGGCAGTCGGGCGCAGCATCGCCCTCCTCGCCAAAGCAACCCTGGAGGTCCTCCAACTCGCCGGTGTAGCCGTCGGCCGCCTTGTCGATGGCGAAGACCACGTTGGTGTCGTTGAGCAGGAGGTCGGTATCGACCGTGTTGTCGGTGGCGTCATCGTTCTGGAACAGGAGCAACGGTTCGATGTCCTGACGGGCGCACAACAGCACCGCGTCGGCGAACGAGATGTCCCGTGCTGGGACCGCGTTACAGACGATCTTGGCTCCGAGGTTGAGCACCGTGCAGTCGCCTCCGGAGAACCCCGTGCAGGCGCCGACCTTGGCGTTGGTCAGACCCTGGGTGGACCCGGTCAACGTGCCGCAGTCCGCGCCGCGCATGGCGTGACACATGCCCTGGACGATGGCGTCACCCGCGGTGACTTCGCCATCGGCGGTACCGAGGTTGTCACAACCGCCATCAGCCACGGCCGGCAGCAGGTCGTTGACCGTGAGCCCGTCGCCGGCCGTGCAGAAGGCCTCGAGGGAACCCGCCTGCCGCATCGAGGCAAAGAGCTGGTTGAAGACGTCGTCGGCGATGCCGATGGAGATCTCGTCGCCGGCTGTGACCAGAGCCGAGATCGTCGGACCGATGGCCGGCGTCAACACCGCACCGGGTGTTTCCTCGGCCATGGGGTCGATGGTGAGTGATTCAAAGGCCGCCGGGATCTCGATCTTGAGCCCGTTGGGATCAATCTCGACATCGATCTTCCCCGGAGCGAAGTTCCCCTGTTCGAACGAGGCCACCGTGTCGGCGTCGATCTCCACTTCTTCGAGTGCCAGAGGATCGGGTTCGGCGCCGTCGACCTCGGCCAGGAAGTCCTCCTCGAATGTGACGTCGAAGTCGATGATACCGACGAGCTCGAAGCCATCGGCGAAGCCGAGGGTGAAGACCTCGATCAGGATCGCACCGAACGACGCAAAGGCGTTGCAGACCGCCGCGCCCCAGCACTCGATCTTGCTGTTCTGATTGGTCACCGGATTGTAGTTCTGGCCCTCGCCGCGCTTGGTGCACTGGCCGTCGGCTTTGTCACAACCGCAGCTGCCCGCCGGGCACTGGCTGTCTGAAATACAGAATTCGCCGTCTTGAGTGCCGCCTGAACAGTTTCCGCCATAAAAGAGCTCGGTGCCGTCGTGGTCCTCGATCTTCCATGTGATGACCTGAGTATTCGGATCGGGCGGGGTCCCGTTTTCGATCCCATCCTCGGTGATCACGAAGTCGAACTCGAGGTCGGTGATCTTGCTGACCGCGGTGACGTTGATCTTGGTCCTCGCGATGCACTCACCAAACAGACCCTTGTCGGTGCATGAGTCGTGAGCGCCGACCTGGACCCGGATGTCGGGTAGGTAGATCGTGATACCGATCTGACCGTTTTCGAAGTCCACCACACAACCCGGTGCGTTGGTCTCGTTGTTGGGGAAGGTGACGCTTTCAAGAACTATCGGTACGTTGTTGAGATTGCACGAGCAGCTCGGCGTGAAGTCGACCGTAGCAAAGACCTTGCCGGTGAGATTCGCGCTGGCCTGGGTGGTGAACTGGTTGATCGCGCCCTGGCATTTCTCATCGAAGAAGTCC
>RCNG010000521.1_pt1 | contig 17684 bp, 16 predicted proteins | sample 2041371 | NCBI WGS metagenome assembly RCNG01 (sample SAMN09708227, study PRJNA481090) | Marine sediment metagenome, whole genome shotgun sequencing project. | biome: marine sediment; feature: ocean; material: sediment; isolation source: Sewage treatment plant 1 marine sediment (STP1) ... | reverse complement strand
GGGGTGGCGAAGGCGGCGTTCAAGCTGCGCGCCGAGATCGTCGAACGCTCCTTCGCCCACATCCTCGATCGCGGCGGCATGCGCCGAACCTGGCTGCGCGGCCGCGACAACGTCCACAAGCGCTATCTCCTCCATGTCGCCGGTCACAATCTCGGGCTGCTGATGCGCCCCCTGATCGGCGCCGGCACCCCGAAAGAGGCTGCAGCAAGAGGAAAAGCGCTTATTTTGCTCGTTCTCTTGCCCGATGGCTCGATCCTGGTGATGCTGGCGGCGATCGGCAACAACCAAGCCGTCCTCGCCGCCCTCAGCGTGGCTACGCCCCCGGACTGGTGAAACCTGACTTCGTCAACGGGCTACTAGGCATGACTCGCGACCGCCGCTACCGCAAGCCGGTTACCCACAGTTACGCCAGGCCAAGAGACACGAGTGAAATCCGGGCTGGCCGTTCCCCACGGATAACTTGGCGCGGCGCGGCTTTTCTGGCAGACAGGGGTGCCGCTAGGCGACACCCTGGCGGAATGGCGCCTAAGGCACATAGCGGAGCGGAGAAGTATGGCTGAAGCGGAGAGCACCAGCGACGAGGGCGGGCGGGATTTCATTCGCGACGTGATCCGTGGGGACCTGCGCGCCGGTCGCCACGACTCGATCGTTACCCGCTTTCCGCCGGAGCCCAACGGTTATCTGCACATCGGCCACGCCAAGTCGATCTGCCTCAACTTCGGTGTTGCCCGCGAGTTCGGTGGCCGCTGTAATCTGCGCTTCGACGATACCAACCCGATCAAGGAGGAGATGGAGTACATCGAGGCGATCGAGCGCGACGTGCGCTGGCTCGGCTTCGACTGGGGCGAGCACCTCTATTTCGCCTCCGACTATTTCGAGCAGCTCTACGACTGGGCCGAGCATCTGATCGGCGCTGGCAAGGCCTATGTCGACGACCTCTCGGCCGAGGAGATCCGCGCCTACCGCGGTACCCTGACCGCGCCGGGCCGCAACAGCCCCCACCGCGACCGCCCGGTCGACGTGAATTTGGATCTGTTCCGGCGGATGCGCGCCGGAGAGTTCCCCGACGGCGCCCGGGTGCTGCGCGCCAAGATCGACATGGCGTCGGGCAACATCAACATGCGCGATCCGGTGCTCTACCGCATCCTCCACGCGTCCCATCCGCGCACCGGCGACGCCTGGTGCATCTATCCCACCTACGATTTCACCCACGGCCAGTCGGACGCGATCGAGCACGTCACCCATTCGATCTGCACCCTTGAATTCGAGGACCACCGTCCTCTCTACGACTGGTTCATCGAAAAGCTGCCGGTGCCGTCGCGGCCCCGGCAGTACGAATTCGCCCGCCTCGAACTGACCTACACGGTGCTGTCGAAACGCCGGCTGATCCAGTTCGTCCGCGAGGGCCACGTGCACGGCTGGGACGACCCGCGGATGCCGACTATTGCCGCGCTCCGGCGCCGCGGCATCCCACCCGCCGCCATTCGCGATTTCGCCGGGCGGATCGGTGTCGCCAAGGCCAACAGCACCGTCGAGGTCTCGTTGCTCGAGTTCTGCGTCCGCGAGCTGTTGAACAAGACCGCCGAGCGGCGGATGGCGGTGCTGCGCCCGCTCAAGGTTGTCATCGAGAACTACCCGGAAGGTGAGACCGAGATGCTGGAGGCGGTCAACAACCCCGAGGATCCCGCCGCCGGAACCCGGCAGGTGCCGTTCTCGCGAGAGCTGTACATTGAGCGTGAGGACTTCATGGAGGATCCGCCGAAGAAGTTCTTTCGCCTCTCCCCCGGCCGCGAGGCGCGGCTGCGCTACGCCTACTTCGTCACCTGCCGCGAGGCGATCAAGAACGACGCCGGCGAGGTGGTCGAGCTGCGTTGCACCTACGATCCGGCGACCCGCGGCGGCGACTCCCCCGATGGGCGCAAGGTCAAGGCAACCCTGCATTGGGTGTCGGCGGCGCACGCGGTACCGGCGGAGGTACGCCTCTACGACCACCTGTTCTCGCGGCCCGACCCGGGCGCCGACGGCGACGTCCTCGCCGACCTCAATCCCCGTTCGCTGGAGGTGCTCGACGACTGCCGCCTGGAGCCAAACCTCCCCGATTTGCCCCCTGGCGAAGCGCTGCAGTTCGAACGTCAGGGCTACTTCTGCCTCGATCCCGACACGACGCCGGATCGGACGGTGTTCAATCGCACGGTGGGGTTGCGCGACTCGTGGGTTAAGATCCAGGCAAAAGGCGGCGCGAAGGCGTAGCCGCGGGCGGCGGCGAACGTTCGAGAGGTAAGCGCGATGGATCTCGACTACGGCTGGTTGGCGGCGCTTTCGGTGGCGCTGCTGGCGACGGGAGTTGTCGGCGGCTTGCTCGCCGGGCTGCTGGGCGTCGGCGGCGGTATCGTCATCGTTCCGGTGCTGTTTCAGATGTTCTCGTTTCTCGACATCGATCCGTCGGTGTGCATGCATCTGGCGGTGGGTACGTCGCTGGCGACGATCATCCCGACATCGATCGTCTCGGCCCGCGCCCACTATGGTCGAGGCGCGGTCGATATCGACCTGTTGAAATCGTGGGGACCGGCGATATTGGTCGGGGTGCTGATCGGCACCGCCATCGGCGGTTACGTCAAGGGCCAGGTGCTGATCGGCGTGTTTGCCGTCGTCGCCCTCGCCGTCGCCGCCAACATGGCGTTTCGTCCCGAGGGCAGCACCGTCAGCGATCGCCTGCCGGGCGGCGTCTGGAAGCACGCGATCGGCGGTGTCATCGGGATGTTCTCGGCGATGATGGGGATCGGCGGCGGCACCCTCAGCGTGCCGATCCTCGGTGCCTTCAGCTATCCGATCCGCCGGGCGGTGGGAACGGCGGCGGCGATCGGCCTGATCATCGGGGTGCCCGGCGCCGCCGGTTTCGTGTTCGCCGGCCTCGACGTGCCGGCCAGGCCGCCGGGCAGCCTCGGCTACGTCAATCTGATCGGCTTCGCCCTGATCGTCCCGACGTCGATGGTCGCCGCTCCGTTCGGCGCCAAGATCGCCCACACCATCAACCCCGGGTTGCTCCGCAAGGCGTTTGCGCTGTTCCTGTTCCTGACCTCGCTGAGGATGATTTACGGGCTCATTTCTTAGCGGTGCAGATCGTCCGTGTATTCACAGGGCCGCGGCGCAAGAGCTAAGATGATTGCGAAGACGAACCACTCTGGAGCAATCCCATGAAGATCGTTGCGGCTCCCAATGCCTTCAAGGGTTGTCTCTCGGCCAGCGCGGCGGCGCAAGCAATGGCCGACGGCGTCAGGAGAGCACTTCCCGATGCCGAGGTGGTCTGCGTTCCCGTCGCCGACGGTGGTGATGGGCTGGTCGACGTGGCAATCGAAGGCTTGGCTGGCGAACCCCGCGTGGTTTCGGTCACCGGGCCGCTCGGCGATTTCCTCGAAGCCAAGTATTGCTACGTTCCTGCAATGAGCTTCGCGGCGATTGAGATGGCGCTCGCCAGTGGTCTCGCTTTGCTGCCCGAGAGCCGCCGCGATACGATCCGCACGACGACGGTCGGAACTGGAGAACTGATCCGCGCCGCGCTCGACCTCGGCGTATCGCGGATCGGCGTCGGTATCGGCGGCAGCGCGACAACTGACGGCGGGATCGGCATGGCGACGGCGCTTGGGGTTCGGTTTCTCGATGAACACGAAAGAACCGTCGAACCCGTCGGAGGATCCCTCGGGGCGATCAGGCACATCGACATATCGGGTCTCGATCCTCGCGTGAAATCCGTTCGCTTCGAAGCCGTTTGCGATGTCGACAACCCGCTCTGCGGACCGAAAGGCGCCGCCGCCGTCTATGGTCCGCAAAAGGGCGCCACCCCGGAACAGGTCGCGTTCCTGGATGCCGGTCTCGCCAACCTCGCCGACGTCATCGAGAAAGATCTCGGCCCCGACGTCCGCGATCTTCCCGGCGCCGGCGCCGCCGGCGGGCTTGGGGCGGGGCTGCGCGCCTTCCTCGGCGCCGAATTGCGCCGGGGCGTGGATCTGGTGCTGGACCTGGTGAAACTGGACGAAAAGCTACAGGAAGCCCGGCTCGTGCTCACCGGCGAGGGTCAGATCGACTTCCAAACGGTGTTCGGCAAGGCTCCGGCCGGTGTCGGCGCAGCCGCCAAGGCCAGGGGCGTGCCCTGCATCGCCATCGCCGGCAGCGTCGGCGAGCGGCTGGAAGACCTTCATCGCGCCGGGATCGACGCGGTATTCAGCCTCTGCCCCGGTCCGACGACTCTCGAAACAGCGATGACGAACGCGGCCGAGCTTCTCGCACGCACCGCCGAACAGGCGGTGCGTGCCTTTCTCGCGAGCGGCTCGACCCCGAACTGAACGGGTTTTCGTCATCTGGCTTCCGTTCGTCGTCGCCGCCGGGATCAACAAGGCGCAGGGCTCGTCGACGGTTGCGATCGTCGCCACGGCGGGCCTGCGGCCGCCTTCACCTTGTCGGCGTCGGGCATGATCCTGCTTTAGGTTCGGGCGCCAACGGTGGTAGACGTTGCGATGAGGTAACCTTCGGAGCTTGCTGTCATCCTGGCCTTCTTCACGTTGCTGTTGGTGTGTCAATTGGTCGGCGAGGTGATCGTCGCCGCCACCGGCATTCCCGTCCCCGGTCCGGTCATCGGCATGGCGATCCTGTTCTGCGGTCTGTTGGTTCGCGGCAGTATACCTTCAGAGCTTGCCGCGACCGCCGAGACGCTGCTCTCCCATCTGTCGCTGTTGTTCGTTCCGGCCGGCGTCGGGGTGATGCTGCATGCGGAGCTGATCGGTGCGGAACTGCTCCCCATCGCCGCGTCGCTGATCGTCAGTACGCTGTTGACCATCATTGTCACCGCCCTGGTGATGCACCTGCTCCGGCGGCGCGGTGAACCCCGATGAGAGATGAACTTCAGGAGATCTGGGTCTACCTGGCGGCCAGCCCGCTACTGGCGCTGACGCTGACGTTGCTCGCCTATCTCGGCGGTCTTTGGCTCTACCGGCGCAGCGGACAGAACCCGTTGGTCAATCCGGTGCTGATCGCGGTGGTCGCGATCGTCGGTCTGCTGGTCGCCACCGGTACCGACTACCGCACCTACTTCGACGGCGCCCAGTTCGTCCATTTTCTCCTGGGGCCGGCGACGGTCGCCCTGGCGATCCCGCTGTATCGGCAGGTGCAACAGGTCAAGAAGTCCCTGGTCGCGATTCTCGTCGCGGTGGTCAGCGGCTCGTTGACGGCGGCCGGCAGCGCCGTTGCCATCGCCTGGCTGCTCGGCGCGTCGAAGGAGACCATTCTGTCGATGGCGCCGAAATCGGTAACCGCCCCGGTGGCGATGGGCATCGCCGAGCAGATCGGCGGCCTGCCGACGCTGACCGCCGTGGTCGTGATCCTCACCGGGATCTTAGGGGCGATGACGGCGACGACGGTGCTGAGGCTGTTGCGTATCGACGATCAGCGGGCCGGCGGCCTCGCCATCGGCGTCGCCTCCCACGGCATCGGCACGGCGCGGGCGTTTCAGGTGGGCGAGGTCGCCGGCGCCTTTTCCGGCCTCGCCATGGGTCTCAACGCCCTCGCCACCGCGATCCTGATCCCGGTATTGTACCGGCTGTTCTCGTGAGCGAGTTCGCTTTCCAGTTCGGGGTATCGCCCTGGCATTGCCGCCGCCCTGTTCCTACTTCAGTACGAAGCTCTTCGGCAAAAACCATTCGATATCGGCAAGCCTCGTGACGGAACAACAACGAACGCAAATCCTGCGCCCGGAAGACACGTGCTGGCGAAAGGAAAGGGCTGAGCGGGTCAGCGTTGTCGTCGACGGCGCCGCATATTTCGCCGCTCTGCGGTCGTCGATCCTCAAGGCGCGGCGATCGATATTCATCGTCGGCTGGGATATCGACAGTCGAGTGCGGTTGGTCGGGGACTCCGGCACAGTCGACGATGGCGCACCCGAGGAACTGAAGGCGCTTCTCGCCTTCGTCGTCCAACGTCGTCCCGAGCTGTCGGTCCACGTACTGCTGTGGGACTACTCGATCGTCTATGCCCTCGACCGCGAGCCGCTGCCGGGCCTCAACCTCGGTTGGTCGACACCGCGGCAGATCGAGATCTGTCTCGACGATGTTCTGCCACTCGGTTCCTGCCACCACCAGAAGATCGTCGTTGTTGATGACGCGGTGGCTTTCTGTGGTGGTCTGGATCTTGCCGTCGGTCGCTGGGATACGACCGAGCACCGCCCGCGCCACCCTGATCGGTGCGCTCCGGATGGCGAGCCGTGCCCGCCGTTCCACGATTTGCAGATGGTGATCGACGGCGCCGCCGCAGCCGCTCTCGCCGAACTCGTCCGCGCACGATGGCTGGAAGCGGCCTGCCGGCAGGCCTTGCCGTTCGAACCGACGGGTGATCCGTGGCCCGACGCCGTACGACCGGATTTGACCGACGTTGAGATCGGTATCGCCCGGACGATCCCGACGATGTCCGGTCGGCCGGGAGTGCACGAGATCAAGGCGCTCTACTGCCGCGCCGTCGCCGCGGCGGAACGGTTCATCTACATCGAGAACCAGTATCTGACCGCCGACTGCGTCGCCGAGGCGCTGGTCCGCAGAATGACCGAGAACCCGCAGCTCCAGGTGATCGTCGTCGGACCCAAGCAACCGGCCGGCTGGCTCGAGGCCCGGAGCATGGGCGCCGGGCGGGAGCGGTTTGTCCGCCGTCTCGAAGAGGCGGGGGTGATCGACCGGTTCAGGTTGCTGTATCCGGTCGTCGTCGACGGCGGCGACGAGACGCCGGTGATGGTCCACGCCAAGGTGCTGACCGTCGACGATGGGTTGCTGATGATCGGCTCGGCCAACCTCAACAATCGGTCGATGGGCACCGATACCGAGTGCAATCTCGTCGTCGAGGCCGCCTCCGCGGCGGAGTCGGAGGCGATCGCCGGATTGCGCGACCGTCTGCTCGCCGAGCACCTCGACGCGACACCGGAGGCGGTCAAGGCCTGCTTCGCCGAGCAGCCTTCGCCCTTTGACGCGCTCGATCAACTGATCGGAAGCGGACGTCGGCTGGCGGTCATCAAGGATCACGCGCCCTGGGACGACGATCTGGCGCATTCCCTGCGCGAGGTTGCCGATCCCGAGCGCCCGATCGACCACGAAGATCTGGTCGGCGACATGTTCGAGCCCGAACCGGAGCGGTCGCCACGTAAACCGGTCGTCAAGTTTGGGCTCGCGGCCGTGGTCCTGCTCGGCCTGCCGCTGTCCTGGCAGGTTACGCCGCTCGCCGAGTGGGTCGACCCGTCGCGTCTGGAGCCGCTGGTCGAAGGGTTCGCGCGATGCGCTTGGGCGCCGCTGATCGCTCTTGTTGCCTATGTCGCGGGAGGCCTTGTGATGTTTCCGGTGACGGTGTTGATCGCGCTGACCGCCATGGCCCTGGGTCCCCTGACGGGCTTCCTCTACGCCGCGATCGGCTCGGTGGTGAGTGCCGCGGTGGCTTACCAGATCGGCGCCATCGCCGGGCGGAGGGGACTGCGCCGGTTGGTCGGACGACGGCTCAACAAGGTCAGCCGGGCGATGGGGAAACGGGGGATTTTCTCGATCGTGGCTCTTCGCCTGGTGCCGATGGCACCGTTCACCGTCGTCAATCTCATCTCCGGCGCGTCCCACATCCGGTTCGGCGACTACATGCTTGGCACCCTCATCGGAATGGCACCTGGAATCGCCGTGATGACCGCGCTGGGTGACCGGTTGCGGCAGGTACTGAACAACCCGAGCGCCGCCAACGTCTGGCTCCTGGTCCTCGTCGTCGGCGTGTGGATCGCCCTTTCCGTCGCCTTGCAGGCCGCGCTGTCGCGCCGTCGAAAGCGAAATGCCGGCTGATCCGCACCGTCGGTCATTGCGGATCGTGACCTGGAACGTGCATGCCTGTGTCGGCGGCGACGGGAGGTTCGATCCGGATCGTGTCGTCACGATCGTACGCGACCTCTCCCCGGACATCGTCGCGTTGCAGGAGGTGGACTCGCGACGCTTTGGGACCGTCGGCTTCGATGCGTTCACGTTCTTCCGAGAGCGGATCGGCGACCACTCGGCCGAGGCGAGGACGATCACGACGGAGGCGGGGGATTACGGGCACATGGTGCTCAGCCGCTGGCCGCTCCGCCATGTCCGCACCCACGACATCTCGGTCCCCAGACGCGAGCCCCGCAACATCCTCGAAGTCGAAACGGTTTCGCCGTTCGGCCCGATCCGGGTGATCGCCGCCCACTTTGGGCTCAGACGGAGCGAAAGACGCCTGCAGACCGCGGCTCTTCGCGCCGTCGTCGATCCGGGATCCGATGGCGCGGCGATCGTCGCCGGTGACTTCAATGAACTGCGGCGTCACAGCGCGACCCATCGCGCCTTGTCCCCGCAGTTTCAGGGCACGACGATCTTCGCCACCTTTCCGTCCTGGCGGCCCCTCGTTCCGTTGGACCGCATCTGGTGCAGGCCGCCCCTTCGCGTCCAGAGAAGCCGGGTCCTGCGCAGCGCCCGACCCGCCTCGGACCACTTGCCGTTGATCGCGGATCTGGAATGGGTCGGGCCATGAACCTCCAGCTTTTCAGGGATTCCCTGCACCGAGACGCCCCGCCCGACGACGTGGGGACGGCGTTGCGGGCGTTGTGGCATCTGGCCAAGGGCGATTGGCACCGGGCGCACCGGCTGGTCCAGGCGGAAGGGGATCCATCCTGCGCCTGGGTGCACGCCCATCTGCATCGGGTCGAGGGCGACGACGCCAACGCCGGTTACTGGTACCGCCGCGCCGCCAGGCCCCCTTCGCGAGCGCCGTTGGAGCGGGAGCTGGACGAGATCGTCTCGGCGCTGTAACGCGAACCCTATATCCCTGATTGCAGTCAGGCGCTCAGAGCCGAAATCGCTCGACGGCTTGCTCGTTCCATTCCATTCCGAGGCCGGGACCGCGAGGGATGACGGATCCGTTTTCGACGGGCAGCGGTTCGGTCAGGAGCGCCCCGGCGATATCGAGGTACTCCAGCCAGTGGCAGGTTGGGGTCACCGCGAGCACGTGGGCGCTCGCCTCGATGAACAGATGACTGGACATCGGGATCGACGCGGCCTCCGCCTGACCCATGGCGCGCAGCCATCCGCTGATGCCGCCGATCTTCATCAAGTCCGGCATGGCGTAATCGCAGGCTTCCGCCTCGATTGCCTTCGCCATGTCCTGAGGGAACCACCAGTTCTCCCCCGTCTGGATGGGTGTCGGCGACGCCGCACGCACTTCCGCATGACCGCGGATATCCTCGGCCGGAACCGGCTCCTCGACCCAATGCAGGTCGTATTCCGCCAATCGGTCTATGCGTCGAAGCGCCTCGGTGACGGTCAGGGACTGGTTGTAGTCGACCATCAGCGCGGTCTCGTCGCCGACGATGCCGCGGACCGCGGCGACCGTGTTCACGTCGTTGTCGACGCCGCCGTCGCCGATCTTGATCTTGATCGCGCGAAAGCCCCGTTCGAGTGAGCGTTCCAACGCCCGGCGATCCGCCTTCGGGTCGACGACGCCGTAGCTGTCGTAGGCCGGAATCGGCGACGGCTCACCGCCGAGAAGCCGAACGACCGGCTGGCCGCAGGCGCGGCCGAGGACGTCCCAAAGGGCCATTTCGATCCCCGAAAGCGCCATTCCCACCAGACCCTGACGGCCGAGCAAACGGAACATGCGGTCGAATTCCCGCATCCGTTCGACCGGCGACACCGATTTTCCTTCGAGCGTATCGGCGATGTTGTCGACGAACCGCGCGAGCGGGGCCAGGGTCAACGGCGTGTAACCGAAAACGTAGGACCGCCCGGTGATCTCTTCCTCGGTGAGGATGTCGAGGAGGACGAGCGGGGCGGCCGGTATGGTGCCGACGGCCGTGCGGATCGGCCTTTCCAACGGAGCGATGACGGGACGCGCCTTCAGCGAGCGAATGGTCGGGCTATCGGTGGACATCGTCATCTCCCGTCATCGGCCGGTCAGCAATCTTTTCCGCGGGCGCGCGTTATCGCCCTGGTGCAGGGTCACGGTCAGGACTTCGGGGGCGCGACTATTCAACACCGAGATCCCGGCCCGATATCGCGAAGGGTAGATACTCGGGTTCAATCATACTCGACTCTTCCCCTCGGATGCTTGTGTGCCAGCCGATTCGCATTTTCTGCCGCTACGCCCAATCCTACTTCGTCACAAGTGGAGGTGAGAGAGTGATGGCGTGGGCCATGTATGGCAGCATGGACACCGATCGAGGCTCCTGGCAATGCCGACGGTGAGGTGTCGACGCAGTACAGCTTGGTTGCCGCCGATAGCCGCCAGCAACAATGTCATCCTTGGGCCCTCAGGATGATTGCGCACTCGTATTGCTAACAAAGCTACATCGTTAACGGGTTTCTATGAGCGACCAACTTTCGACCAGCTTGTCCCGCAGCCAAGGTCTTACGGTTGCATCGAACGACTTGAAATGGTTGCTCCCAACATGGGCCTGAAAGGCCTCTGCATTGTCATAGATCTCGTAAAGGAAAATCCGTTCGGGGCGATCGCTGTTGATACAAACATCAAACCGGCGGCACTGCTCCTCTTTCCGAAGAGAGTTTCGCGCTTGCGCCAAAACGGCCTGGCGGAAATCACTCGCCTTTTCGGGGTTCACTTCGAAGGTTACCGTTACAACGTGCATGGCCATTGCATTCCTATGCTCAGCCGAACCGGCGGCGCAGTTCCGCTACCTGCTCGGTTGCGAGGAGACGCGTCGCCGTGCCGCGCAGCATCAGGAACAGCTTGGCTGTCTCCTCCAGTTCTTCGGTGGCGTAGACGGCGTTCTCCAGACTTGTGCCGGCGACCACCGGACCGTGGTTGGCGAGTAGCACCGCGTGGTGCTTGCCGGCCAGCTTGCCAACCGCATCGGCGAGGGTCTTGTCGCCCGGCGGATAATAGGGAACCAGCGGCAGGCGGCCGACGCGCATGATGTAGTAGGCGGTGATTGGCGGCAGCACGTCCGTTGGATCGACGCCGTCGAGGCAGGAGACGGCGACCGAATGGGTCGAATGCAGGTGGACGACGGCGCGGGCATCCGTTCGCTCCCGGTACATGGTGACGTGCAGGAACGACTCTTTGGTGGGCGCGTCGCCGGCGATCAGATCGCCGTTGTCGTTGATGTGCGAGAGCCGCGCCGGATCAAGGTCGCCCATCGACGCGTTGGTCGGCGTCATCAGCCAGCCCCCGCCGCCGAGCCGGACGCTGATGTTGCCGGTGCTGCCGAAGGTCAAACCGCGGTCGTAGAGGGATTTCCCCATCCGGCAGATGGCGTCGCGAAGCTGGGTTTCCTCGCTCATCGCAACCGCTCCCAAGCCTTGAGGAAGAAGTCAGGGGCACCAAAGTTGCCCGATTTGAGCGCTAGCGCCAATGACGATCGGCCAATTGTGCGGGTCCACGGCACGCCGGGATCGATCTCCGGCCCGATCTCCAGGGCGGAAACGCCGAGTGCGCCGACCACCGCACCGGAGGTTTCGCCGCCGGCGACGATAATCCGGGTCAATCCATTCGAGACCAACTCGCCAGCGACCGCCGCCATGGTCCGCTCCACTGCTGCACCCGCTTGTTCCCGGCCCAACTGCTCCTGGACGCGCTTGATGACCTCCGGATCGGCGCTCGAATAGATCAGGACTGGCTGTTCCGGGGATTGTCTTCTCGCCCATTGGACGATGTTCGCCACCGTGACGGTGCCGGCGCAGAGGTCGAGGGCATCGAGGGCCAGCGATGGAAGTCCGGCCTCCTTCGCCATCGCGATCTGTCCTAGGGTTGCCTGCGAGCAACTCCCGGCGAGGATCGCGGCGCGACCCGGCGGCGCCGAGAAGGCGGCAGTGGCATCGGTCGTCGTCAGCAACCCGCGTTGGCGGAAGTTGTCGGGCAAGCCGATGGCGATCCCCGAGCCGCCGGTGATCAGCGGGAAGTCGGCGGCGGCGGTGGCGATGTCGTGGAGGTGCCGGTCGCTCAACGCATCGACGATCACGATCTGCTGGCCCGCCTTCCGCGCCCCATCGAAGGCGGTGGCGATCGCTTCCGGCCCGCTCCGGACGACGCCGTAGGGTACCAGCCCCACCGGCAAACGCGTTTGGCGTTGCAGCACTTGCACCAGGTCGGGATCGTGCATTGGCGTCAGCGGATGATCCCTGAGCGGGCTCTCGGAGAGAAGCGCGGTGCCGACGAATAGATGACCCTGGTAGATCGTCCGGCCGTTCTCGGGGAAGGCCGGGCAGGCGAGGGTGATCCCGCCACCGACGCGCTCCAGCAGCGCCTCGGTGACAGGGCCGATGTTGCCGGCATCGGTAGAATCGAAGGTCGAGCAGTACTTGAACACCAGTTGCCGGGCGCCGGCGGCGAGCAACGCGTCGGCGCTGGCGACGGACTCGGCGACGGCGTCCGCGACCGGATTGGTCCGCGACTTGAGCGACACGACGATGGCGTCCGCTTCCGGCAGGGGGGCTCCCTCGGGCGGCACGCCGATCACTTGCACCGTGCGCATGCCGCCACGCGCCAGGGTGAGCGCGATGTCGGTGCCGCCGGTGAAGTCGTCGGCGATGCAGCCGAGAAGAACAGGCATGATCAATTCCCCTCCACAACTTGGTATCCGACCTATGATCTTTCTTTGATGATGTCGATGATCGACCGGACGGCCTCCTTGGTCCCATGCGGTCCGCCGAACTCCATCGGGTTGACCCGCCCCGAGGCGAAGCCCTCGGACACCGAGTCGTCGAGCATCCTGGCGGCGGTTACCATCGCGTCGACGCCGTGGCGGTCGCCGAGCCAGTCGAGCATCATCGCCGCCGAAAGGATCATCGCCGTCGGGTTGGCCTTGTCCTGGCCGGCGATGTCCGGGGCGCTGCCGTGGGCCGGCTGGAACATGGCGTGCTCGCGGCCGATCTCGCCGCAGGGCGCCATCCCCATGCCGCCGACCAGGGCGGCGCTCAGGTCGGAGAGGATGTCGCCGAACATGTTCTCCATCACCAGCACGTCGAACTCCCATGGCCGGCGGATCAGATCGAGGGCCTGGGCATCGACGTAGTTGTAGCCCACCTCGATGTCCGGATGGAGCGCCGCCCGCTCGTCGAAGATCTTGCGGAAGAAGGCCATTGCCTTGAACACGTTGGCCTTGTCGACACAGGTCACCTTGCCCTTGCCGCCTCGGGCCTTGCGCCGGCGGGCCAGCGCGAAGGCCTCGTCGAACAGCTGCTCGCAGACCGGCCGGGTGATCTTCATGATCTCGGTCGCCTCGCGGTCGTCGACCACCTCGCCGACGAGGGCGGTATGAAATAGTCCCTCGGTCGATTCCCGCACCACCACCAGGTCGATGTCGGCGGCGCGGTCGTCCCTCAGCCGGCGCGGCGCGTTGAGATAGGCCTTGGCCGGCCGCAATCCCGCGCACAGGCTGAACCGGGTACGGATCCTCAAATGGGGCGAGATTTCGGTGCCGTCGGGGTGACGGACCTTCGGATCGCCGATGGCGCCGAGCAGGATCGCGTCGTCCCGGCCCATCGCCTCGAAGTCCTCGTCGGTCATGTCGACGCCGGTCTCGGCGAAGAACGCCGCGCCGATCCGGTAGTTCTTGTATGTCAGCTTGTAGCCGCCGACCCGCTTCTCCAACGCATCGAGGATCGCCAGGCAGCCGTCGATGATCTCGATGCCGATCCCGTCCCCCGGGATCACGGCAATGCTCAGGTCCGAGTTCGTCGTCATGCCTGTTTTCCTCCTTCGACCGGCGCTATCCCAGCGAGGTGCTCGATCTGTTCGTCGCGCATGTCCGCCAATTCATCGAGTGCCCGGACCCAATCCTCGAGGTTTGTCCAATCGTGACCGAGCACCGCCTTGGCCACGTGTTGCTCTTTCGTCATGTGTCTTCTCTGGCGGTATTCATGGATCCACTGATCGGGGAGGCAATGCCGTCGAGCCGAAGCGACATGCCTCAATCCTCCCCGACGGCCGGTCGGGAGCCCGAGGTGTCGCCGACAACGCTGTTCCACAACCACTGCCGGACGCGCTGGACAGCGGGAATCTGGCTGGCGATGGTAAGCCCGATGATGGCCAATAGGCCAATGCACCAGGGGCGGGTAAAGAACTCGGACAGGTCGCCATTCGCCACCATCAGGCCGCGGCGCAGGTTCTCATCGGCCATCGGCCCGAGGATGACGCCGATCACCAGCGGCGCGATGGGATACTCCATCTCGGTCAGGAAATAGGCGGCAATGCCGACAACGACCATGAGGTAGAGGTTGACCAACTGGAGACCCAATGCATAGGAGCCGATCACGCACAACACGCCGATTACCGGCATGAAAAGCGGCGGAGGAATGCGCAACACCTTGACCACCTGCTTTGCCAGAACCATGCCGCTCGCCCACATCGCGATCGCCGCCAACAGCAGAATGGCGGTGAAGCTCATGATGAATCCGGGATGCTCGAACTCGATCATGGGGCCCGGTGTCACGTTGTGCAGCATCAACGCGCCGAGCAGCATGGCGGCGGGAGGGCTTCCCGGAATGCCCAGCGTGAGCAGCGGGATCAACGCACCGCCGATGCAGGCATTGTTGGCGCACTCGGTCGACACGACGGCGGCCACTTCGCCCTTGCCGAAGGTCTCCGGGTGGCGCGACGTGTTCTTGGCGACGCCATAGGACACCCAGCCGGCGATGTCCTCGCCGATGCCGGGGATCGCCCCGATGAATACGCCGATGCTGGAGGACCGCAGGATATGGTGGAGGTTCCGGGCGATGGTTCGGAACTCGGGCATGATGCGTCCGAGTTCCTTTGGTTTCTCGATGCCCAATTTCTGGCCAAGGACCTTGATGATCTGGGGAATGCCGAAAGCACCGATCAGCACCGGGACGACCGCAATCCCACCTTGAAGCTCGGGAAAGTCCTGTGTGTAGCGCGGGAAGATTTGGAGCTGCTCCTGACCTATGGTCGAGAGCCAAAGTCCGATCAAGCCGGCGATCCAACCCTTGTAGACCAGATCCTTGCTGGTCAGCGTACCGCTGATGATGATGCCGAACATCGCCAGCCAGAACTTCTCGAAAGTGGTGAACTTGAGGGCGAGATCGATGATCACCGGCGAGATGAGTACGAGGCAGAGAAGCCCGAACACCGTTCCGATCAGCGACGCGGTCGTCGTCATTCCGAGCGCCCGCCCGCCTTCGCCCTTGAGCGCGAGCGGATAGCCATCGACCGCCGTTGCCGCCGCAGCAGCGGTTCCCGGGATGTTGAGAAGAATGGCCGAGTACGACCCGCCGTAGACCGCCCCGACATAGATCGCGAGCAACGCAATGAATGCCGTGTTGTGATCGATACCGTAGGTCAGCGTCGTCAGCAAAGCGACGCCCAGCGTCGCGGTTAGCCCCGGCATGGCGCCGAATACGATGCCGAGAATGGTTGCGCCAAACAGAATTAGGATATTGGTGACGGTGATCAGGTCCCAGAGGATGCCGCCGAACGCTCCGACCCGGTCGGTGACGAAACTGCCAAATCCTCCGATGACGCTGAGCACTTCCATGAGTTGGTTTTGGCCTCGCGGTCCTTTGATTACCGAACCAGGTAACGGATCTGGTGCATGAGTTCGATCACCGCCCCTTCGTGGGGCAGCGGCACGAGCAGGCCAAACCGGAACCCGGGCACCAAGATCAGCGGCGTCGCCCACGACACCATGAGACAGGTGCGGTAGCGGCGCCGGTCCTCGGGCTCAGTGGACAGGGCGCGCCAAACCCAGACCATGTAGCCGAGCGTGACCGCGAGAACGATCAGATCGGTCGTGTACTCGAAGCCAGCGTTGAGCAGGTTGTCGAGCCCGGTCAGGAACACGACGGCCATCGCGGCGCCGACCGCCAGATAGACGCCCATCGAGATGCGGGCAATGACATGGCTGTCCACGTGGAAACACACCGTGAAGACGATCAGGAACAGCAGCACGCCAACGAAAAAATCGACGTTGGGAACGAGCAGATAGACGAGTTCGCAGAACAGCAGCGTGATGATGGCGAACCGCACAGAAGCCTCACTCGGCTTCTTGACCGCGCTGGCTACGGATGTGTCGGCGGCACCGTGTCGCTGGCGCGTCATGGAGACCGCGAGCAAAACCACCGATGCAATCAGCACCAGGGACACGCCGACCAGCGGCACGACCGCCAAGGGGTCCGACCACGTGAAGACCACCGCCTGCGAGGGATCGGCGAGCCACTTTGCCTCGTCGAGGCTGGAGTGGATTTTCTCCTCGATGTTGACGATCAGGTACCAGAGCCCTGCGGCACTGGCGGCGATCAGCGCCATCGTCATGAGGGTTCCGATACCGGTCAGCCTGAAGCCGCGCAGCTTACCGTCCGGGAATTCGATGACGTCGCGCATCCCCTGACGAAGGATCGCGTTCACGGTCAGGGTGCCAGAAAGAAGCAGCAACAGGGTCAGAATGACCGCCGGAAAGATCCATGGCGAGACATACCAGACATTCTCGACGCCGCCGTAGGTCTCTTTGAATGGCATGAAGAGGAAGGTGACCGGCAGAAGCCAGAGACAAAACGTGATCATGAACACGCCTGTCTTGAAATCGGCCTTGCGGAGATTGTCCTTGTTCATTGGTCACGTGCCTGACAGGGGCCGATCGACGCTCGACGCGCCCACGGATGTTGGTGAATTCGCAGCGAAACCGGAAAGAGAAGGGCTGGGGCAAGGACCGAAGGGTAACGAAATACCGCCGATCCTCGCCCCGCAACTACCTTTGTCAGCGTCCCGGAACTACGGCTTCGGAATGCCGAACTTCTCTGGGTTGTACTTGGCGGCGCCCAAATCCCAGAGCTTCCAGGTGAACTGGGACTCAAGCGAATTGAAAACCGCCTTGGCATCGTCGCCGTACTTGCCCGACAGGATGTAGTACTTCGACTGCGCGAACTCTTTCATGACGTCGCCTGCCATCGCCTTCTCGAACGCCTCGCCGAGAACCTTCTTCGCCTCGTCCGGCGCATCATTGCGAACGGCGAAGCCGATCGCCTGCATGATCGGCAGGAACTCGCTCAGCTTGGGATGATCGTCGAACGCCGACGGGATCGTTCCAAAGCCGTCAATGGTGAAAGCGTCCGGCACGAGAACCGCCAGCGGTACGAGCTTCTTGCCCTTGATCAACTGCTGCTGCTCGGCGACGGAGGTGACGACAACACTCATCTCGCCAGTAAGCGCCGCGTTCTGGCACGGGGCCGAGCCCTTGTAGGGGACGAAATGGAACTTGGCGCCGGTGCCGTCCTCAACGGCGAGCAGGTTGAGGTGATGGATCGATCCGGCGCCGCTGGCGCATGCCTTGATCGTGCCTGGTTTCTCCTTGGCGGCGGCAATCAGGTCCTTGAAGGACGTGAAGCCGGCGCTTGGGATGACCGAAATCACGTCGGGCGAGCCGCCGACGATGAACGGATACCAGACGTCCGTGAAACGGTCGGTGAAGCCGCCTTGGACCGCGGAGGTCACGTTTGATTCCGAGAGGCCCACCAGCGTGTACCCGTCGGCCTTCTGGTCCTCGACGTAGTTCATGCCGATAGAGCCGGCGACGCCACCCGTCTTGTTGATGACGTTGATGTTTACGCCAAGAACTTTGGACATTTCTGCCATGATGGTGCGGTTACAGACGTCGGTGCCCCCTCCGGCGCCCCATACCACGACGTCGGTGATGT
>RCNG010000516.1_pt1 | contig 17708 bp, 17 predicted proteins | sample 2041371 | NCBI WGS metagenome assembly RCNG01 (sample SAMN09708227, study PRJNA481090) | Marine sediment metagenome, whole genome shotgun sequencing project. | biome: marine sediment; feature: ocean; material: sediment; isolation source: Sewage treatment plant 1 marine sediment (STP1) ... | reverse complement strand
CCTGGCCCGCCGCGGCTCAGAGCGTCCTGACGGACCCGATTTCATTCCCTTCGACATCAAGCGTGTGCACCGCGCAGGCAATGCAGGGATCGAAGGAGTGAATGGTGCGCAGAACCTCCAGCGGTCTTTCCGGATCTGCCACGGGGTTGCCGACCAGCGAGGCTTCGTAGGGCCCCGGCCGATTCTGGGCGTCCCGCGGCCCGGCATTCCAGGTCGAAGGCACCACGGCCTGGTAGTTCTTGATCTTGCCGTTCTCGATCACGATGAAGTGCGACAGGGTGCCGCGCGGTGCCTCGTGGAAACCGAAACCCATCTGCGTTCCCGAGAACTCGGGCTTGTTGAAGATGTCCGTGTCGCCCGAGGCGATGTTGTCCACCAGCATCTGCCAGTGGTCCTGGGCCTTCTCGCAGATCACCGCACAGCGGACCGCCCGCGCCAGATGGCGTCCCAGCGTCGAATGCAGCATCTCGCCCTTGATCGGGATCCCGGCCACGCTGCCCGCCAGATCGGTGGCCCATTTCAACCACCTGGCCGTGGGTTCGTGACCACTCGCTGCGCCCACCAGTACCTGGGCCAGGGGTCCGACCTGCATCACTTCGCCCTTGAAGCGGGGCGACTTGATCCACGAGTACTTGCCGTCCTCCTGGAAGTCGGTGTAGTTCGGGACCGTCTCCTCCTCGTAGGGATGACGTTCCCAGTCGCCCTCGTACCAGGAGTGGGAAATGCCTTCGACCACGTTGTCGGCGAAGTACTTGTCCTGGAAGTTGGTGATCGGCTTGAAGGTGCTCAGGTCCGCGTTCATGATCGTGCCGCCGGGCAGATCGAACTTGGTGCCCGCGGCGTCCAGCGGCATGTCCGGCACGGCCATGTAGTTGGTGACACCCGCACCGAATCCCAGCCAGTCGGGATACAGGGCCCCGATGGCGCAAACGTCGGTCAGGTAGACATGCTTGATGAAGTCGTGCATCTCATCGAGCAGACTCTTGATCTTGAACAGGGTGTTCATGTTCATGGTCGACTGGTTGTCCAGGTTGATCGCGTTGGCCACGCCGCCGACCGCCAGGTTCTGGATGTTCGGCGTCTTGCCACCCAGGATCGCGACGACCTGGTTGGCGGTGCGCTGATAATCCAGGGCCTGCAGGTAGTGGCTGACCGCCAGCAGATTCACCTCCGGCGGCAGCTTCATGGCCGCATGTCCCCAGTACCCATTGGCGAAGGGGCCGAGCTGGCCTCGCGCCACGAACCCCGCCAGCTTGTTCTTGACCGCCGTCAGTTCCTGCACGCTGTTGCGCGGCCAGGGACTGAGCGATTGCGCCAGCTTGGCCGTGGCCGCGGGATCCGCATCAAGGGCCGATACCACGTCCACCCAGTCGAGGGCCGACAGGTGGAAGAAGTGCACGATGTGATCGTGCATGGCGTGGGCCGCCAGGATCAGGTTGCGGATCAGTTGGGCGTTGAGGGGAATCTCCACGCCGACCGCGTTTTCCACCGCGCGGACCGAGGCGATCGCGTGGACGGTCGTACACACCCCGCAGAACCTCTGCGTGAACAACCAGGCTTCGCGCGGATCGCGCCCCTGGAGGATGTTTTCGATGCCCCGCCACATCTGCCCCGAAGACCAGGCTTTCGTCACCTTGCCGCCGTCGACTTCGACGTCGATGCGAAGGTGGCCTTCGATACGCGTGACCGGATCTACGACGATTCTCTTGCTCATGTTTATTACTCCTACTTTTTATCCGCTGCCAGGGGCGAGGTGCCGCTGAGAATCGGGAAACTCTTGACCAGCAGGATGAAGACCGTGATCTCCATCGCGATCAGTCCGAGGGTGATCAACGTTTCGGGAACCGAGGGGAAATAGGACCAGCCCGGACCCGGGTTGAAAGCCACCAGGTAGGCGTTGAACCGGTACATGGCACCGGCCAGGATGATCATGGTCGAAGCCCGGAACATGCAGGCGATGGGAATCTTGCCCCGGTAGGCCAGCAGCATGACCGCCGGCAAAAGGAACAGGGCGATCTCCAGCCAGAACAGCACGCTCAGGTAACCTGAGCTGAACATCAACGGGCCGCGGCCCCGCAGGAACAGATCCCCCAGGCGGAAGACCACGAACAGCAGGAGGAAGCCCGCGATCACGTTGGAGAGCGATGCCAGCATCTTGTCTTCGCGCCGGCGGCCGAAGGCCCGGCTCGACAGCGTCGACTCCATGACCACCACGGCGTAACCCATGCCGATGCAGGAGATCAAGAACAGGAACGGCAGCCATGGCGTGTGCCACAGCGGGTGCAGCCGCGGGCCGGCCAGCATGATCACCGAGCCGAGCGACGACTGGTGCATGGTCGGCAGAATCAGGCCCAGGGCGATGAACCAGATCAGCGCCTTGTCCATGAACTTCGACAGCCCCCGCGAAAAGTTCGCGAGGCCGGTTTGGCCGCTGTCCTGCCATTTTTCCAGGAAGGCGGGAGAGAGCTCGATCCACAGCACCATGACGTAGGCCATGACGCAGAGCGCCACTTCCAGCAGGGCCGAATCGAGGTTCCACTTGCCCACCGAGATGGGGATCCGCCAGATGTACCAGGGCCGACCGACATCGATGATGATGCCGATGGCGGCGACGGAATAGCCCAGCGCGCTGGTCAACAGCGCGGGCCTCACCAGGGGATGGTACTTGCCTTTGTTGAAGATGTAGACCAGCAACGCGATCGCGTAACCGCCGCAGGCCAGGGCCGTGCCCGTGACCACGTCGAACGCGATCCAGATTCCCCAGGGGTAACCGTCGCTGAGCCCGGTCGAGGGTCCCAGACCGACGGCGAAACGCCACACGGTCAGGGCCGCCCCCACCAGGAAGACGAACAGCAGGATCCGGACCGTCGGAGTCATCAGGGGTCCACCGACGGGGGTCGCCTTGTGGGTGCTCATGATTCACCCCCCTTGTCCTTCTTGTCCGCGCGCCGGTTGCGCAGGATGACGCCGCCCAACACCACGTACAGGGCCGCCGGGGCGATCATGCCCTGGTAGACCCCGTGCTGGATCGTGCGGTTCAACTTGGGCACTGCTTCATCGCCCAGTTCGGGCAGACCCAGCTTTTCGAAGGGCACGTGCGAGAGGTAGAGCACCTGGGTTCCGCCACCGTCGTGTTCGCCGTAGATCCTGTCCACGTATCGTCCGGGATGGTCCGCCTGGCGCCGATGGGCTTCGGCCAGAAGCTCATCGTACTTGCCATAGATCACCGCATCGCGCGGACAGACCTCGCAGCAGGCGGGCTCCTTGCCCTCTTTCAAACGATGGTTGCACAGCTCGCACTTGATGATGCGCGGGTTGGTGCTTTCCCACTCGAACTTGGGGATGTTGAACGGGCAGGCCACCTGGCAGTAGCGGCAGCCGATGCAGCGGTCGCTGGCCCAGGTGACGATGCCGTACTCCCGTTTTTGCAGGGCGCCGATCATGCATGCCCCCACGCAGGCGGGGTCGATGCAGTGCATGCACTGCTGCTTCATGTAGGACCGCTGGTGCTCGTCCTTGAACAACTTGATGATGTTCTTCGTGCGGTCGTTCAGCGCCTGCGGGGCATCGTGCAGACCGTTGCCCCGGTCATCGGGCGGCAAATCGTTGGCCTCGTGACACGCCACCACGCAGGTCTTGCAACCGATGCAGCGGGTGGTGTCGTACAGCATGCCCACGGCGTCGTCCGGGGCCTTGCGCGGTTCGCTGGCCGCCGCGGGGGCGGCGCTGGCCGCCGCCGTGGCCCCGGCGCAGGCCAGGCCTTTGAGGAATGAGCGTCTGGATCTGTCCATCGGTTACTCCTCCTTTTTCCCGGTGGAGTCCGGAGCTTCGTCTTCCAGCTTCTTCGACTGCCTCCAGGCCGCGCCCAGGGCCAGCCCCACCACCGCGCCGCCGACGGCGGTCGCCACCGGGGCGGGACCTCCGTGTTCGGCGTGGATGGGCGGATAGGTGTCCGGCGGGGTCGGCCGCTCGATATCCACCGTGGTGTGGATCGGCACGCGGAAAGCCAATTCCTTTTCCGTACATCCGACACAGGGGTGTCCGATGCCGATGGGCCAGGCATTGGGAACCTCGGCGAAATGCTGGATCGAACAGTTGGCATGGGTCGCGGGGCCCTTGCAGCCCAGGCGGTAGAGGCAGAAGCCTTCACGGTGCCCCTCGTCGCCGAATTGCAGGGCGAAGCGGCCCGCGTCGAAATGGGGCCGGCGTGGGCAATCTTCATGGATGACCCGGCCGTAGGCAAACTTGGGCCGACCCTTGCCGTCCAGGGCGGGCAGCGTGCCCATGGTCACGTACTGCAGCACGACGCCCAGCAGGTTGTAGGGATTGGCCGGGCAGCCGGGAATCGTGACCACTGTCTTGTCCTTGAGGATCATCGGCGCGCCGGTGGCGCCGGTCGGGTTGGGACCGGCCGCCGGGATGCCGCCGAACGAGGCGCAGGACCCCAGGGCGATGATGGCCCCGGCGTGGGCGGCCACTTCGTTGAGCGAATCGATCGCGGTCTTGCCGGCTATCTTGCAGTAGATGCCGCCGTCCTTCTCGGGGATGGCCCCTTCGACGATCAGCACGTACTTGCCCTTGTTCGCCTCCATCGCGTCGTGGAGGGATTTCTCGACCTGATGACCCGCCGCCGCGCAGAGCGTTTCATGGTAGTCCAGGGATATGAGGTCGAGGATCAGTTCGGCCAGGTCGGGGTGCGAGGTCCGCAGGAGCGATTCGGTGCAGCCCGTGCATTCCTGGAAGTGGAGCCAGATGACCGAGGGCTTCAGGCCCTGGGTGGCGGCTTCCACCAGCTTGACAGCCGCGGAACTGGAAAGGCCGATCGAGGCGGCCGCGGCGGTGATGATCTTCAGGAATTTTCGGCGACCTAATTTGGTTTCGAGGGCGCTCGGGGACGTCGTGGGATTGTCGAGGATACGATCCATCGGCTTGCCTCCGCGTAGAGGTCGCTGTTCTGAAAACCGGGAAAATTCCAGACTTCAAAACCAACAAGATTGGCAACTGATGACTACCCTAGCATTTCGGAGCGTCCTTTGAAAAGCATTTTGAATTAAATTTATCAATGTGAAATCTATTCCCACTATCAATTTGGGTCTCGGGTATCCAAAATCATTCTTATTAGCCAAATAGAGCTTGTTTTCGGGAAATAAAGCCTTAGACTTCGGGGTGGTTCGAGCGGAAGCGGAGCCACCGAGCCGGAACCTGACCCCCGGGACCGACCGTCTGCCCTGAAGACATAGGCAGCGCAAAGTCGTGTCGGGCGTAGGCTCCAGACCGGACCAGCGACTCTTGGCCTTGCGCCACGGGGTTCGGTCCGGATTGAGGAAGGAACCGGGCTGGAGCGGTTCGGTCATAGCGGAGAGAGGCGGAGCCCAGGAGGGCTCCGCCTCTGTTTTTCCCCCTAATAAGGTCCCTGGCAGGACCTTTACGTCATCACGGTGATGATCCCTGTGTCCAGGTCGAGACTGAAGATCTCGCCGTCGGTGATCGCGACCGTGGCGTAGCGGGTACCATCATAGGTGACCGTGGCTTCGATTCCTTCGCCGGCCAGGACCACGGTCCCCCCGTCGGGGTAGGTGCTCACGTCATCCAGCAGCACATTCGTCAGGGTGAAAGGGGTGAACCGGTCGCCGGTATTGAAGGTCCCCGTTCCCGAAACGGTGGCCGTATCGGCGGCCCGGTCGATGGGTCCGTAAAGGTCGAAGGTCACCGAGTAGATCGGTTCGAAATCGCCCAGATCCACCGAGACCGTCACACTGTCACCCGGCAGGGTGTAGAGCTTGCCGTAGTCGGCCAGGTCCCAGACCACGTGGCTTCCATTCGGGCCGCCACTGAGGTACTCCAGAACGACCGAACCGGTGGCATTACTCCCTTCGGGGAAGGTGTAGGGATATACCCCATCCACCTTATTGTAGGCCTTGGTGCCATTGAAGGTCACCAACCGCGGGCCCACCTGGGCCACACCCACGGCGACCAGTGCCGCCTGCTGCGCCAATTCCTGTTCGGTCAGTGCGGGTAGTTCCTCGTTGGGCGCCACCGGATCGCTTTCGCAGCCGGCCAGCAACAGGCCGCAGCCCAACAGCAGGACCAGGGCTCCGGCCCCAACCCTGCCTTTCATCATCTTGTCGAGTTTCATGATCTTGTCCTTTCACGAGGACCGGTGAATCCGTGTTGCGGTCCAGTTGTTGTCACCGTCTCCGATCAAAAGCCGAACATCAGCCCGGCGGAATAGGTGCTCATGTCGCCGAAGCCCGCTTCGACGTTCAGGTCCAGCAGGATGTCCAGGGTCAGTCCGATCGTGAACCGGTTTTTCTGGCGGCCTTCCACCGTGAAACTAACGTCCTGGGTCAGCGTCGGGTAATCCTCGTCTTCGTAGTAGTAGGCCACTTTCATCTCCGAATCCTCGATGGAAAATCCACCGTACAGGGTCAGGGACGGCCAGCTCTTGCTGACGGCCAGGAAGTACGAGTTGGCCGTGGATTCGAACAGATTGTCCTCGCCGAGGCCCTGGGTATTTTCCACGTCAAGGCTCGTGAGGAAAAATCCCGCCATGAGGTCGATGGGAAGGTCTTTCAGAACCCCGCTGGCGCTCCACTGCAGTCCGTACCCCAGGTACTTGGTCTTCCCGAAATCACCCATGTTGACGGAAGGGAAGTACCGCAGGGTGAATTTCAGGCCAGCGATGCCCCCGATGTAGGCCTCGGGAGTGGCCAGGGGCACCCCGCTGGTGTCCCAGAAACCGGAAATGCCGTCGAAGGTCCCCACCAGGACACCGTTGGCGTAGAGGTCGAAGCGGCCGTCGGTCTCGGTGTCGCCGAAGATCGTGGGCCCGGACATGACCACCGTCCCGGACGTCCCGCTCAGGTTGGGATCGAATTCCCCCAGGTCGTTGATCTGGACAACTTTCTGAAAGGTCTTGTCCTCGTCGTTCAGCTTGGTTCCCATCACCTTGACCCCGATCCCGAAGGTGAGGCCCGTATAGGGAATGTTCGCCGTGGAAAAGAGGTTGGCGTTCTGGTTGGGGCCGAAGGCGTGAATGAATGGAGAGGCATAGGCCTCCGCGTATTCAGGTCCGACCTGTTCGATGAGCTGCTGGATGCTGTCCGCCCGGGCGGTTTCCACGGTCCCGAAAAGTGCCAGGTAGCCGACCAGCGCTCCGATGACGAGTGCCCCGGTTATGGTGGCCCGCCCCGGGATCACTCCGGAACTGGAAAAAATTCGCATTATTTCTCCCTCCCCCTGTTGGTAATTAGGAGCCGATCAAGTAACATGGGCATCGGCATCCCCCCTGGAAAGTGTACCCGAAAATCCAGCCGGCGTGTTGTGTTAATTCCCTAACAAGCAAGCCGGGAAAGAAGTTAACCGCAACCCGAAAGTCCGTCAATGCCGTCTGAGCACCCTCTCCCGGACAACGCCGACAACCGCACCGCCGTCATGCTATGGGACATGGCCGGCACCCTGATTCCCTTCGACACGGTGACCGGACGGCCCCAGCCCCTGCCCGGATGTGATGACTTCCTGCCCGAGTTGGCCCGTCATTTCCGGCTGGTGGTCACCACGGGGGACGGCACCGCGTCGGCCCGCGGCTTTCTTTCCGGCTTCGAAATCCTGCCCCACCTGGAGCATGTTTTCGGCGACCTGTGCAACCCCGTGGGCAAACCCTACGGCGAAATCCTGCGGAAGCTGGGGGGAGCGCCCGAACGATCCCTGGCCATCGGGGACCGCCTGCGGGCGGACATCCCCGCGGATACCGACCAGGTGGTGACCATCCTGATCAACCAGGAGGGCGACATCATCAACGCGGGGATGGTCTTGTTCATGACCCACATCCTGCGCAAGCAGTCGGAATCTTTTCCCGAGGCTTTCCGGCTGTTGGCCGCCAACGCGGCCCCGGACCCGGATCCGATCGGCTCGGCCTGGGGGGGCGAGGTCACCGAGGCCTGGCGGCGCAACGACGGCTTCGACTACCGCCTGCTGGTCTACCGGCATTCCGCCCTTGCCGGGGAGCGGTTGATCATCGTCATTTGAGGGGTTCGGCTACCCTGTGTTTCCAGTCAGGCAAAGGAAAACGATATGTCCGATCTCATCCGTCTTTTCGTCACCGGCGGCACCTTCGACAAGGAATACGATGAGCGCGACGGCAGCCTCTACTTCAAGGACACCCACCTGCGCGACATGCTCAAACTGGGCCGGTGCCTGCTGGAGGTCGAAGTCCGCACCCTGATGATGATCGACAGCCTGGACATGGACGACGAGGACCGGGAGGTCATCCTGAGCCAGTGCCGCAAGTGCGACCCGGACCGCATCGTCATCACCCACGGCACCGACACCATGGAAACCACGGCGCGGCTGCTGGGAGAAAACATCACTGGCAAGACCATCGTGCTGACCGGGGCCATGATTCCCTACGCCTTCGGCAGCAGTGACGGGCTGTTCAATCTGGGCAGCGCCCTGGCCTTCGCCCAGAGTCTGCCGTCCGGGGTGTATATCGCCATGAACGGGCGGTGCTTCACCTGGGACAACGTCCGCAAAAATCGTGACCGGGGCGTATTTGAAGAGTTGAAATAGCAATATTTTTTGCAATATGGGCTTAAGCGCGCCCTGTTTAAGCAAAAATCATCCAGGAAAAATGAAAAAGTTGTCCCAGGTGTGTAACCAAATCGGCATCTCGTGACCTTTACTATATACCCCTGGGGGATGTGAGGGAGATAGCCCTAACCCGGAGGGTCGGTAGTGTCGCGAAAAATAGGGGCGCCAGAAATCAGATTTCATATTCCGTTTTGGATCATCAGGTCAAATGGCGCTACCGACTGAATATCAGGAAATATTCGGAAAAGCCGGGTCGGAAGAAGGTGAACTTTGGGCGAGGGTCACCTGAACCAACCCGGTTTTTCCATTTATTTTCGATCTGTTCCTCAATTTCTCCTCCATTCGGATTGTCCTTGGTCCGGCCTGCCTGACCTGATACCTTTTATTCAGATACATTTGCAACCTCTTATCCGGAGGACAGTATGGGTTCGGAACTGGGCATCCTGGCGGCCACTGCGGCGACCATCGGATTCGTCCATACCCTGACGGGCCCGGACCACTATCTCCCCTTCATCGTTCTCAGCCGAGCCCGCAACTGGTCGTTGGGGCGCACCCTCGGCGTCACCACCCTGTGCGGGATCGGACATGTTCTCGGCTCGGTGGCCCTGGGCCTGGTCGGCATCGGTCTGGGCATGGCGGTGGGGCAGATAAACCTCATCGAGGGCATGCGCGGCGACATCGCGGCCTGGCTGCTGATTTCCTTCGGACTGATCTACGCGGTGTGGGGCCTGCGCAAGGCCCTGCGCGACAAGCCTCACACCCACGTGCACCGGCATGCCGACGGTTCCGCCCACACCCATCACCACAGCCATCACCATGAACATTCCCACGTCCATGACCAGGGACCGGAAGCGCGGCGCAACTTCACACCCTGGGCGCTGTTCGTGATCTTCGTGCTGGGCCCCTGCGAACCGCTGATCCCCATCCTGATGTATCCCGCGGCCACCAACAGCATCCCGGGGCTGGTGCTGGTGACGGTCATTTTCGCCACCGTTACCATCGCCACCATGCTGCTGATGGTCTATCTTGCCGAACGGGGCATCCGCTTTCTGCCGGTCAAAAGGATCGAGCGCTACGCCCATGTCATCGCCGGGGTGGCGATCCTCGGCAGCGGCCTGGCCATCCGCTTTCTCGGGATGTAACCATGCATGAGATGTCCATCGTGGCCGGTGTCCTGGACATCGCCGAAAAAGAGGCCCGGGCGGCCGGGGCCAAGGTCATCAATACGGTCGAGATCGAGGTCGGCCGTTTGGCCGGTGTGGAAATCGACTCGCTGGAATTCTGTTTCGAGATCGCCCGCCAGGGCACCCTGGCCGACGGGGCCGAGCTCGTGATCCACGACATTCCAGGAAGCGGGCATTGCCCCGAATGCGACCGGGATGTGGAAGTGGATTTTTTCATGGCCGTGTGCCCGGTATGCGGGCAAGGCATGGTGGACCTGAGGCAGGGGCGGGAACTGAGGGTCCGCGCCATCAACGTGGACTGAACCTGATTCGACGGAGAGCGTGACATGTGTGACACCTGTGGCTGCAACCAACCCGAAGACGCGGTGACGTTCCGCAAACCCGGTGAGTCCGAGCCAACTCATCCCGATCATCACCACCACGACCAACATCATGACCACCACCACGATCACGGGCACGTGCACGACCATCACGACCACGATCATCACCACCATCATGACCATGACCAGCCGTTGTCGCGCACGGTGCAGATCGAGATCGACATCCTGCAGCAGAACAACCTGCTGGCCCAGCGCAACCGGGGCTGGTTCGAGGCCAAGGGCATCCTGGCTCTGAACCTGGTGTCGTCGCCCGGGTCGGGCAAGACCACCCTGCTCGAGCGCACCATCACCGCCGTGAAGGACGAGATGCCGGTGACCGTCATCGAGGGCGATCAGCAGACCCTCAACGACGCCGACCGTATCGCCGCCACCGGCGCGCCCGTCCTGCAGGTCAACACGGGCAAGGGGTGCCATCTGGATGCGAAGATGATCCGCCGGGCCTGCGATGAACTCGCGCCGGCCGACGGTTCGGTCATGATGATCGAAAACGTGGGCAACCTGGTCTGCCCCGCCATGTTCGACCTGGGCGAAGCGGCCAAGGTCGTGATCATCAGCGTCACCGAAGGCGACGACAAGCCGCTGAAGTATCCCACCATGTTCGCCGCGGCGGACCTGTGCCTCATCAACAAGATCGACCTGCTGCCCTACGTGGATTTCGACCTGGACAAGTGCGAAACCGCGGCGCGGTCGGTGAACCCGCGGCTCGAATTCCTCCGGTTGTCGGCCACCAGCGGCGAAGGCCTCGACGGGTGGTATTCCTGGTTGAGGGGTCGCCGGATCGGACCATGACCTTCAGCCCCCGGTTTCGTCGCAGACTTCTGGTCGACGGCGTCGTCCAGGGCGTCGGCTTCCGTCCCTTCGTCTACAACCTGGCGCGAGCCGAAGACCTGGCCGGGTTCGTCACCAACACCAGCGACGGGGTAGTCATCGAGATCCAGGGTCCGGCCGTGGCCCTGGACCGGTTCACCGACCGATTGACCCTCGAAACGCCGCCGCTGGCGGACATCGTCGCCGTCGAGGTCAAAACGAAGGATCTCGACCCGGAAGCCGTGGACTTCGTCATTCGGGACTCGGTCGACGCGCCCGGAACCCGCACCCTGATCCCCTTCGACGTGGCCACCTGCGCCGACTGCCTGGCCGAAATCCGCGATCCGGAGGACCGCCGCCGCGGTTACCCCTTCACCAACTGCACCAATTGCGGACCGCGCTGGACGATCATCGGGCGCATTCCCTACGACCGGCCCCACACCTCGATGGCCCGGTTCACCATGTGCCCCGCCTGCCAGACGGAATACGACGATCCCGGCGACCGCCGGTTCCACGCCCAGCCCAACGCCTGTCCCGCCTGCGGACCGCGCCTCTGGCTGGAAAATGAGGTCGGAACGCGGGTCCCCGGACGCACCGACCCGCTGGAGGCGGCGGCCGGCCTGCTGGCGGTCGGACGGATCTTGGCGATCAAGGGCCTCGGCGGGTTCCACCTCTCCGTCCGGGCGGACGACGAGCGGGCCGTCGCACGGCTGCGCCGGCTCAAGAATCGCGAAGCCAAACCCCTGGCGGTCATGGCGGCGGACCTGGAGGTGGCGCGGCAGGTGGGCCACCTCGGCCCCGCCGAGGCCGAGTTGCTGACTTCGCCCCGGGCGCCCATTGTCCTGGTGGACCGGAACCAAGAAGGCCATTTGATCGCCCCGGCGGTCGCGCACGGCCACCGGCGCCTGGGGGTCATGCTTCCTTACACCCCGCTACATCACTTGCTGCTGGACAAGCTGCGGGCCCGCGGCGTCTCCACCCTGGTCATGACCAGCGGCAACGCCGGCGATGAGCCCATCTGCCTGAACAACGAGGAGGCCAAGAAGCGGCTGGACGGTATCGCCGACTCGTTCCTGCTGCACAACCGGGACATCGTGCGCCGGGCCGACGATTCGGTGGTCCAGGACCTGGATGGCACGCCGCTCCTGTTCCGCAGGAGCCGGGGCTACGCGCCGTTGCCGATTCGCCTGGAAAATTTCGCGGGCGGCGACGGACCGGACATCCTGGCGGTCGGCCCCGAACTCAAGAACACCATCTGCCTCCTGAAGGAAGACCGGGCCTTCCTCAGTCCCCACATCGGCGACCTGCAGAACCTAAAAACCTTCGAATTCTTCACCGACACCGTGGCCACCGTCCGGGACATCCTGGAGAGCGAGCCCGCGGTCATCGCCCACGACCTGCATCCGGGGTACTTCAGCACCCGGTGGGCGAAGGAGCAGGTCGGAAAGACCCTGGAACCGGTGCAACACCATCACGCCCATCTGGCGGCGGTCATGGCCGACCACGGCCTGGACCGGCCGGTCATCGGCCTGATCATGGACGGCACCGGCTACGGCACCGACGGCACCATCTGGGGCGGAGAGATCCTGGCCGGCGACCTGAAGGAATTCCAGCGGGTGGGCCATTTTGACCCGGTGCCCCTGCCGGGAGGCGATGCCGCGATCCGCGCCCCCTGGCGCACAGCCGTCAGTTATCTGCGGCACGCCTTCGGGAACGAGCTGCCGCCCCTGGAATGGATGGCCGACCTGCCGGTGGCCGCAGTCATGGAGATGCTGGACAAGGGCGTCAATTCACCGGTCACCAGCAGCTGCGGCCGTCTGTTCGACGCTGTGGCCGCCATGACGGGCCGGTGGCTGGAGGCCGGATACGAGGCTCAGGCCGCCATCGAGTTGATGGCCCTGACCTCCGTTCCCGAAGTCCGGGCCGCGGAATCCTTCCTCGCCAAGCCCCCCCGGGGGGATTCTCTCGATTTTCCCGCCAGCACCGGGGAAAACCGAGCCTTCGTCATTCCTGTGGCCCCCATCATCCGGGGAGCCGCGACCGCCCTGGCCGCCTTGGCGCCGCCCGCGGAGATCAGCGCACGGTTCCATCGGACCTTGCTGGATCTCCTGGCCGCCGCCGCGATCGAGGCGGTCGGTCGGACCGGCCTGAAGGAAGCGGTCCTGGCCGGAGGGGTCTTCCAGAACGAGATCCTGATGGGGGAAACTGCACGCCTGCTCCGTGCAGAAGGCATCGGGGTCTTCTGTCCCGTCAGAGTCCCGGCCAACGACGGATCAGTGGCCCTGGGCCAGGCGGTAGTGGCCCGTGCGCGCCACCGCGGCAGGTCATAGGTGCGGACCGGGACGAAATCTGTTATTCGTAGGGAAAATTTATGTCACTGCCCGTCAACCCTGGAGTGAACGATGCTGAAGTTTCCCGCGCCCTTTCCCCACGCCATCTTCGTCTGCACCCACAAGCGGCCCGACGGGCATCCCAAACCCTGCTGCGCCGACCGGGGCGGACGTGAACTGCGCGACGAACTCAAGAGCATGGTCAAGAAAGAGGGCCTGGAAAGTCAGGTCCGTGTGTTCCAGAGCGGCTGTCTGGGCGGCTGCGAGCAGGGCATCATGGCGGTCAAGTATCCCGACGGCGAACTGATGATGGCCGTCAAGAAGGAAGACCTCCGGCAGATTCTGGACGACGCCGTCGAAGACTGATCCCGCGCCGATCAGTTGAACGGGTTGGGATAGACCGGACCCAGTATGAAGGGGATCGGGTTGGTCGTGTCGGTCTTGGCCACCCCGGGAAACCGGGATGTCGCCGGTGCCGACCCCTTGGGGCCCGCGCCTTTGACCGGATCCCAGGTCAGCTCCAAGGTTTCCGCCCCAAACACTTCCTTCAAGAACCTCATGGCACCGCCGCCGGATTCATCGGCCAGGCTGATCCTCATCAACGGGGTCAGGGCCAACTTGCCCATGTCCTCGCCGTTTTCATTGGTGGCCGTCATATCCGGCCGGTTGTACAGATGGGGGAACAACTTCCTGTCCTTCAGCACCAGCCGGCCGCGCGCGTCGGTATATCCGGCCGGCACCCGCGAAGTATCCAGCATCGCCAGCAGCATGTCCGTTCTGTCTTCGAACAGCTGTTGCCCCGTGCCGAGCTGAAGGGCGACCATGTGGAAGGTGTAGCGGCCCGAGGGCTGGTGAACGCCCGCGTTGTCCAGACCGTTCCACACGATCTGGTGGACGCCGGCGGCCAGATCATCGTCCACCATTTCCCGGATTGCCTGACCTTCGATATCCTCGATCGCGCACTGGACCCGGCAGGGGACAGGGATCTGGAAACGGATCGCCGATGCCGCCTTGGCGACCGCGACCCCGTCGGGCATATAGGGGTTGTCATTGACCAGGCTCACCCGCAGGCCTTCCACGGGATTGCCCGCCGGATCGGCCACCTGGATGGTGACCGTGAATTCCTGGGGTTTGACGGGGTCGTCGTCGTTGCAGGCGCCGAGGCCAAGGCACAGCACCGCGGTCGCCAGGGAAAGGATCAGCTTGCGCACGGAATTCCTCCTGATCAGTATGGGTTTGCGGTGTTATTATACCTGAAGTGGAAGGTTCAATTCCATCTCCGCCTGAAATGAATGGAGCAGTCATGTGCCTGGCCATCCCCGGCAGGGTGCTCGAAATATCCAAGGAGAACGGGCTCGTCATGGGCCTGATCGACTTCGCCGGCACCCGGAACAAGGCCTGCCTGACCTACACGCCCGAAGCCGGGGTGGGGGACTATGTCATCGTCCACGCCGGATTCGCCCTGCAGATGCTCAACGAGGACGAGGCGGCCGCTTCCCTGAAGGAACTGGGCCGGCTGGCGGAATTCATGGCCGAAGACGCACGGGAAAAGGAAACCCCTTGAAATATCTGGACGAATTCCGCGATCCCGAACTGGCCAAAGGTCTGCTGACCGAAATCGAACGCACCGTCACGCAGCCCTGGGTGATCATGGAGATCTGCGGCGGGCAGACCCACGCCATCATGCGTTACGGCATCGACCAGCTCCTGCCTCCCGAAATCACACTGGTCCACGGCCCCGGTTGCCCGGTGTGCGTCACGCCGCTGGAAACGATCGACCGGGCCCTGGCGGTCGCCGCGCGAGAAGACGTCATCTTCACCTCGTTCGGCGACATGCTGCGCGTGCCCGGCAGCAACGACGATCTCTTTCGGGTCAAGTCCCGGGGGGGCGACGTCCGCATGGTCTATTCGCCACTCGAGGCGGTGAAGATGGCCCGCGAAAATCCCGACCGGGAAGTGGTTTTCCTGGCCGTCGGCTTCGAGACCACCGCGCCGGGCAACGCCATGGCCGTCAAACAGGCGATCGCCGAGGGTCTGACGAACTTTTCGGAAATCGTCAGCCACGTGCTGGTGCCGCCGGCCATGGAAGCGATCCTGTCCTCGCCCCAAAACCTGGTGCAGGGGTTTCTCGCCGCCGGCCACGTTTGCACCATCATGGGCTGGGACGAGTACGAACCCATCGCCGCCAGATACCGGGTGCCGATCGTGCCGACGGGGTTCGAGCCGGTGGACATTCTCGAGGGCATCCTCAAAACCGTGCAACTGCTGGAAAGCGACCAGCCCGGCGTGGAGAACCAGTACCTGCGCGTGGTGCGGGAAGAGGGCAATCCCGTGGCCCGAGCCGTGGTGGAAGAGATTTACGAGGTGTGCGACCGCAAGTGGCGGGGCATCGGGATGATCCCCGGCAGCGGCCTGAAGGTCCGCGACGAACTGGCGGCCTTCGACGCGGAAAAGAAATTCCAGGTCGAAGGGATCGTGACCGAAGAGCCCGAGATCTGCATTGCCGGCGAGATTCTGCAGGGGCTCAAAAAGCCCAACGAGTGCCCGGCCTACGGAAAAGAATGCACGCCGACCACCCCCCTTGGCGCCACCATGGTCTCGAGCGAGGGGGCCTGCGCGGCCTATCACAAATATTCCCGGAAAGGCCTGTCGTGACCAATCGCCCCGACTTCGAACGGATGAGCTGTCCCCTTCCGCTGATGGATCACGACACCATCCAGCTGGCCCACGGGGCCGGCGGCCTGCTGTCGGCCGATCTGATCGACAAGCTGATCATGCCGCGCTTCAGTAGCCCAGAACTGGCCAAGCTCGAGGACCAGGCCGTGCTCGACCTGCCGCCCGGCCGGGTGGCCTTTTCAACGGACACCTTCGTGGTCAGCCCCATCTTTTTTCCCGGCGGGGACATCGGCGACCTGGCCATCAACGGCACCGTGAACGACGTGGCCATGAGCGGCGCCGAAGTTATCGCCCTGTCCGTGGGCTTCGTTCTGGAGGAGGGACTGCCCATGGCGGACTTCCACCGGATCCTGTGTTCCATGGAAAACGCGGCGAAAAAGGCCGGGGTGCGCATCGTCACCGGCGACACGAAGGTGGTCGGCAGGGGCAGCTGCGACGGGATCTTCATCAACACCTCGGGGGTCGGCGTCATTCCCGAGGGTGTGCGCCTTTCCGCGGCCTCCCTGGAGCCCGGCGATGCGGTCATTCTGTCGGGCACCCTGGCCGATCACGGCATGGCCGTCATGACTGTCCGCGAGGGCCTGAGTTTCCAATCGACGGTGACCAGCGACACCGCCGCCCTGAACAGCCTGACGCGGGCGATCCTGGCCGCGGGTCCCGGAACCAGAACCATGCGCGACCCCACCCGGGGCGGTTGCGCCACCTCGTTGAACGAGTTCGCCAAGGCCAGCGGGGTCGGGATCAAGCTGGACGAGAGCGCCATCGCCGTGAAGCCCGATGTCGCCGGAGCCTGCGAGATCCTGGGCATCGACCCAATGTATGTGGCCAACGAGGGCAAGCTGATCGCCGTGGTGCCCGCCGCCGAGGCCGAAGCCGTGCTCGCGGCCATGAAAGCTCACGAACATGGACGAAACTCGGCTGTCATCGGAAAGGTGGTCGCCGACCACCCGGGACTGGTGGCCATGAAGACCGGACTGGGCGCCGAACGCATCGTGGATATGCCGGTGGGGGAACAGTTGCCGCGGATCTGCTGACGATTGGGGGACGGTGCGCCTTCGGGATCAATTCAGGGATCAATTCAGGGATCAATTCAGGGATCAGTTCAGGTACCAGGTCCCCGCGAGGGTGATGGGGAAATAATAGGCCGTATCGTAGAATTCCCGCCCGATGGACAGGTAGTTGAAGCCCAGGCCCAGACCGGCGGCAAAGCTCTTGCTCACCCGGAATTCGTAACCCGCCTGAAAGTTGAGTCCGAACCCAGTTTCGTCGAACCGCGTGCCGTGTTCCTGTTCCAGAGGCACGTGGTCTTGGGGTTCCTCGTCGATCTCGACGAAGGTGATGCCCGCCCAGGCGAAACCGCCGCCGCCGCGGATGTAGAAACCGTCCAGAGCGGACCCTCCGTGGCCGGGATACCAGGTGGCCGTCAGGCTGACGCTCTGCAGGCTGCTGCGCAGCTTCACCGGGACCTCGCCTTTTTCCAGCATCCAGCCGTGGTAGTCCAGGCCCAGGGCCACCGACTTGCTGATCATCTTGCCGAACCGCATCTGGGGCGTGGCTCCACCCTTGTAGGACCCCTTGGTCTCGGTACTCCATTCGATGTGGCCTGCACTATAGCCGTAGGAAAGGCCCACCAGCCAGCCCTCGCGGTCATGGGGTTTCCCGGCCTCGGCCACGCCGGTCTGCAGGCAGACTGCCAAGGTCAAAACGGCCGGAAACAGCCAAGATTTTGATATGTGATTTTT
>RCNG010001191.1_pt1 | contig 17736 bp, 18 predicted proteins | sample 2041371 | NCBI WGS metagenome assembly RCNG01 (sample SAMN09708227, study PRJNA481090) | Marine sediment metagenome, whole genome shotgun sequencing project. | biome: marine sediment; feature: ocean; material: sediment; isolation source: Sewage treatment plant 1 marine sediment (STP1) ... | reverse complement strand
GCGCTTCTCTTCGTCGTTCTTGGCAAGGAAGGGCATCAGCATGCCGACGCCGAAATCAAATCCGTCCAGCATGAAGTAGACGGCCCACAGAACACCCCAAAGCACGAACCAGATCGTTTCCAACATCGCTTGGCACTCCTTTTTTTTCTTAGTCGCCTGCCTTTACCGGTCGAGGGCCCTTCCGGGCAAACTGGAAGATGAGATAGTACGCAGCGCAACCCAGGAGCGAGTAGACCAGGATGAATCCGATCAGGCTTGGAAGAACCTGGGTGGTCGCAATCGGAGAGACCGCGTCCGAGGTCTTCATCAGCTTGTAGACGATCCAGGGTTGCCGCCCCACCTCCGTCACGATCCAGCCCGCTTGTATGGCGATATAGGGAAGGGGGATGGTGAACAGCATGATCCGCAGATACCACGGATTGTTTTCCAGTTTGTTGCGCAGCAACCATCCGACGCCGGTCAGGAGGAGGAACAGGCTCCCGAGCCCCACCATGATCCGAAAGGCAACGAAAGTGAGAGCCACGGGCGGCCTTTCGTCCGGCGGTATGTCCTTCAGACCCGTTACCTCTGCTTTGGTGGAGTGGAAGGCCAGAAGGCTCAGCCCGCCGGGGATCGACCCGAACTCGTAAAGGTTCCGCTCGTTCTCTTCGTCCGGTATGAAGAACATCACGAAGGGCGCATTCGTCTGTGTTTCCCAGTGGGATTCAAGGGCCGCGAGTTTCGAAGGTTGTTTTGTAGCCACCTGCTGTCCCGAAAAATCCCCCATGAGGGCTACGCCTACGGAAAAGATCAGAGCGAAGTAGAGCGCCAGCCGGAAGGACTTGCCGAAGAACTGGGTGTTCTGCTTGCGCAGAAGGTGGTACGCGCTTACCCCCATCACGAAGAAGCCGGCCAGGCAGTAGGCTGCGGTCAGCGTGTGGAGGATCTGAATGGCGGCAAACGGCTGGGTAAGGACGGCCATGAAGTCGGTCAATTCCGCCCTGCCGGTTGCCTCGTTGATTGTGTAGCCCACCGGGTACTGCATCCAGGTGTTCGCGATGAGAATCCAGACCCCCGAAAGGGAACCGGCAAAGGCCACGAGCCAGATCGACAGGCAATGGGCCTTTGGGGAGAGCTTCTTCCAGCCGAAGTGCCAGACAGCGATGAACGTGGATTCCAGAAAGAAGGCCACCGTGGCCTCGATGGCCAGGAGGGATCCGAATATGTCTCCCACGTAGGCGGAATAACGGGACCAGTTCGTGCCGAACTGGAATTCCAGGGTGATGCCGGTCACGACGCCGACGGCGAAGTTGATCAGGAACAGCTTGCCCCAGAACTTTGCCATTCGAAGGTAGTCTTCATCGCCTGTCCTGACGTACAGGGTCTCCATGATGGCGATCAAGACGGAGAGACCCAGGGTCAGGGGAACGAAAAGAAAATGGAACATCGTGGCCGCAGCGAACTGGAGCCGTGAGAGCATGATCACGTCCATCACTTCGTTCCTCCTTTCGTGTTGAGTGTTCTTTCAAGCCTATCCAGGGCCTCCCGGGCCAGATGCCCGGCAGGGCGTTTCACGAGACACTGACCCCTGTACAGAACGATCTCTGTTTCTTCGTCTACGAGGGACTCGAGTCCTGACCGAGCCTCGTCGACCTCCAGGATGCCTGCACACCAGGCTGCGAGGCCCTGCACCACCCGGTCGGTCGATTCCAGGAAAGCGAGCAGGTGCAAGTCCGCGCCATGCTTTTTCATGAGGTCAGGCCTTGCCCCGGAAAGCCGCCCAACCCCGCGCAGGAGGTCCCGTTGCAAGAAGGGGTTCTCCAGGTAGTTTCCGTCTTCCCGCATGTAGGAAACCAGCATGTGCGCGTATTCTTCCGCAAGGCCTTCATGGACGGCCATGATCTCCGCCATGGCCTGAGGGGCGCCCCAGCCGCTGCTTCCGGATTCTTCGTTCAGGCTCCACATCAGACGCCGCATCAACTCGCGGGCCTCCTCCATGTCGTCCCTTGCAAGCTCGGCCGTCAGCAAGCCCATGACGGAAACGACGCGCCCTTTGCGCTTATCGTCCCCTTCGCAAAGGGAAGCCAAAAGGGCGCGGAGCACGCGCTGGCGAGGCCATTTGCGCAATTCGTGCAGGGCACGTTGGAAATCGTCGGCCTCGAGGAGAGCCGACAGCCTCTGCCTGGTCTCCCTTCCGGTGGTTTCCCTGGGTTTCGTCATGGTTCCCCGGATCACCTGTGGCACGAGGTTCCCCAAGGTCCGGACTACTCCGTTTCCCTGACGGCCTTACCGATCTCTCGCCCCAGATCGACACACTTGCGGAGGTCTTCGTGGGTGGGCACGTATCTTACCGAGATTCCGGGCCCCACGATCCGGAATTTGGCCTCTTCGAGAACGGCGTTCATCTGCTTCACCGCCTCCCCGCTCCACCCGTAGGAGCCGAAGACCGCGCCGATCCGATTTGCGGGTCGCAACCCTCTCATGTAGTTCAACATGTCTGCCATGCGTGGAAGCATCCCATTGTTCAGCGTGGCGGAGCCAAAGATCAGGGCCTTTGCGTCGAGCGCTTCCGTCATGATGTCGCTTCGATGGGTTCCCTCGAGGTCGAGCAACTGACAGCTGATCCCTTCCTGCACCAGCCCGTCCAGGATCGCCTTGGCCATCGTCTGGGTACTGCGCCACATGGTGTCGTAGATGATCAGCGCCTTGGGCTTGGTCTCCTGTCGACTCCAGTGGCCGTAGGCCTCGAGGATTTTCTGAGGCTGGGAGCGCCAGATCAACCCGTGGTCCGGCGCGATCATATCGAGGGCAATCCCCATCTCCTGCACGTTTTTGAGAAGTTTCTGGATCAGGGCGGAATACAGAAGGAGGATGTTCGCGTAGTACTTGGCCGCATGCATGAACAGTTCGGAGCCATCCACTTCATCGTCGAACCGCTCGCTCGTGGCCCAGTGCTGACCGAAGGCGTCACTCGAAATCAGGAGCCGATCCTCCGGGATATAGGAGAACATGTTGTCCGGCCAGTGGAGCATCCTCGTCTCGAGGAATTGGACGGAACGTTTCCCGAGGTGAATCGTGTCCCCCGATTTGACCACTTCGTAGGGCCAGTCTTCTCTGTGAAAATGGTCGAGCATCGCCTTCTTGCCCATGGCGGAGCAGAAGATCTTCTCCGGCTTCACTAACTCGATCACCTCCGGCAGGCATCCGGAATGGTCCATCTCCACATGGTTGATGATCAGATAATCGATTTTGGCCGGGTCGGTGACCCCTCGGATGTTGTGAAGCAGATCGCTTCGAAAGGGCTTCTTCACCGTATCGAACAGGGCGACCTTCTCGTCCATGGCCAGGAATGCGTTGTAGGTGGTTCCCTTCTTCGTTGAATACCCGTGAAAGTCTCGAATCTCCCAGTCGACAGCTCCCACCCAGTACAGATCCTCTTTGATCTCAACAGATGCCATACGCCATTTCCCTCCGCTTACGTTCCTAGAACGTGATGATCTCGTACCCTTCCATGTTTCAGTTGAGGATGTATCATCCCTGCTTTTCGTTGGCAATATCCGGGGGCGCTTTTCTTATCTGTGCGGCAGGGGGTTCACTCGCTTCGTTTCTGCACGTGGGGCAGAGTCCGAGGAAGTTCAGCCGGTGTCCGATGATCTCGAAATCGGTGTTGCTGCGCACAGACTCTTCGAGGTTTCGCAGGGGCTCGCCCGGGACATCCTCCACCTCGCCGCAACGTACGCATCGGACATGATAATGATCTTCTGTCGACCCGTCGAACCTTCTTCGGTTGCCCGCCAGGTCAAGCCTCTGGGCCAGGCCCCACTGCGAGAGGAATTCGAGGTTTCGATAAACGGTACCGAGGCTTATCCGGGGCATCCGTTTCCGCACCGTGTCGTAGACCTCGTCGGCAGTGGGATGGGAGTGCAGATTCCTGAGTTCCTCGAGGATGATTTTTCTCTGCCGGGTCATCCTGAATCGTTTATTCGTTGACACGAGAGTATCCTTTCTTGTTCATAATGAGAATTATTCTCAACTGGGACCAATTTATACACACGGACTCCGGGTGTCAACACTTTTCGAAGCGCCGGAGAGCCAAAGCCTGGACCCTGTCAGGCTCTTGCGCATATAGTAGAGGCTACTCACGGGTTGACGGAAGACACAAGATGGGAGTCTGCGGAGGGCCAACGGTGAATTGGATCAAGAGCGCGCAACACCGATTTGGGACGGATTTTGATGAGTTTCTGCTGCACTCGGCAAAGGTACTTCGGATCGTACAGGGAAGGCCGGACGAGCTGGCCCGAGACCGATTTCGTTCATTGGCCAACTTCTACCTCGGTCAACCGTACGAGGACCGGCCGGCCCGCTTTTTTTCGTTTCCCAGGAAGCCTCCCAAGGCCGAGATCGTCGAGGAAAGACCTTTCAGTGACGGGAGCGTTCGCACCTACTCTTTCCGTAGCGGTTACACGGTGAGAAACCCGGATTTTCGTGACGAGTACCTGAACGCAAAGGAGAACCAGACGGCCTACCTGGTGCACTGGAACCACGGCGACAAGATGCGAAATACCATTCTCTGTTGCCATGGGTACTCTCTCGGGGATCCCGGGCAGGCGGAGCGGATGTTTCGCGTGAATCGGCTCTACGGTCTGGGGCTCGACGTGGCGCTGTTCATCGCGCCCTTCCACTGGAAGAGGGCCTCTTCCCTCTTGCAGCGATTCAGTCCTCCCTTCCCCTTCCAGCATCCTGTTTTGGGCCTCGAAGGGTTCGGACAGGCAATGTACGACCTGTCGAGTTCGTTCCTGCTGCTCGAAGAGATGGGGGCTTCCCGGATCGGGCTCATTGGGGCCAGCCTCGGAGGCTATGTGGCCGCCCTGTTCGCCTCGCTGACCCGCAAGGCGGACCTGGTCACCTTGATCGTCCCTTTCCTCGACTTCCAGAGCCTGCGTGTTCCTGCCGGCCCGTTCTCTCGAGAGGGAAAGAGGGACGAGGGGGGCACGGCCGTCCAGGAGGAGATCGAGGCCCTGTGGAGAATTCACTCGCCCTTTTCTCATGCGTGCAACCTGCCCCCGGATCGCTGTCTCCTGATCGCATCGACGGGGGATCGACTTTGTCCGTTTGAAGATGTAAAAAGATTGTATGACCATTGGGGAGAACCGCAGCACTTCTTCCTCCGGGGAGGGCACGCCCTGTTTTTCCCGAGACGCGGGCGTGGAGAGGCCTGGTACCGGTTTCTGCACGAGCACGGGTTCATCTAGTGAGATTCCGATGGGTATGGACGAATTTTTGAGAAGTCTGAATGTCGTAAAGGGGGAGGTGGAAGGACATCTCGAGGCCTTCCTGCGAGACAAGACCGCGGAAGCGACTCGAATCTCCGCGGGCGCAGAGGAACTGATTCGGGTCCTGAGCGAATTCACCCTGCGAGGAGGGAAGCGTCTCAGGGCCGGCCTGGCCTATTACGGGCATAGATGCTTTTCCGGCCGAGACACCGAAGCTGTGTGGAACATTGCGATGTGCCTGGAGTTGGTCCAGAGCTTCCTGTTGATACACGATGACGTGATCGACGAGGACGATACGCGGAGGGGTGGCTGGACGGTGCACAGGCATTACTCCGACCTGCACAGGGAGAGGTACCACCGGAGGGATCCGAAGCATTTTGGCGAATCGATGGCGATCCTGTGTGGCGACCTGGCGCTGGCGCTGGCCAACGAGATTCTGGGGCGTCTGGTCCTCGATACGCCGGTAAAGGGCGCCATTCTGGACAGGATGCACAGGATGGTCTCGCACGCGATCTACGGGGAGGGCATGGATGTCCTTTCCGAGGTCGAGGCCGAGATCTCGGAGCAGGATATTCTTGTGATCGGCATGCTGAAGACGGCCTCCTACACGGTTGAAGGGCCCTTGCATATGGGGGCGCTTCTGGGAGGGGCCGGAAGCGAGGATTTGGAGAGGCTCTCCCGGTATGCCATCCCCCTGGGCAATGCCTTCCAGGTGCAGGATGACATCCTCGGGCTCTTTGGGGATGCGGCAAGGTTGGGAAAACCGGTAGGCTCGGACATACGGGAGGGAAAGAAGACGCTTCTCATCTTGAAGGCCCTCGAGAAGGCGGGTCCGGACCAGCGGGCGTTCCTGGAGCGGATGCTCGGGAACAAGGATGTTGCCGAGGAGGAGGTGGAAGAGATCAGGCGGCTGGTGGTCGAAACAGGTGCCTTGGACGCCTGCAAGGAGATGGCCCGGAAGCTGGTCGAAGACTCGAGGAGGGCGCTCGCGGCATGTCCTTGGAGAGAAGAAGGGGTGGCATTTCTGGAAGGGGCCATCGAGTTCATGGTTGAACGAGAAAGCTGATAGGGAAAGGTAGATATGAAACGGTGGGCAAAGATCGCGGGGATCCTGCTGGTGCTGGGCGTTCTGGGCTATGGGCTCTACGTTCAGTTCCTGAAATGGCACGAGAAGGCCATGGAGTCGTCTCTGGAACAGAAAGGAATGGCCTGGCAGAACGAAAGCGAGCGGCTGGAACAGGAGATCGCGGAACTGAGAGAGGAACTCGTGCTGAAGCAGGAGGCAACACTCCCGGAAGAGAAGCTCCGGGAAATCTTCGGGGAGGATGCGGCGGTGCGGGTTGGGGAGCGAGGCGAGTCGGAACGGGCAGAGGTGGATAGAAAGGTCAAAGAGTTCTTCGCATACCTGGACGAGAAGGACTACATCAAGGCTCATGGGCTCGACAAAGGGACGCTCGAATCCTTCCAGAGCATGGTGGACAGGCTCGCGCAACAGCCACCCGCGGTGTCGGCAGAACTCAAGGACCCGTTTCTCCTGATCCGGAATGTTGCTCACTTCTACAGGGTGCTGGGGAAACGGGACCTGCTCATGGCTCGAGACGTGATCGCGAACGAGTCGGAGATCGCTGAGCCGGTCGGCGCGATCCTCTTCGAATGGTCTTTGCCGGAGGGTCCTCCGCCGGAGGGGATCGAGGGGCGGCCTTCCTTGAACACCCTGTACGAGTACGCCGGATTCTTCCTAAACTCGGTGGGGGGCAGAAGCTACCTGCTGAGGAGGGATTCCAGGGTTCGAATTCTGACGACCTACTACTCCGTCCTGATCGTGGACCGTGCCAATCAGGAGGAGGCCAATCGTCACGGGATCGACATCCGCCCTCACATCGATTCCGTTGCCGAAGAGATCGGGAATCAGAGGGGCCTGGTCTTTCAGACGGAATACCTCGCAACTCTGGCAGGCCTGCAGGAGAAGTACGCTGCCCGGTAGTCAGGGTGTCGCCGGGTCGCGACGTGTTGATCCAAAGGGCTCGTTGGGCTATACTATTCGCTCACATTCTGGGCGGTTTTTGGGTAGGTAAAACGGCGGCATATTTTTACGGAATAGGTTTCGTCGTTCGTTGTGGCCATCTCCCGCCGGCCTCGGCGGTTTGTACGAAGACACGCCCACTTTGCTCGAACATGAGAACCCGCACATGCCGGGTCGAATCCATGTAAGGCCGCGCAGAAACCTTTGTTAGCGTCGTAAAAGACTTTTTTCAGTTTTCCCTGTTGATGGCAAACGTCCATTCTCGTGACCGGCTCGCGTTGTCTTCCGGGGTCGCGATCCGGGGCATGGGCGAATACGGAGGCCCTCCGATGAAATTCTGGCGGCTGCCCCTTGACGCAGACGAACAGGTCATACCGGTCGGCGAACTCTTCATCATCGTGGACCGTTGCAAAGGATGCGATTTCTGCATCGAGTTCTGCCCGAACAAGGTGCTGGAGGCATCCCCCGATTTCAACAAGAAAGGCTATCACCCCCCGGTGATGAAGCCGAATCACGAATGCAATAACTGCGGCCTCTGTGAACTCATTTGTCCAGAGTTCGCTATCTATAGCACGGTCAAGCGGAAGCGCTGTTTTACCGAGATCGACCTGTTGAGATACGAGGAGATATCCTCGGGCGGAGAAAAAGGTGAGCAAGGATAGAGACGTTCTCACAGGGGAACACTTCCTGAACGGTGATGATGCCATTGCCGAGGGGGCCATTGCGGCCGGATGCCGTTTCTTCGCGGGCTACCCGATCACACCGGCCACGGAGATCGCGGAGCGTATGGCGAAGAGGCTTCCCGAGGTTTCCGGCGTGTACATCCAGATGGAGGACGAGATCGCTTCGATGGCGGCCGTCCTGGGCGCCTCTTGGGGCGGGAACAAATCTATGACCGCTACCTCCGGCCCGGGTTTCTCGTTGATGATGGAGAACATCGGGCTCGGGATGATGATGGAGACGCCCTGCGTCGTCGTGAACATCATGCGCGGGGGGCCGTCGACCGGGCTTCCGACCCTCGTGGGACAGGGGGATGTGATGCAGGCTCGCTGGGGATCCCACGGGGATTACGGGGTGATAGCGCTTACCCCATCGTCGCCCCAGGAGGCCTTCGACATGACGATCGAAGCGTTCAGCCTCTCCGAGAGATACCGGATCCCGGTGATCGTTCTGAGCGACGAGTTGATCGGGCACATGTACGAAAGGGTCGTGATTCCAGAGAAGAAATTCCTGCCCAGGATCCGGCGGAGAAAGCCGAGGAAGGCCCCGAGCGAGCATTTGCCCTTCCAGGGAGGAGAGGACCTGGTGCCGCCCATGGCCTGTGCCGGGGAGGGGTATCGACTCCACGTTACCGGACTGACCCACGACGAAAAGGGCTATCCCGTCATCAGCGCAGAGGCTCAGGAGAGACTCGTAAGACGGCTCTGCGACAAGATCCGGAAGCACGCGGCAGAGATCATCCGGATCGAGGAGGACGGAACCGAGGATGCGGAAATCATCGTCGTCGCCTACGGCTGTGTCGCCCGCAGCGCAAGGGAGTCCGTGAACATGGCAAGGAAGAGCGGGAGGCGGGTCGGATTCCTTCGCCTCCTTACTGTCTGGCCCTTCCCGGAGGAGAGGATTCGGGAACTCGCTGCGAACGGCGTTAAGGGGTTCGTGGTTCCCGAGGTGAACTACGGCCAGATCGCCGGTGAAGTGGAGCGGTGCGCAGTGGGAAGGGATGTCCTTATGGTCGGGTTGATGGGAGGGGCGGTCCACACACCGGAAATTATTCTAGAGGCGATCGAGGAGATGGCCTGATGCGGTACAAACTCGTCGAACTCGAGCCCTTCCAGCCCGAGGAGACCCAGCGGAAGATCGATGAAACCCACGGGCTGCATCCGGATGATCAATACTTGAAGCCGGGCCGTATCCCTCACATCTGGTGTCCGGGATGCGGGCTGGGAATCGTCCTGTCTGCCTTCATCAAGGGCCTGGACAGCACGGAAATTCCCATCGACAACTGTGCCGTCGTTTCCGGTATCGGTTGCACGGGGAGGGTGGCAGGCTATCTCAACATGGATACCTACCACACGACTCACGGCCGGGCCATCCCCTTTGCCACAGGCCTGAAGCTCGCCAAGCCGGAGATGCAGGTCGTGGTCTTCAGTGGAGACGGCGACCTTTTTGCCATCGGAGGGAACCATCTGATCCATGCTGCCCGAAGGAACATGGACCTGACCGTGATCTGCGTCAACAATTTCAACTACGGCATGACGGGCGGGCAGGCCGGGCCGACCACGCACATGGGGGCCAAGACGGTCACGACCCCTTACGGAAACTGCGAGTACCCCTTCAACCTGACTCATCTCGCCTACGCGAGCGGTGCGGTCTACGTGGCAAGGTGGACGAGCTTCCATGCCCGGTATCTCATCGAATCCATCCAGAAGTGTTTCGCGAAGAAGGGCTTCAAGTTCATCGAAGTCCTCACCCCCTGCCCCACGGGTTACGGAAGGCCGAATCGGCTCGGATCGGGACTGGACCAGATGAAGGTCTACCGGGACAACAGCGAAATTCGTAATCATATCAACCCGATGGAGGCGGATTCGGAGCTCAGTGGTCCGATCGTGGTCGGGGAGTTTGTCGACGAGGAAAAGCCAACGTTCCTCGACAGGTACGAGGAAGGAGTCCTTTCCAAGGCCCGCTCCGGTTGAGGCCTTGGCTCGAAAGGATCCCGAGCAATAGGGAATCTCCCATGACGAAACCGAAAAGTGCCCAGGCAGGAAGCGTTGCTGGAGAGAAGGTAAGACTGGAGGTTCGTCTGTCCGGGTTCGGCGGCCAGGGAATCGTGCTTGCCGGCAACATCCTCGGGAGGAGTGTCGTCCTCTTCGAGGGGAAGAATGCGGTCTTCACCCAGAGTTATGGGCCCGAGGCCCGGGGAGGGGCCTGCAGCGCAGACGTGGTCATCTCCGAGGGTACGATCCATTATCCAAAGGTCACCCACCCGGACATCCTCGTTTTCATGTCCGAGGAGGCGAAGAACACATACGGAAAGCTCCTCGAGCCCGAAACCACGGTCATCATCGACCAGGATCTGGTTCGGAACGAAGGGCTGGAGGGGAGGTGTTCCCGCCTGCTTTCGGTCCCTGCCACCCGGTTTGCCGAGGAACTCGGCAGGAAGATGGTGGCCAACATCGTGATGCTCGGGTTCCTCACGGCCGTCACGGGCATCGTACGGCACGACTCGTTGCAGAGTGCGGTTCTGGCCTCCGTGCCAAAGGGAACCGAAGAACTCAACACCAAGGCCTTTGAAAAGGGATACCAATATGGGCAAGAAGGCGAAGGCGGAGAAAGAGGGTAAGAAGAACCCGGTAATTCCGGCAGGGAACGGCCCGAGGATAGGGGTCTACGTCTGCCACTGCGGCCGGAACATCGACGGATCCCTCGATTGCGAGGATGTCGCGAGATTTGCCTCTTCCCTCGACGATGTGGTGCTGGCCAAGGATACGATGTACAGCTGCTCGGATTCAGGCCAGGAGCAGATCAAGGCCGACATCCGCGAGCACAAACTGAACCGGGTGGTCGTTGCCTCCTGTACACCCAGGCTTCATGAGCCCACCTTCCGAGCCGCCTGCGTCGACGCAGGGCTGAACGCCTACCTGTTCGAGATGGCCAACATCCGGGAGCACTGCAGCTGGGTGCACCTGCACGACCGGGAGGGGGCCACCAAAAAGGCCAAGGACCTGGTCAAGATGTCGGTCGCACGGGCCCGGCTGTTGAAGCCTCAGGTCGAGACCGAGGTGCCGATCACCCCCAAGGCCCTGGTCGTGGGCGGCGGCGTTGCCGGCATTCAATCAGCCCTCGACCTGGCCGATGCCGGGTACAAGGTGTACCTGGTCGAGAAGGAGGCCAGTATCGGTGGGCGCATGGCCCAGATCGACAAGACCTTCCCGACCATGGACTGTTCGATCTGCATCCTGGCTCCGAAGATGTCCGAGGTGGGCCGGCACCCGAACATCGAGTTGATGACCCTGAGCGAGGTCGAATCGGTCGACGGGTACATCGGGAACTTCCAGGTCAAGGTGAGGAAGAAGCCCCGGTACGTGACCGATGACTGCACCTACTGCGGGGACTGCATCAAGGACTGCCCGCAGCACATGCCGAACGAGTTCGACTGCGGGCTTTCCACGAGAAGGGGGATCTATTCGCCCTTTGCTCAAGCCGTTCCCGCGACCTACCTGGTCGACATGGATTCCTGTCTGAACAAGCACGGCATCGTGGCCTGCGACAGGTGCTACCAGTTGTGCGAGCACAAATGTATCGACTTCTCGCAGAAGGAAGAGATCCTGGACCTGGAGGTGGGCACGATCATCGTTTGCACGGGAAGCGACGTGTACGATCCCACGCCCCTCACAGAACTCGGCTACCGCCGCTTCCCGAACGTGATCACCTCCCTCGAGTTCGAGCGGCTGATCAATGCGGGCGGTCCGACAGGCGGCGACCTGATCCGCCCTTCGGACAAGAAGATCCCGAAGAGCGTGGGGTTTCTTCAGTGCATCGGTTCCAGGTCGAAGCGATCCAACCCGTACTGCAGCAACGTTTGCTGCATGAACACGATCAAGGACGCCCTGCTGATTCGAGAACACTGGCCCGACACGAAGATCTACGTCTTCTACATGGACATCCGTGCCTTCGGCAAGGGCTTCGAGGACCTGCTCATGCGGGCCCGCAGGGAGGGCGTGATGTTCATCCGGGGGATCCCCGGGGAGATCCTCCAGGACGACCGCACATACAGTCTCAAGCTGATCGGTGAAAACACGCTCCTGAGCAAGCTCTACGAGTATGAAGTGGACATGGTCATCCTTTCCGTCGGAATCGAGCCGAGGAAGGACTCGGTCGTGGTCAAGAGGCTCCTGTCTCTGCCGTCCATGGCGGACGGTTTCTTCATGGAGGCCCATCCGAAGCTCAGGCCCGTGGACACCCCGACGGGCGGCATTTTCCTGGCCGGGTGTGCAGAAGGCCCCAAGGACATCAAGGACAGCGTGACGCAGGCGAGCGCCGCTGCCTCCCGGGCCAACATCCTCATGTCCAAAGGCAAGGTAACCGTGGAGGCGATTACCTCCCGGATCGACCCTGATCTCTGCACGGGATGCGGCCTGTGTGCACGGGTTTGCCCGTACGGGGCCATTCAGGTGGACGAGGAGGCAAAGACCGCGACCGTGGTGGAGGCGGCCTGCACGGGGTGCGGGACCTGCGGCCCGGAATGCAACTTCGGCGCTATCACGATGAGGCATTTTGAAGACCACCAGATCCTCTCGCAGATCGATGCCCTGGCCGAATCCGAGGCGGATGGCAAGATTCTGGCCTTCTGCTGCAACTGGTGTTCCTACGCGGGCGCTGACTTCTCAGGGGTGAGCCGCATCCAGTACCCGGCCGAGGTCCGGATCGCGGACCATGTGCTCGGGCCGGGTGGACCCGAAGTTCGTGGAGTATGCCTTTGCCAAGGGAATCGCGGCGGTGCTCGTGTCCGGATGCCACATCGGGGACTGTCACTACATCAACGCCAACCACCAGACCGAAAAGAGGGTTCAGCGGTTGTGGAGGAAGATGGCCAGGCGCGGTGTGAACAAAGACCGCCTCCGGCTGGCCTGGATCAGCGCGGCAGAGGGGTTGCGGTTCTCTCAGGAGATCAGTGCGCTAAAGGAAATCGTGGATCAGGTCACCCCCGAGGAGATCGAGAAGGGGGTCGAGGCCTTTTCCCCGAAGGTACCGAAGGGAGAGCGTTCCGATGAAGCGACCCGAACTATTCAATGAGGAACTCCTCTACGAGTGTTACCAGTGTGCTCGCTGCACCGGCAGCTGCCCGGCGGCCTTTGCCGTGGAGGGGTTCAACCCGAGGAATATCCTGCTCACCTACCTTCGCCTCGGCGTCGAGGCGGTGATCACGGACGAGAAGCTGTGGTGCTGCACGACGTGCCACGTTTGTGAGGATCGCTGCCCGCAGCTGATCGACGTTGCGGACTTGCTCTGCTCTCTGATGAACGAGGCGGCCAAGAACGGTCACATCCCGGAAAAGGTCAGGTCCAGCGCCGAGACGATCCTCCGCACCGGCAGGGCGCTCCTGGTTTCCAGAAGGGTCGAAGCGATTCGTGAGAAACTTGGCCTGAAGCCCCTGCCCGAGGTGCCAGTGGAAGAGGTGGAGGGAATTTTGGAGAAAACCGGGCTTGCTGCTCTGATAGGATAAACTGATGCGATATGCCTTCTTTGTGGGATGCGTGATGCCGGTGAAATACCCGGGCTTCGAGAGTGCGACCCGGGTGGTCGCCGAGGCCCTTGGGATTGAATTGGTGGACCTGCCGTTCAGTTGTTGTTCGGCGCCGACCCTGTTGAAACTCGTTCAATACGAAAGCTGGCTGGCCCTGGCCGCGAGAAACCTGGCCCTGGCCGAACAGGAGGGCCTTTCGATCCTCACGGTCTGCAACGGGTGCACGAATACCCTGAAAGAGGCCAGACAAGTACTGCGAAACGATCCGGCACAGAGGAAGAAGGTGAACGAGATTCTGAAGCCGTGGGGAAGGGAAATCACGGGCGAGGTCGAGGTCAAGCACATTCTCGATGTGCTCTGTGACGACGTCGGGCTGGAGGCGATCCGGGAGAGAACGGAGAAGACGTTGCCGTTTCGTATCGGATGTCATTACGGGTGCCACTTCTTCAGACCGCCCCGGATCATGTACCCGGACCGGCTTTCCCCGAGCAAGCACTTTCTGCCCACCCAGATGGACGACGTCCTCGGCGCTGCCGGCCTGACCACGGTCCAGTACAACCGAAGGCTTCTCTGTTGCGGTTCCGGGCTTGGGACCAAGGTGGATCTGGATGCGGCTAATCAGATCACCCGGGAGAAGTTGAGCCACATGGCCGACAAGGACGTGCAGGCGATCTGCGTGGGATGTCCCTCCTGTTTCGAGCAGTTCGATCGGGCACAGGTCATGCTGAATCGAAACGAAGAATGCAATTACGCGATGCCCGTCTTATACATCTCTCAGCTTCTGGGGCTTGCCTTTGGTGTTCCCGAAGAGAAGCTCGGATTCGACCAGCACCGCACCAAGGTGACACCATTACTCAAAGGAGGCTGACAATAAACGGCCATCTGCAGTTCTATCTCCTGTTCCGAATGAGATTTGGTTGGGCTCCGTCTCTCCCTCCCCCAACCCATGGGCGACTCCGTCCACTTTCCTCGCTAACGCCTTTGGAAGACGTATTATGTCTGGATGCAGCCACAAGAAACTGACCCTTGTCAAGGAAAGAGGGGACAGGTTTCGGTGCAAGAAGTGCCATCTGGTCATCTCCGCGGATGAACTGGGTGGCGGATATTGCCCGGAGTGCTATGCGGTGGACGGTGAGAGGCACTACGACTTTGAAGCGCTCGCTGCAACGGAGGAGGAAATCACGAAGTACCGGTGTGAGCAGTGTGGGGTTTTGATCGAATGGAAGGTGCAGGACTAATGGGGTGGCTTGGGAAAATCGCTATGCTTCATGAGGATCACACCTGCGAGCACATGCGCGAGGAACACTTCATGCCGACCGTGGCGGACCGGCAACCGCGGGAGAACTGGGAAGCGTTCGGAAATAAGACACCTGGGCACGGTGCCACGAGATCGCCTTGGACGCGCTCGCGAACCATAAGCCCATCCCTGTGGAAGAAGACATCGTAAAGGCCATTCGGGCCAAGTTCCCTAATTTTCTCCAATAGGACATGGGGCACCTTCACCACCGAGGAGGACAGGACAAATGGCTGAGATGAACGATATCGTTGAAGCAGTATTGCAGGGGAAGTTGAAGGAAATAGGGGCCATCGTTCAGGCAGTGCTCGACGGCGGTGCGGACCCGGAGGCCATCCTCGCGGACGGACTCGTCAACTCCATGGACGTGGTGGCGGAGAAATGGAAGGCGGGCGAGATGTTCGTGCCCGAGGTTCTCCGCTCGGCCAAGACGATGCAGGCGGGAATGGATGTCGTGAAGCCTCATCTCGTGGGGGGCGAGGTGAAGGCAAGAGCGACCTTCGCGGTCGGCACGGTGAAGGGGGATCTGCACGATATCGGCAAGAACCTGGTGGCCTTGATGCTCGAGAGTGTGGGGTACGAAGTGATCAACCTGGGTGTCGATCAGGAAGCCGGCGTCTTCGTGGAACAGGTGAAGAAGGGGGTGTCTTGTATCGGCATGTCAGCGCTCCTGACCACGACTGTCCCCCAGATGAAGCTTGTCATCGATTCCCTCAAAGAGGCCGGCCTGAGAGACCAGTGTAAGATCTGGGTAGGGGGTGCGCCTGTGACACAGGAATTCGCCGACGAGATCGGTGCCGACTTCTATGCAGTCGATGCGGCCCACTGTATCGACCAGCTGAACAGCATCTACGGAAAGTAATCCTCATCCGGTTTCGAAGCTTGTTTGTTCCTTCGATGCTGCGTTCACCAGAACCGCCATGTTCGTAAAACGGGAATGCAGATCCTTATGCTGACTCAAATAGATTTTTCGCTCTGATGTGGAGGTGCTTCTACTGGTAATTGATCTGTGAAACAGCCTGTTCTAATCGCTGCACCCGATCTTGGAAGGCTTCTATATCCAGTATTGGAATAATCTCTTTCTGCAATTCAGCTAAACATTGAGGACAGATACTATTATATTCAATCGTAGAGGAAGTATCCTTTTCTGTTATCTCTAGCAGGACGGTTAGAGGTTCCTTATCCTGGTCACAGATGTAACAGGGATCTTGCATAGATGCAGCCACTCCCTCAGATACCGCCTCAAGACGCTCCCCAACGTCTGTTTCGGACGCTCCTGTGGCACCAGTACGGCTACCTTCACTTAAGAGTAAGAAACTCGAAAATAATGGCACAGCGTCACTGTAATCGGATTCTATGTGGACTTTGTATCTATTCATGCTGTTCAGGCTCTCCTATCGCAGTCTTCCCACCGTCTTTAGAACGCCTCGGCTTCTTCTTATTGGTAGCAGGTTTCTCATTGAAGAACTTTTTACTTCCATAACTTCCACCACTTCCAGCAGACTTACCAATTAAATTTTGGGGATTTGCCATTACTCTCTCCTTATGAGTGCAAATCATTTATTCTACCATAACAGGCGCAACTATCCCATCATTACAGTTATTCACTGACTTCAGCAGAGGATCTTACCCAAAAAGAAAGTAACCTCTTACGTTTCGAGACACTGCCTTTTTTTTGGAGCCACGTGCCCCACGCTATTTTATTTGAGCGTTTAGGAATGCCTTCTATTTCAATGGACTCAGTGAGTTGGACACTCTGCCTCTCAGAACAACACGCGAGAACGGGCGGTTGCTTTGCCCAGGAAAAGTTGGGCAAAGTTTGGGCAAAGTGCCCGATTTTCGGGGAGGAGAATGGGAAAAACACAACAAAAGTAGTCAGATAAAATGGTGGAGGCGGTGGGAGTTGAAGACAAAGCTGGGGGAAAATCGCAGCGAATCACAAACCCCCGAATTCACTGTAAAATTCATGTAACTTAACCACTTACAAAAACCCCTTCCGCTGGGGATAGTCCATTTCAGCACATCTGAGCACACTGAAACCCATCCAATTGGGCATAGTTTGGGCATAGTAAGACCAAGAATCGTGGGCAGCTTGGCTTTGCCTGTTAGGATTACGGGAAGGGGCTAAATTCTGGTTTTCTGAGTCTTGTCGAAGGGGAGATGCTCTTGTTCGACGATAAATGCTCTCTTTTGACAAGCACCCGTCAGTAATCCTCCATCATAGCCCTGCTGATTGTAAGCACGGGGGAACCATCAGGGTCTTTGCTTATGATGAGAATGTTCGTCGCTGAACATTGCTGACATCTTATGAAGTGCTTTGCACCATCGTATTCAAGCCAAGACGGTTTGTCGGTGCCATCAAGCGTTCCATTTCCGTTGTACTCAGACAACGGTTCATCGACAAGAATCCCTCCACAGTTGCGACATGTGTTTGATGTTGTCATCCTCATGAGTCGCCTCCCTTCACCCACAGTACCTAATGCACACTCACGCAGTCCCTGCATTTCGTTTTCCTCTCATCCCATCGCCGTGGCACATATTCTGGCCAAGACCAAGTTGGATGTGGTCAGCGTTGCCGCTGGTTTTCTCCACGACGTGGTTGAAGATTGCGCGGTGGATGGTAAAGATCTGAAAAAGCGCTTTGGAGAGGATCTGGCCGAGATCGTCGACGGGGTAACCAAAATCGGAAAAGTCCGGTTTCAGGATCGCCAACAAGCCCAGGCGGAAAATTATCGCAAAATGGTCTTGGCCATGTCGCGCGACATTCGCGTCCTGATCGTCAAACTGGCCGATCGTCTTCACAATATGCGGACATTGTTTTATCTGCCAGAAGAAAAACGAAGGCGCATTTCTCAGGAAACATTGGATATCTACGCACCCCTGGCACATCGGATTGGGATCAGCAGTTTTAAAATCGAACTCG
>RCNG010000513.1_pt1 | contig 17745 bp, 11 predicted proteins | sample 2041371 | NCBI WGS metagenome assembly RCNG01 (sample SAMN09708227, study PRJNA481090) | Marine sediment metagenome, whole genome shotgun sequencing project. | biome: marine sediment; feature: ocean; material: sediment; isolation source: Sewage treatment plant 1 marine sediment (STP1) ... | reverse complement strand
CGAGGAGAATATCCTCGCTCTCGACCCGCAGGGCCTCTCCGACAGGTCAACCTGGAAGCAAAACAGGGCCTTTGTGATCAACTTGAGCAATATATTACCAGCATGGGGTGGCCCTCGAAAAAAGACACTGCTATTGATACCTCCATTGACTGGATTCAGGTCGATAAAATTACCAAGCAGGCGCGTAAGGAATGGTCAGCTATTGGTTTTATTGATCGTAAAGATCACAAAGCCATTAATAACCGCTTTAACAAAGCCATCGAAACCATCCGCAATGAGTTGAAAAATGTCTGGCAACATAATCAGGACCAGTTTTTCAATCTCATTCACAAGGTTCAGTCTTTGCACGAAACACTGGATGCTGATCTCCCCGGAGCTATCCAACAAGCCAAAGAATATCAGAAACAATGGAAACAGATAGGACCGGTTTCATCCTTCCAGCGAAACAAACTCTGGAAAAAATTTCGCAGTGCCTGTGATGTTATTTTCAACAAACGCCAGGAAAGCCTGGAGCAAAAAGATGCTGAAAATAAAGAACGCCTCAGAGAAAAACAAGCCATCTGCGAAAACCTGGTTGCGCTTAATCAGCAACCATTGAGTCAAAAGGATCTTGAAAATGCCTTTAATGACATCCAGAAACTCTGGCAGGAACTGATGCCACAGGTAAAAACCTTAAGCAAAGAAGTCAATAAAGAATATGCTGAGGCAGTAGAAGTTTATCAGGACAAGTTCAATGCTGTCATCGTTCATGAGCAGGAACAGCAACTGGAGCTGATAAAACAAAAAGCAGACGTGTGCACACGGATTGAATCCAGCCTGGATATCACTGATGAAAACATCAGCCAATTGCAGGAACAATTCAGGAAAGAATGGCAAAATTTCACCAGCCTGCCACATGCGCTTGAAGCTAGGCTCAATATTCGTTTTGAAAACGCTTTACAGTCTGTTCAGGCTGATAAAGAAGCTCTAAGACTAACCGAAAGGGAAAAGAAACAACAGTTCTGCCTTAAATATGAAATTTTTCTGGGTAAAGATTCGCCCCTGGAGGAACAACAGACTCGCATGGAAATGCAGGTTGAACTGCTCAACTCCAATCTGGGGCAGAATCGTGTTGAGGATAGCAGCGCAAATCAGACTTCACCTTTTGAGCTTCAACTTCAATGGTATGAAATGAGTAATTACACTCAGGATAACGCGCTTGATAAGAGATTTATGAACCTACTAGCAGACACTGAGGGTTGATAAACAAAAGTTAATAACAATTTCAGGGAAAACCTCTAAATGTATGTGTGATATAGTTTTGTTACACACATACAATTAGCAGGTAAGGTGTTTTTCCGGTGTTGTATTTAAAAATCCCCTTCTGCACCTCGTTTCATAATGTCCAGTATAATACGTTTAACACCTTCTGCCTCTGCCTTTAATTCAGGTGGTAATGTTTTTCCACCATGGATCATTAAATCCATATTCAGGCTAATTAACCATAATTTACCACTGAGATCTTCCACCAGAGAAATTCGACACGGTAAATAAGCCGAGAACGCGTCATTATAATCCAGCATTTTTGCCGCAGTCAGGGAATTACAAAACAGGAAGATTTTAACGAAGCGATACGGTTTGCCCTGTTTGGCTGAAATATCCGTAGATAAAGGTAGCTCTCCGACATTGGCAATATTATGTTCATTGGCCACAAATTTCATGGTTTCTTCTACTTCTTCCGCGCTTAAACCTTCCTCAACAGGAAAACGCCAGACTGTTGCGCTTGCGGCATCTTTGGTTTCGATAATATTCTTGATCAGATCAGTATAGGTTTCTGCGGCTTTTGGATCAAACTCATTAAAGGTGTCTTTTGCGCCGAAGTAAAGCACGCCTAAAGCAATAATGGTCACCAGACCGACCAGGGCAAGGATGTTCTTAAACAAAATATGTCTCCATTTTATTATTTATAAGGTGATTTTATAAAGTAGTTGTATATTGTCAAAGGTATCATCCTGATAGAACCTATATTGATACCATTATTAATGGCGGGTACCGAGGGATAAGTTAGATGAATTTCTTATTCATTATTATTATTTTGATAAATATAACATAAAAAAACGATAGATATACCCCTATGACATTGTTTTTTAGACTTTTTGACAATCATTAACCCATAAGACCAGCCATGACCAATAACTCAGGCACTGAGTTTTTCGTCTGTGTCTGTTTTGAATAAAGAAGCCGTAAGAAGGTTTTTAGTATAGGTTTGCCCGGGTGAGCTGAAAATCTCACTGGTTTCGCCCATTTCAACAATCCTGCCTTCTTTCATAACCATGATACGATGTGCAACCGCTTCAATGATTTTCAGATCATGAGTTATAAATAAATAGGACATGTTATAGCGCTCCTGAAGTTCTCTCAACAAGGCTAACACCTGTTTCTGTATAGAAACATCCAGGGCACTGGTGGGTTCATCCAGCAGTAGCAGTTTAGGTTCCAGTATGACCACTCGGGCTATAGCAATACGTTGTCTCTGACCACCTGAAAATTCATGGGGATAACGCCAGAGAATATCGTCTTCCAGACCTACTTCGCGTAATGAGTTTTTGATTTTTTCACGCCGTTGCTGCTTATTTAAATGCGGAAAATGGATTTGTAAACCTTCACCGACAATTTGTTCGACAGTCATTCGAGGCGATAAAGACGAATAGGGATCCTGAAAAACAACTTGAAACTCTTTACGCATTGGAAGCAATGCAGCATGTTTTAACTGATCAATTCGTTGTTGTTCAAAATGAATTTCACCTGAACAATTTTCCAGTTTAAGTAAACACCGTCCCAGAGTGGATTTACCTGAGCCGGATTCACCAACTATACCCAGTGTCTCTCCTTCCCTAAGGAATAGATTAATATCATCAACCGCTTTTACTGTGTTTATGGTGCGTCTAAACAGACCACTTTTGACAGAAAAATGACATTGCAGATTTTCGCCGCGCAGCAATTCCCTGTGCTGTTGTATCGCTTCAGTTTCCCCTTTGGGTATAATACGTTCAGGTTCACTATTTAACAGTTTAATCGTATAGGGGTGCTGAGGCGAGCCAAACAACTGTGCAACTGCACTCTGCTCAACAATATTTCCTTCCTGCATGACACACACATGATCAGCAAAACGTCTGACCAGATTCAGATCATGGGTGATCAATAACACCGCCATGGAAAACTCTTTTTGCAGTTTTTCCAATAATAATAAAATTTGTAATTGTACGGTGACATCCAGAGCTGTGGTAGGTTCATCGGCAATAAGTAATTTTGGATCACATGCCAGGGCCATAGAAATCATCATGCGTTGCCGCTGTCCACCGGATAACAGGTGAGGAAAAGAATCAAAACGGTGTTGCGGATCAGGAATGCCCGTTAACTCCATTAACTCAATGGCTCTTTTTTTTGCCGCAGATTTACTCATTCCTTTATGTATGAGTAAGGGTTCCATAATCTGATCCCCAACAGTAAAGGTGGGATTGAGAGAAGTCATGGGTTCCTGAAATATCATGGAAATATCGCTGCCACGTACTTTTTTTATCTCGCTTTCATCAACGCCCAATAAATTTTTTCCATTGAAGTCAATTGAACCAGAGCTATAATTCACTTTTTCTTCATCATGCAGGCGTAATATCGACATGGCAGTGACCGATTTTCCTGACCCGGATTCACCTACCAGGGCCATGGTTTCACCCGGGGTAACTGAAAAATTTATATCCCTGACCACATTCACTGAACCCGCCAGAGTCTCAAAATTTACACTTAGATCTTTGATATCAAGAATTAAATCATTATTTTTCATAATTTATTGTTTACTTTAACAGTTCACCCGCGTCGGGTATCCAATGCCTCACGCAGTGCCTCACCAATAAAAATCAATAACACCAGAGTTCCAACCAAAACACTAAAAGTTGTCATGGAAAGCCACCAGGCGTCAATATTTTCTTTGCCCTGTGATAACAACTCACCCAGACTGGGGGTCGATGGCGGAACACCCAGGCCCAGATAATCCAGGCTGGTTAAAGCCAGAATGGCGCCACTAATGCGAAATGGCAGGAAGGTTAATACCGGTACCATACTATTGGGTAAAAGATGTTTTAACATTATACCCGTATTAGAAACACCGAGTGAACGGGCAGCCTGAACATAGTCCAGATTGCGACCACGGAGAAACTCAGCCCGCACATAATCTGACAATCCCATCCAGCCAAACAGGGACAACAGCACAATAAGCAAGCCGATACTGGGCTTGAAAATCGAAGCAAAAATGATTAATAAATAGAGTTCCGGCATGGAATTCCAGATTTCAATCAGTCGTTGTGTGATCAGATCCACTTTTCCGACAAAATACCCCTGAACTCCACCCACGATGATTCCAATCACTACGCCGATTGCAGTTAGAAGCAGAGCAAAAAGAACCGACAGACGAAAACCATAAATTAATCTGGCCAGAACGTCCCTGCCCCGATCATCAGTGCCAAGCAGATTCTGTTCTGAAGGTCGTGCGGGATTGGGCAATTCAGCAAAATAGCTGATGGAATCAAAACGATAATTATTGAGAGGATAGACAGCCCAGTTGCCATTGCGGATAATTTTATCCCGTATATAAGGATCGTTATAATCCGTTCGGGTGACAAAGTCCCCGCCAAAGGTGGTTTCCGGATAATCATTCCATAGTGGAAAATAATATTCCTGCTCATATTGAACAATCAAAGGCTTGTCATTACTGATAAACTCAGCGAATAAACTGACAAACAGTAAGATAGTGAAAATCCACAGTGAATAATAACCTCTACGATTGTTCTTGAAGCGCAGCCAGGCGCGTTTATTCGGCGAGAGGTGTGATAATTGTTCTTTATTCAGAGTATTAGTATTTTTTTTGTATATTGTCATCACATTACTTATTAATCAGAGTTATTAACCGGAGCTATTAACCAGAGCTGCCGGATTCAAATTTAATACGTGGATCAATCAGCACATAAGACAGATCGGTTATGAGTTTGGTCAGTAAGCCTAATAAGGTGAATAAAAACAACGAGCCTAACACCACGGGATAATCACGGCGAACAATGGATTCATAAGATAGCAAGCCCAGACCATCAAGAGAAAAAATGGTTTCAATTAATAAACTGCCGGCAAAAAATGCGGCCAGGAAACTGGCTGGAAAGCCGGTGATCAGTGGTATTAATGCATTACGAAAAACATGTTTGTACAAAACCTGATTACTGCTTAAACCTTTGGCTCTTGCTGTGACAACATAATTTTTACGAATTTCTTCCAGAAAACTATTTTTCGTCAACATGGTCATCACTGCAAAGCTGCCAATGACCGATGAAATGATAGGCAGGACCATATGCCATAAATAGTCAGTAATTTTATTAAACCAGCTCAATTGTTCCCAATTATCGGAAGTCAGTCCCTTGAGCGGGAAAACCTCAAAAAAACTACCGCCACCGAAAAGAACTAATAACAGGATCCCCAAAACAAATCCGGGTATGGCAAAACCAATCAGTACAATGGTGCTCGAAACGACATCAAAACGGGAACCATCCCTGACCGCTTTGGCAACTCCCAGCGGAATACAGGTCAGGTAGGTAATAAAAAATGTCCACATGCCAAGGCTGATAGACACAGGGAGTTTATCCACAATCAACCCCGTTACTGACTGGTGATGATGGAAACTCTCGCCAAAATTAAAGGTCAGATAATTTCCCATCATGGTAAAAAATCGTTCCGCAGGCGGTTTATCAAAGCCATATAATGCTTTGATTTCATCCAGCCGCTCCTTATCTATACCTTCTGCACCACGATACAACTCACTGGCTGTGCTGCCTGCTTCAGTCATTTGATCCTGTCCGGTCAACTGCGCAACTAATTGTTCTACAGGACCTCCCGGTACAAATTGAGTAATGACAAAAGTAATTAACATGACCCCAAAAAGAGTTGGAATCATTAATAATAGTCGTTTAAGTATGTAATAGAGCATAATTTTTTAATGCCGGATGTTCTTAAAAAAAGAGTTTATTATTCCAGAGTCTTATCTGCCGGTTTGTCTTTGATGAGATATTCAGGTTTAAACCACCAGGTCGAGAGCATCCAGCCTTCTGCTGAGAAATAAACAGGCAAGGTTTCAGGGAAAAGAAATTTATCCCAATAAGCAATTCGATGAGTGGCAATATACCAATGTGGAACCAGATAAAATTCACTGAGCAGGATGCGATCCATTGAGCGGGTCAAAGCAACAATTTTGTCCCGCTCTGTGGTATTGCTCAGTTGTTCCAATAAGGCATCAATAGCCGGGTTTTTTATTCCCGGATAATTACTGGAGCCATCTAAATCAGCCGTTTTAGAATGCCATCGGCCTTCCAGTTCATTGCCGGGAACCTGACTCTGAGAAAAACCCGATACAATCATATCAAAATCCTTGGTTTCTACCCGGCGCTTATACAAAGCAAAATCCACTGTTCGATAGTCCATGGTAATACCCAGTTTTTGCAAATTTCTGGCATAGGATGCGGCAATACGTTCAAAGGCTTTTTGTGATAGTAACAAATCAAATTCAAAAGCCTTGCCCTCCTGATTTCGCAATGCACCTTCTTTATATTCCCAGCCTGCCGATTTTAATAGCTCAATAGCCTGGCGTAAATTATTACGCAGTGAAGAAGGTGCTGTTGTGACTGGCGGTTCCCAGGCAGCTTCAAACACCCGTGGATCCAGTTGCTCTTTAAACGGTTGCAAAAGTGCCCGCTCCTGTTTGGAAATAGCACCGCTAGCAGCAAGTTCAGTGTTACTGAAATAACTATTATTGCGCTGATACTGATTATAAAACAGCATGCGGTTTGCCCATTCAAAATCATAGGCCATAACCAGAGCTTCACGGACGCGTTTATCACTAAACAGCGGTTTACGGGTATTAAAAATAAAGCCCTGGACCCCGACGCTGTTCTGGTGAGGAATATTTTTTTTAATGATTTGCTTATTCTTAAACACTCGTCCGGTATAATCCCGGGCCCACATTTTGGAATTATATTCATGGCGAAAGTCATATTCACCCGCTTTTAGAGCTTCCAGTGCAATAGTGCTATCACGAAAATATTTGTAGACGATTTCATCAAAGTTAAACATACCCTTACGTATGCCTAAATCAGCAGCCCAGTAATCCAGGTTCCGTTTGAAGCTAATCTGTTTGCCAATATCGTACCTATCAAGCACATAAGGTCCACTGCCAATGGGCATTTTCATAGCCGTATCTTTAAATTCCAGGTCGCCTACCCAATGTTTTGGAAATACCGATAAATAGCTGCTGAGCAGCATGGGCAATTTGGCATTGTGTTTCTTGAAATCGAAGCGTATTTTCTCTTTATCTATAATCACTGCCTGCTTGATATCATCCAGGACAATTTTATATGCCGGATGAGCATGTTTATCCTGCATAAGCGTATCAAAAGAAAATTTTACATCATCTACAGTGACGGGTGTGCCATCAGAAAATCGGGCCTTTTGATTAATATGGTAAGTCACTGACAAGCCATCCTCGGCTGTGCTGATATCATCGGCGAGTAAGCCGTAGAAAGTATAGGGCTCATCCAGACTCTGTTCCATCAGAGTCTCAAAAACCAGACCATCAACACCATCAGCGGAAACCCCTTTGAGCAAGTATGGATTGAGACGATCAAAGGTACGTGAACCATTTAGATCGAGCCGACCGCCTTTGGGTGCATCAGGATTAACATAGGCAAAATGGGAAAAGTTTTTTGTGTATTTAGGTGTATAACCATAAGCAATAGCATAATCGGAAAAAGCTGATTTACTAATATAACTAAAAAAAAGACTAACGACAAAAAGTGTGCAATATTTAATATTTTGAGATTTGATATTCAAACCGTTATTGATTGGAAAGGATTTTGATGCCATTTTTTACCGGATTTTTTAAGATATTTTTCAATTAATACCTAGTTTATTCTGTTTATCAAAGGTATCATATCCACATTAGATTTTATTACAAGTAATAATCTATCCCGATCTCAGGATAAAAAAGAAAATCAATACAATAAGTCAGTATTTAGTCAAGGAGTCAAATATGGGTTTTATGCAGGGCAAGCGGGCACTTATAGTTGGTTTAGCCAGTAATCGTTCAATTGCCTGGGGAATCGCACAGGCAATGAAACGTGAAGGAGCTGAACTTGCATTTACTTACCAGAATGAAAAACTGAGAAGCAGGGTGGAAAAACTGGCCTCTGAGTTAGATTCAGATATTGTCCTTCCCTGTGATGTTGCCGATGATGAGCAAATAGAGAAGGTTTTCGAAGAATTGGACAATTTCTGGGATCATCTGGACATTATTATTCATTCCGTTGCCTTTGCACCTCGCGCTGAACTCAGTGGAGAATACCTGGACAATGTGACGCGCGAAGGTTTCAATATGGCTCACGAAATTAGTTCGTATAGCTTTGCCGCTCTTGCCAAAGCTGGACGCAATATGATGGAAGGACAAAATGGTGCCCTTTTAACTCTTTCCTATCTTGGTTCAGAGCGCATTATGCCCAACTATAACGTAATGGGTCTGGCCAAAGCCAGTCTGGAAGCCAATGTACGCTACATGGCGGAATCATTGGGTCCTGATGGGATCCGAGTTAATTCAATCTCTGCTGGTCCCATCCGGACCCTGGCTGCAGCCGGAATCAGCGATTTTCGTAAGATGCTGACTCATGTTGAAGAAAATGCACCGCTAAGACGCAATGTCACCATTGAAGATGTGGGTAATACCGCTGCCTTCTTATGTTCTGACTTGGCTTCCGGTATTACCGGAGAAAACATTTATGTTGATTCAGGCTATAACCATATCGGCATGGGAGCATTAAACAAGCCGGAAGACAAAATAGAATCTGAATAATTTTACTGTACAATTAGTTTGCAAACTAAATAAACCGGTTTAAAACCCGGCTTTTTTAGTTTTGCATTCCCACCATCCATGGCGGTTATTTTTCCAGTATTCCGGTTTCGCCTTCTGATTTTGCGATTACTACAGCCCCACAAGAGTCACTAAAAACATTTACGGATGTTCTAAACATATCCAGAATGCGATCCACTGCCAGAATCAAACCAATGGCTTCCAAAGGCAGACCAATAGCTGACAAAATTATGGTAATTGCTACCAGACTGGCAGACGGTATACCAGCGACACCAATCGATGTTAATAAAGCAATTAAAACAATAGTGAATTGAGTCATAAAGGTTAACTCAAGCCCGTAAGCCTGTGCAATAAATACAGCGGCCACACATTCATATAAAGCCGTACCATCCATATTAATGGTAGCACCAAGAGGTAAAACAAAACTACTGGTCTTGTTTGAAACACCGGCATTTTTCTCGACACATTCCATCGTAATTGGCAAAGTTGCACTGGAAGATGCTGTAGAAAATGCCGTGAGCATAGCAGGCAACATTGCTTTAATATGTCTTAAAGGATTAACTTTAGCTAAAGTGGATAAAATAATCGGCATAACAATGAAGGCATGAATAGCTAAGGCAAGCAACACCGAAAGCATAAACAAAGCCAGTGAGCTGAATAACTCAGCCACATTTTGTGAATCAAGACCAGCAATCACATGAGCTACCAGACCAAATACACCTATAGGGGCAAACTTCATAATAAAATCGGTTATCCCCATCATAGTTTCAAACACCCCTTCCCAGAAACTTTTCATGGTCTGTGCAGGGCCTTGTGAAATTCTGGTCATAAAAAAACCAAATAACAAACTGAAAAATATCAATCCCAGCATCTGGCCATTATGGGCTGCAGCAACAATATTAGACGGAACAATCCTTAAAAATATGTCAGCGATATCACCTGCCCCCCTGCCTTCAACTTTGGCAATGGTACTTTCAGGTACAGGCTGTAAACCAATCAGATCTTTTGCCGGTTCACCATCAATATATCCGGGACCGATAAAATTTACCACCATCAAACCAATGTTAATAGCAATAAAACTGGTGAGAGCATAGTAAAGGAGTGTTTTTAAACCCATACGCCCCAGACTGCTATCATTTCCAAGCCCGGAAACACCCACAATTATTGAAGAGAGGACTAATGGCACAATGAGCATTTTTAAGGCTTGCAGAAATAGTTGCCCAATGAATTGATAAACACTGTCAAAAGTCACTCCCAGTAATGCAGAATCCTGACCGGTTATTAAACCGGCTGCAACTGCAAAAGCAAGAGCAATTAATATTTGCCAGTGTAATTTGAGTTTCAAAGCCTTTCTCCTTTGTGTAGCCTGATTAATAATAACCTGGGTTTACAGTTTTTTTAGAGGTAAAAAAAGCACTTATAGGAAAATAAGTGCTTTAGAAGGAAGCCGAAGTCGTGCCATGTGCTTCGCAGTATAAGACCCTGGTCAAGCACTGCTCTCGTACATGACCGCCATGGATGGTGGAAATGCATGCGAGAGGCAGGAGCCGAAGTCGTACCATGTGCTTCGCAGTATAAGACCTTCCCTGGTCAAATTACTCTTGCTGGCCCAGTAGTTGGTTGTTAATTTTAATTTGAGATTCCGAACGAATTTGTAGCACGGATAAGGCAGTGTTGATATTGCCTTTGTTTTGCAATAAAGCCGTTTTAATATTTTCAAAAAAAGCCTTATCATCACTCTTTCCTTCTTCAATGGCATTAATTGCTACAATAGCAACATCGCCAGTTGCCGTTTTTGTGCTGGAAAATTTGCTTTCACGGGGCATAGTGAAGGCTTTACGCGTGATATAATCTGGAACACTGGTGGTTTGACGTTCAACCAGACCGGTGTTTACAATATCCAGTGAATGAGCTTCTGCCACTTCAGAGAATGATTTTCCATCGACTAATTGTATGACCAGTTCGCTGGCTTTTTCCTGTGCCTTAGCCGTAATAGCATCCCGCATTAAACGGGTTTGAATTTTATCTTTGACTTCATCCAGGGGTTTAACATTAGCCGGAATTCGTTCAATGATCCGGACGACAGCAACACGATCATCTCCCAGTTCAATTAAATCACTATTATTGCCCTCTTCCAAAACTCCTTCACTGAATGCAGCGTTTAATAATTTCTGGTTACTAAAAATACCTTCACCACCATCACGACTCATTAATTCACTTTCCTTGATGGACATGTCCAGATCAATGGCAACGGGCTCTAATGAATCAGGCTGCTCATAAGCAAGCGTCTGCATGCTTTCAGCTTTTTTAAAATAGGTATTCTCAGCCAATTCAAATTGCAATGTATTAGTTATCTTGTCCTTGACTGTTTCAAAAGGTTTTGTTTCACCACCTTCTATAACAATCAGTTTGATAATATGAAATCCAAAAGGAGTTTCAACCACACCACTGAGTTCACCCGGTTTTAAAGCAAAGGCTGTTTCTTCAAAGGCGGGTACCATTTCACCCTTCCCAATAAAGCCTAAATCTCCCCCCTTGTCAGCAGAACCGGAGTCTTTAGAATGCTCTTTAACCATAGCAATGAAATCAGCACCTGAATTAATGTTATCCAATACTGCCTGCGCTTCTGATTTTACCGTTTCTTTCGCTTCACCATCTGAATCAGTTGGCAAAGAAAACAAAATATGGCTGACTTGACGGCGCTCAGGTTGAGTGAACTGGGCTAAATTATCCTGATAGTATTTATCTATCTGCTCATCACTAATGGCAATATTTTTAGCCATGTCTTTACGGGAAAGTTCAAGGTAAGCTAATTTGATCTGTTCAGCATTTTCAAACTGATTCTGGAAGTTCTGATAATAATTTTTTATTTCTTCATCAGTAACGCCTACTTCATCCTTATAATTTTCTGCCTTAATGACAGCATAAGTAATATCTCTTTTTTGTTTTATCAGCTGAATAATACGTTCCACTTCCTGATCAGATACAATAGATGAATTGACAATACCATCAGAAAATTGCTGCAGTAATAATTCTGTTGCGATTGAACTGCGATAATTTGACTTGCTGTAAGCACTGGGCAGATATCGTTCATAAAGATCTTCGGAGAATTGACCATCAAGTTGAAAACTTTCATCATTGCGTATTCGCATATCAACCTGTTGTTTGCTTATGGTCTGACCAGAACCTGCCAGATAATTGATCAAGGCTCGATTGTTGATCAATTTTTCCAATACAATCTGTTTGATCAAGGCTTCGTCAATTTGGCCTTTATATTTTTCTGATTCATTTTGTACTGCATTTTGAAATTCCTGAACGGTTACTTTATAGTCACCGACATGTGCAACAGCAGGATTCGCATCAGGGGTGATATAACTATTTATTCCCCACAATGCAAATGGAATGGAAATCAGAATAACAATCACCCAGGCAAACCAGCCTGTTGCTCTTTCTCTGATACTATGTAATATCATGGTATTATCTCATCTAAAAGTTTACGTTGTAACAAAAATTAAAACAAAGTCCTGCTATACACTGCTCTCGCAGTATAAGACCGTCCATGGTCAAAAAAAAAGCGCGTCATAAACGCGCTTTTTATAATATGGCGGAACGGACGGGACTCGAACCCGCGACCCCCTGCGTGACAGGCAGGTATTCTAACCAGCTGAACTACCGCTCCTTATTTTGTAAACAACCACATATTCGGTTTTTTATAATTTCTACCATTTAAATTTAGTTTTAAAATATCCAGGCGCTTTTCATTGTAGGATAAAACTATATTTAAGATGGTGGGTGATAAAAGATTTGAACTTTTGACCCCCGCCTTGTAAGGGCGGTGCTCTGACCAGCTGAGCTAATCACCCGTAACCGGCATCTCATTTCACAAGTAGAGAATGCTCACAAGCTAAGAAATAGGCGCTTAGTTTACCGCTTCTTTTAGTGCTTTACCAGCTTTAAATGCAGGATTTAATGCCGCTTTAATCTGAATTGTTTCACCTGTGCGTGGATTACGCCCAGTACGTGCTGCTCTTTCTCTTACTTCAAAAGTACCAAAGCCGATTAGTGTAACTGGTTCATTATTAGCAAGTGAATCTGTAATGGCTTTAATGGTTGCATCTAATGCTCGGCCAGCAGATGATTTCGATAAATCTGCATTATCAGCAATAGCGTTAATTAGTTCGGATTTATTCACAAAAAGTCCCCTTTTAGGTATCTATACATTTTACGTTGTGGGGTTTATTTTAGTCATTAATTAAAAAAATGAAACAAACAACATAAAAAACAGTACAAAAATAATTTAATTTACTGTATTAATTTATAGATAATTATTATAAATTTTTTTTAAAATTTGATTTAAGTGTTGTGTAACAATGGATACAGGGACATTGAAGCAAAATTTGTTATTAAAATCTAGCAAAACTTATAATAATTTTAACTTTTCTTTAATAATACATAAAAACACAAATAAGACATAGATCAAGGTATTAAATCATAGCCGTTGATTTAAAATAAAATTAATTAGTTTACAGATAGTTACTCAACTAAATTAACTTTAATAATAAACTTGTTCAGGTAGACTCATCTTAATAATGATGAATTTTTAAAAAAAATAAATTAGTCTGATGAAACCTGTATCGGTAGACATCAAATGAAAGCCCGGACAAAAAAATACCAGAGAAAACTCTGGTATTTTTTGTTAAATGACAAATTTGGCCTAATGTGCTCTGATCGGTGCCGACTTTTTACGAGAAGAAACTTTAGAGCGTGATTCAGATTGAGAATCTTTTATTGAATCAGGCATGTGCACTAAAGCAATTTGTAACACTTCATCAATCCACTGTACTGGTTTTATATCAAGTTTAGTGACAATATTTTTTGGTAATTCCACCAGATCCTTCCTGTTTTCCTCAGGAATAACAACCGTCTTTATGCCACTTCTTAATGCCGCCAGAAGTTTTTCTTTAAGACCGCCAATAGGCAATACTTCCCCACGTAAAGTAATTTCACCGGTCATGGCAACCTCTGCTTTGACAGGTATCTCAGTCAAAGCTGAAACCAGAGCAGTACACATACCAATACCGGCACTGGGTCCATCCTTTGGTATTGCTCCCTCAGGAACGTGTATATGGATATCTTTGGTCTCATAGGTCTCCTGAGCAATGCCCAGTACATCTGAGCGACTGCGAACCACAGACATTGCAGCCTGAATGGATTCTTTCATCACATCGCCCAATTGACCTGTTACACTGTTCTTACCTTTTCCGGGCATAACAGCGGTTTCAATAGTTAATATTTCACCACCCACTTCGGTCCATGCAAGACCTGTAACCTGTCCAACTTGATTTTCCTGTTCAACGCTGCCATATCGGTATCGACGTACTCCCAGGTATTTTTCAACATTTCGACTGGTTACAGCCACCTTAGAGGTTTTCTTATCCAGTAAAATTTCTTTAACAACCTTGCGGCAAATTTTTGCTACTTCCCGTTCGATACTCCGCACCCCGGCTTCGCGCGTGTAATAACGAATAATATCCCTGATTGCACCTTCACTAATGCACAACTCCGTATTTTTCAAACCATTATTTTTTAATTGTTTGGGGATCAGATAACGGGAAACAATATTTAACTTTTCATCTTCTGTATAACCCGGGATACGGATAACCTCCATGCGGTCAAGCAATGGACCCGGGATATTCATACTATTGGATGTAGCAACAAACATGACTTCCGATAAATCGTAATCCACTTCCATATAATGGTCATTAAAGGTATTGTTTTGTTCTGGATCCAGCACTTCCAGTAAGGCTGATGATGGATCACCACGCATATCCATGGCCATTTTATCAATTTCGTCTAATAGGAAAAAAGGATTTTTGACTTCAACTTTGGCCAAGTTTTGCATAATTTTTCCGGGCATGGAGCCAATATAGGTCCGTCTATGACCACGGATTTCAGCTTCATCACGAACCCCACCCAATGACATACGAGTGAATTTTCGGTTGGTTGCCCGGGCAATAGATTGCCCCAATGAAGTTTTACCTACACCCGGAGGTCCAACCAGACAAAGAATAGGACCCTTAAGTTTTTTCATTCGCTGTTGTACAGCAAGATATTCCAAAATGCGTTCTTTCACTTTCTCTAAACCATAATGATCCTCTTCCAGGATTGCTTCTGCTCTGGTCAGATCATGTCGAACTTTAGAACGTTTTTTCCATGGCACATTGGTCAACCACTCCAGATAATTTCTAACCACAGAAGCTTCTGCAGACATTGGTGACATCATTTTTAATTTGTTCAGTTCAGCCATGCCTTTTTTCTTGGCTTCAACGGATAAACCGGATTCTTTAATCTTGGTTTCCAGTTCTTCCAGTTCATTGGGCACATCATCAATATCATTTAATTCTTTCTGAATTGCCTTCATTTGCTCATTCAGATAATATTCCCGCTGACTTTTTTCCATCTGCTGTTTGACACGTCCGCGAATGCGCTTTTCTACCTGCAGAATATCAATTTCTGATTCCATTTGTACCAGTAAATGTTCCAGTCGCTCACGTACATCTGATATTTCCAGAATCACCTGTTTTTCTTCTATCTTAAGCGGCATATGTGCGGCAATGGTATCAGCCAGTCGACTGGGATCTTCGATGCTGGATAAAGAAGACAATATCTCAGGCGGCACCTTATCATTCATTTTAACGTACTGATCAAACTGATTCATGACTGTACGAGTCAAGACATCCTGTTCCTTTTCATCAATTTTTTCATTTTTAAAGATAGCAATCTGAGCTGTAAAATAGTCTTCCTTGCTGAAGATATTTTGCACCTGTGCGCGCTCATCACCTTCAACTAAAACCTTAACCGTTCCATCAGGCAATTTAAGTAATCTGAGTATAGATGCAATGGTTCCAACAGAGTGAATATCTTCTGCTTTTGGATCATCATCAGAGGCATTTTTTTGCGCAACAAGAAGAATTTTTTTATCTTCTTCCATTGCCGATTCAAGTGCATTAATAGATTTTTCACGACCTACGTAGAGAGGTATAACCATGTGAGGATACACAACAACATCTCTAAGAGGTAAAACCGGATAGATTTGTGTTGTATCAGTTAGTTCAGAAATATCGTTTTCTATCTCCATTAAGGAGGCCCTCTCTTTGTATGTTGCTGATTATTTGGGTGAGACTATCTAATTGTTAATAACTAATATGGGTTTTTTAAGTAAAAAATCAAGTAACAAAACATAACTTATCTTTCTATAAAACAAAAAAAAAGGGGCATTTAAGCCCCTTTTTTGTATGGTCTGCGCACTATTATGCACACAACCATTTTACGCAAATAATCCTGATTTAACTCATAAGTTTTTTAGTCAACTAAAAAGTATTACCTCAGCAGGTTATTCACCAGAAGCTTTTTTATCTGCATTTTCGTAAATCAGCAATGGTTCAGATAAGCCATTAATAACAGATTCATCTACAACCACTTTTTGCACATCCTCAATGGATGGCAGCTCATACATGGTATCCAGTAGAGTTTGTTCAAGAATAGAACGCAAACCACGCGCACCTGTCTTTCTCTCCATTGCTTTTTTAGCAATAGCAGTCAGGGCGTCTTCACGCAATTCCAGTTCAGCACCTTCCATCTCGATGAGTTTGCTATATTGTTTGGCCAGAGCATTTTTTGGCTCCGTCAGAATTCTCACCAAAGCATCTTGATCCAGTTCACGCAAAGTAGCAATAACAGGTAAACGGCCTACAAATTCCGGAATAAGGCCATAGCGGGTTAAATCTTCTGGTTCAATATCATCCAGAATATCACCAATGTTCTTACGCTCGTCCTTACTTTTTACTTCTGCTCCAAAGCCAATGCCACCTTTTTCAGAACGTTCTAGAATCACCTTGTCCAGGCCGGCAAATGCACCACCGCAAATAAACAGAATATTTGCCGTATTGACCTGTAGGAATTCCTGCTGAGGATGTTTGCGCCCCCCTTGTGGCGGCACTGAAGCAACAGTTCCTTCAATCAGCTTCAGCAATGCCTGCTGCACGCCTTCACCAGATACATCTCGTGTTATCGAAGGGTTATCGGATTTACGGGAGATTTTATCGATTTCATCAATGTAAACAATGCCGGTTTGTGCTTTCTCAACATCGTAATCACATTTTTGTAATAGCTTTTGTATGATATTTTCAACATCTTCACCCACATAACCGGCTTCAGTCAATGTGGTGGCATCCGCAATAGTAAAAGGCACATCCAGTAAACGAGCCAGTGTTTCTGCTAATAGTGTTTTACCTGAACCGGTTGGCCCAATCAGCAAAATATTACTTTTTGATAATTCTACATCATCTTTTTTATAGCCGCTTTCAAGACGTTTGTAGTGGTTATACACGGCAACAGCAAGAATTTTCTTGGCATCTGGCTGATCGATAACGTATTCATCAAGGTTTTGATTTATTTCACGCGGTGTAGGTAATTTTTTACCCGGGATAGAACCGCCCTGTTCCTGAATTTCTTCACGAATAATGTCATTACACAACTCTACACACTCGTCACAAATAAATACTGAAGGACCGGCAATTAATTTTCTGACTTCATGCTGACTTTTACCGCAAAAAGAACAGTAAAGTAATTTTCCATTATCATCTTTGTTTTGAGTATCATCACTCATAAAGCAAACCTCATATCAGGGAAAACTATTTCTTCCCTTATTTTATTCATAAAAGTTCTAATTAGAGAACTCTAGGAGCCTGTCCGAGAATAGAAAGCCTACTGCGGAAAAGCTGATTTTGGCCATATTTTCCTATCATTTTCATTTA
>RCNG010000512.1_pt1 | contig 17750 bp, 15 predicted proteins | sample 2041371 | NCBI WGS metagenome assembly RCNG01 (sample SAMN09708227, study PRJNA481090) | Marine sediment metagenome, whole genome shotgun sequencing project. | biome: marine sediment; feature: ocean; material: sediment; isolation source: Sewage treatment plant 1 marine sediment (STP1) ... | reverse complement strand
TATCCGCGGTAGGAGGCACCGCCTGATTCACCCACGGCTTCCTTTCTCCTGATAAATGTAGGTTCGTCATAATCTACGATGTTCTCGAGGTCCGAGGGGATGATATCCCGGACCCTGCCGCGGAAAGAGTGTTCCATGACATTGTCGGGTTTGGCCTGGTCCTCTTTTTCGCCAATGCCCGTGGCGATGACCGTAACACTCATTTCGTCATCCATGGAATCGTCAACCACAGCCCCCCAGATGATGTCGGCATTCTCGCCCACCTCACTGTAGATGCGCTCGGAAGCTTCTGTCATTTCTTCCATGGTCAGTTCACTGTTGCAGGTAATGTTCATGAGCACACCCTTGGCTCCGGAGATGGCGATATCCTCCAGGAGTGGGTGAGAGATGGCGCGTTCTGCGGCTTCAATGGCCCGGTTTTCTCCCCTTGAAACACCGATGCCCATGATGGCCAGACCCGCTCTGGACATGGTGGTTCTGACATCAGCAAAATCGAGGTTGACCAGTCCAGGCATCATGATCAGGTCTGTAATGCCCTTGACGGAATGGAGCAGGATTTCATCAGCTTTCTTGAACATTTCGATCATTTTGGCGTTCTTGGAAGCCAGGGCTCTCAGACGGTCATTGGGTATGGTAATAACCGTGTCGGCAACCTGCTTCAGTGTTTCGATACCTTCCTCTGCCTGCCGGGTGCGTTTTCTGCCCTCAAAGGAGAACGGTTTTGTGACCACGGCAACTGTGAGTGCACCTATCTCCTTACAGATTTCTGCAATCACCGGTGCTGCTCCAGTGCCGGTTCCGCCCCCAAATCCCGCAGTGATGAAAACCATATGGCTGTTTTCAAGGGCTTTGCGGAGGGCATCCCTGTTCTCCAGGGCCGCATCCCTGCCGATGTTCGGATTGGCTCCGGCACCCAGACCTTCTGTGAGTTTCTCTCCTAACTGGAGCTTCATTTCCGCCTTGGATACGTCGAGTGCCTGGGCATCCGTATTGGCGCAGATGAATTTTACCCCTTGCAGATTCCCGTCAATCATGTTGTTGATTGCGTTGCCACCTGCGCCGCCAACACCAATGACCTTGATTTTAGCTGTTTTGTCGTTTTCTACGTAAGTAAACATGTTTCCTCCCGTTAATTAGGTTATTGTGACGCCATTCTAAATTGAGTGTTTCAAATATGATAACTCTCCCAATTACTTGGGAGACCTATATGACTTCCTTGAACCATTTACGCATTTGGCTCATGACACCGTTGAAAATATTTTTATCCCGTATCCTGAATTTCTTGGTAGCCTGATTTCTGACACCGTATATGACCAGACCCACCCCTGTGGCATACATGGGGTTGTTGACGACGTCCACGAGGCCGCTGATACCACTGGGCTTTCCGATTCGGACAGGCAGGTTGAATATGGATTCTGCGATATCGCCGATCCCGTCCAACAGAGCTGTACCACCGGTCATGACCATGCCTGAGTTGATGAAATTCTCCATACCCGCCCGGTATATTTCTCTCTGGACAAGGGTAAAAATTTCTTCCATCCGTGGCTCAAGAATTTCTCCGAGAATCTGCCTGGGGAGTTTTTTAGGCTCTCGGCCACCCATTCCCGGAACTTCTATGGTTTCCTCGCTGCTGATACTGTTGGAAGAGCACGTGCCGTATCGGGTCTTGATCTTTTCCGCCTCAGCCAGAGGAGCGCGTAGGCCGATGGCGATATCATTGGTCAGGTTGTTACCCCCCAGACTCAATACAAAGGTATGCTTGATATTTTTTCCTGAGAATATGGCCAGATCGGAGGTGCCGCCTCCCAGATCCAGAAGTCCCGTGCCGAGCTCTTTTTCTTCATTTGTTAATACAGCTTCTCCGGAGGCCAGAGATTCCAGAACAATGTCACAGACATCCAGTCCGGATCGGTTGGCACATTTGACGATGTTATGGGCGGAGGTGACGGCGCCGGTTACGATATGAATCTTCGCTTCCAGACGGACACCGGCCATGCCGACCGGATTCTGAATACCCGTTTGTTCGTCCACGATGTATTCCTGGGGCAGGACGTGGATAACTTCCCGATCCATGGGTATGGCTACGGCGCGTGCTGCGTCGATGACACGATCGACATCGGTTTGTGCAATTTCCGAGCCTTTAATGGCGACAATGCCACGGCTGTTGAAACCGGTGATGTGTCCACCGGCAATGCCGGCATATACGGATGAAATTTCACATCCGGCCATCAGCTCAGCCTCTTCGACCGCCTTCTTGATTGAGTCCACCGTCGACTCGATATTGACGACCACCCCTTTTCGAAGTCCGATGGATGGGCTCGTACCAATACCGATGATGCTGATATCATCGTTGGAGACCTCTCCCACCACGGCACATATTTTAGTGGTTCCAATATCCAGACCGACGACGATATTTTCATGACCCTGCACCTTACACCTCCTTGTGACCCTTGGCGGGTTGTTTTTCCGGATTCAGATTGACAACAATTCGATTGGGATTGTTCAGATCTATTGAGTTCAATATCGGTATGTTCTGATTTTTCTTGAGATAAAAGAGGACCTCCTGAAGCCTTTTATATTTACTGGGGTAGTCATTATACCCCAGTTTGAGTACCCCCAGACGGTTGCCCGCGTAAATTGTCAGGCCGATATCCTTGTCCACTTCTATTTTCCGTATCTCTTTGTTGGTGAGAATGCTGCCTTCATGTTGTCCCAGTTTTAAAACCGTCATGACTGCATTGAAGGGTCTGCTGTAGGGTTTGGCATCGACATTCAGGTCGGAAAAAGCCAGACCGTTTACAACCGGTAGATCAACCGGGTCGGTAACTTCCCATTCCTTGAAGAGGTCGCCCTGCTTGTTGAGCAGGAATTTGCGGTTGATATCGATGATTGCCAGGGGCTCGTGTTCTTTGATGCGGATATGGATACTGGAAGGGATCTCCCGACTGACCTCGGCATCCGATATCCATGGATGTGCCAGGAGTCTTTTGCGGGTGGTGGTCAGGTTTACGGAGAAAATATTGAGCCCGTGGGCCAGTTTCGCCTGGGCGATAACCGCAGTTTCATCGAGGGTATTGCATCCCTGTACGTTAAGGTTGACGGTTTTGAAGTAATCGGACTGGGTAAAAAGATCATATCCGAAGATGAATGCAAAACTCATGACGGCCACCAGGGATAGGCCGGATATGATTTTCAGAAGACCGAGTACCTGTTGGATCCTCTTGGTCCGTCTTTTTGCGGCGCTGTTTCTGTAGAAATTTTTTCGGGTCTTTTTATGTGCCAACAATTTTAACCTCGGGTTCAAGCGTAACGTTGAATGACGTCAACACGGTTTCCTGAATGAAATCTTTGAGCTCAAGAATGTCCGCAGCGGTTGCCTTGCCTTTGTTGATGATGAAGTTGGCGTGCGTGGTGGACACCTGGGCATCTCCGATCTGCTTTCCTTTCAAATTAGCCAGGTCTATCAGTTCTCCGGCCGATTTCCCTGTGACCGGGTTTTTAAAAAAGCACCCCGCGCTTCTTTGATGCAGGGGTTGCTTTGCACTTCTTTTTTGAATAATGGCCCGCGCTTCTTTTTCAGTTTCATGCTTGTCCATATCAGATAATTGAAATTCCCCCTCCAGGATAATCGGGTTTTGTATTTCGCTCACCCTATAACTCTCTTGCCAGTCGAGTCCCCTGTAGTGGAACCGCAAAGCATGCTTTTCGATCCTCACGGGTTCGCCATGGGGAGAGAGAATGACCACTGCGTTGATCACGTCCGCCATGCTTCCGTGGTTAGTTCCTGCATTCATGACGATGGCGCCCCCCACCGTTCCGGGAATGCCCAGGGCAAAATTCATTCCTTTGAGTTTGTTGGCAACGGCATATTTGCAGAGTGTATTGAGCCTGGCGGCGGCTCCCGATGTCACAACGACATTTTCCTTTTCCAGCGTCGTGTGCTGGATATCTTTTAGACAGTGTTTCATTGAAATCACGATCCCCGGGATGCCCTTGTCCAGGACGAGCAGATTGGTACCGTTGCCGATAATGAAGTAGGGGAGGCTGTTTTTCAGTGACCATTGGACCAGAACCGCCAGATTGGATATTTCTCTGGGCGCGACATAGGCATCTGCCGGTCCCCCTACCCGGAGAGACGTATGCCGGGACATGGGTTCCCGGAAGCGCACGTCGGGGCCGAATGTTTTTGTCAGCCATTGTTTTTGTGTTTGGTTTAGTTGCATATTTAAAAAATTTTGAGCTTTAAGCGATAGACTGCTTACAGCTTAGTGCTATGAACAGAGGGTTTACCCTCCAACCCTCCAACCCTCCAACCCTTCTAAAACTGCCTCACCCACTTTCCATACATCTCCGGCCCCGAGTGTCAGCAGGACATCTCCACTACGCAGGAATTTTAATAAATGCCGAACAGTGCTGTCCATATCTTCCGTGCAGAGGACTTCTTTGTGTCCATGGGCCATGATACCGTCACACAGGTCGTGACCATTGACACCCTCGATGATTTGTTCGCCTGCCGAATAGATGGGCAGCACCAGCAAGGCATCCGATTGATAGAAAGCGCGGGTGAAGTCATCGAACAATGCCTGGGTTCTCGAATACCGGTGCGGCTGAAATACCACCACTTTTCTTCGGTCCGGCCAGGCATCTTTAAGCGCCTGTAGTGTCGCCTTGATCTCGGTGGGGTGGTGTCCATAATCATCCATCACGGTAACGCCGTTCCACTCGCCTTTGATCTCCAGCCGCCTCTGGACACCTTCGGCATTCTCTAAGGCTGTCTTGATGACCGAAAAAGGTATATCCAGCTCGAGTCCGACGGCGATGCCTGCCATGGCATTGGCGATACTGTGATGACCCGGCAGGTTGAGGTAAATTTCCCCGAGCGCTTCTCCATGAAAATAGACATCAAATCGGCTTTTCAGCCCCTCAAAACGGATGTTTTTAGCCTGCACATCCGCCTGGGAACTCATGCCATAGGTGATAAACCGTTTTCTGATGGCGGGAATGAGCTCCTGAATGTGTTCATTGTCCAGGCAGAGTACCCCTAAGCCGTAAAAAGGAACTTTCTGGATAAAGTTTAGGAATGCCTCTTTAATTGAGGAGATATCCGGATAGTAATCGAGATGCTCCCGGTCGATATTGGTAACCACGGCAATGGCCGGGGACATCTTGAGAAAGGATCCGTCACTTTCATCGGCTTCGGCAACAATGTAATCCCCTTGTCCAAGCAGAGCGTTGGACCCGATACTTTTCAATCTACCCCCGATGACCACCGTGGGATCCAGGCCCCCTTCCGCAAGAACAGCTGAAACGATGGAGGTGGTGGAGGTTTTGCCATGGGCACCGGCGATAGCGACGCTGTATTTCAAACGCATGAGCTCGGCAAGCATTTCAGCTCTGGGAATAACGGGTATGGCGAGTTGTTCTGCCGCTAGAACTTCTGCATTGCTGCTTTTCACGGCCGAAGATGTGACCACCACGTCGGCACCCTGGATGTTCGTTCCATCATGACCATGGTGTATGGTACCGCCTAATTTCTCGAGGCGGCTGGTGATATCGGACAAGGTGAGATCTGACCCGGAAACGGTATACCCAAGGTTGATCAACAGCTCTGCAATCCCGCTCATTCCGATGCCGCCGATTCCGACAAAATGTATATGGTATTTTTTATGGTACATTGTATTTCCTTGCCCTGCGGGCGATATTTCGCCTTCGGCTGTCATTTGCACTTCGTGCGACATTAGCCCTTACGGGCGTTATTTATTGTTGCTCATAGCTTACGACCTAAAACCTAACACGTAAAACCTAAAACTCCTTTATCTTCGTTCCTTTAAGCCGCGAGTTCATATAAATCTTCTACGATCGTCCTGGCTGCATCGGGCTTGGACTGTTTTTGTATATTGACGGCCATGGCGATAAGTTTTTCCGGTGACGATGCGTAGTGTGCGATCTTTTGGGCCAGAAGCTCCCCGGTCAGATCTTTTTCAAGAATCATTTCAGCTGCTCCGTCAGAAACGAGCTGACGGGCATTGGCGGCCTGGTGGTCGTCGGCAGCAAAGGGATAGGGGACGAAAATAACGCCTTTGCCCAGGACCGTCAGCTCGGCAATGGTCGATGCCCCGGCCCTGCAGATCACCAGGTCCGCTTTCCGGTAGTGCTTTTCCATGTGATGGAAAAAGGGTTTTACAATGCTGGTAATGTCGTGCTCGGTATATGCTTTTTTTACAACATCTTCATCCGCAGTACCTGTCTGATGGATGAAGGCTGTAACGTCTTTTGATCTGATGTGTTTTAACGCCGCCATGACAGCCGTGTTGATACGGTGCGCACCCTGACTTCCACCCACGATAAAGACGGTGAAAGGATTTTCGGGAGTCACAGGACCTCTTGAGGCCGGGAGGGCGCTTTCCAAACAGGACAGTATCTCTTTTCTCACGGGGTTTCCTGTCATACAAACTTTTCCAGCCGGCGCCTTGATCTGGGTGTCTTCAAAGGACACGTAAATTCTGTCTGCAAAATATGAGAGCAAGCGGTTGGTCATTCCCGGAATAACATTCTGCTCGTGAAGCGCTCTGGGGATGCGCAGGATCCAGGCAGCTAAAACCACGGGGCCGGCGGAATATCCTCCCATGCCCAGCACAACATTCGGGCGAAGCTTTCTGAGTATCCATGTCGCCCTGAAAATGCTCCAGGGCAGAGACGCCAGTGACTTTATCTGCTGGACAATGGTTTTCCCTTTCAGACTCTGGACGTGAATGTGTTCCTGCTCGAATCCCTTCCCACTCAAGACGCCGGTTTCAAAGCGATTCCCTGTACCGATGAAGCGCACATGGTTTTTCATGTTGGCAGTCAGAACTTCTTCCGCAACGGCAATACCTGGAAATAGGTGCCCACCGGTACCCCCGCCGGCAATTGTAAGGGAAATGATCCGAGTGGCTTTATTTTGCTGCATGCCGTGCCCCTATGTTCATAAGAATGCCTATGGATGCCATGTTAACCAGCAACGATGTGCCCCCGTAACTCAAAAATGGCAGCGTCAGCCCTTTTGTGGGGAGCAGACCAAGGGTGACGCACATGTTGACGCATACCTGCAGCAGAATTGTAGCCGTAATTCCGGTTGCCATGAATACCGAAAAGGAATCTTTGGCATTTCGTGCGATGCTGATGCCTCGCCACAGGATAAGCGCATATAGAGACAGGATTATCAAAATACCCACCAGACCGAGTTCTTCCCCGATAACCGAGAAAATGAAGTCCGTGTGCGGTTCTGGAAGATAAAAGAGTTTCTGATAGCCCCTGCCGATACCGGCACCCCAGATGCCCCCCGTACCGAAAGCCATGAGCGAATGAATGATCTGATACCCCTCTTCTGTTGGGTACTGCCAGGGGTCCAGAAAACTGGTAATTCGGCGGAGCCGGTAGTCGGCGCTGAGCATGAAATAATAGACCATGGGCAGAATCAGCAGGACAAAAGATAATAGGTACCTCAGCCGGACACCGCCCACGAACATCAGTATCCAGGTAATGGCGCCGAGAATAACCACGGAACCAAAATCCGGCTGCAGGAGGATGAGACCCGTAAAGAGGGCCAGGACGATAAGATGGGGCAGAAATCCGATGGAAAAGTCTTTAATGTTTTCCTGCTTTTTGCTCATGGAAAATGCCAGATATATGACCATGACCAGACGGGCGATTTCCGATGGCTGGAACGAAAACCCCATGATGCTGAGCCATCGTTTTGCACCACCTGCGGTGATACCCATGTTGCTGAAGGGGACCAGTAACAGAAGGATAATGACCATCGCCAGCAGGGGATAGGTTAAGGTCCTGTAAACAGATAGCGGAATATGCCCGCATGCCACCAGTGCAATGATACCCATGACGGAAAAGAGCGCCTGCCGTTTCAGGAAGTAGTAATCTGAACCAAAGTGTTTAAGCGCCAGTGCTGAGCTTGCGCTGTAGACCATCACGATCCCGATGCCCACGAGGAAAAGCACCGAGAAGAGAAGGGTGATGTCATAGTTCAATGATGTGGTTTCGGATTTCTTCATGTTTTATGTTCACATACGGTCTTGCGGAACACATCACCGCGTTCCTTATAATCTTGATACATATCGAAGCTCGCACAGCCGGGTGACAGGAGAACCACCTCCCCCGGAGATGCTGTGGCATGTGCAAACGAGACGGCATCTTCCATGGTCGCAACGATTCTGGTGGCGGTCAGATTACCCAGGGCCGCTTCAATATCTCCTGACGCTTCACCCAGGAGGATCAGGTTTTTGACCTTCTGTCGGACAGAAGGTTCGAGTAAATGGAACCGCCCGCCTTTGTCCTGTCCGCCCATGATCAGGTGGATGGGACCCTGTAGGCATTCGATGGCCCGTAGAACCGCGTCCACGTTGGTGGCCTTGGAGTCATTGTAAAAGACGACGCCGTCAAGGACGGCAACATGTTCCATGCGATGGGGCAGTCCTTTGAACGTTTCAAGCGCTTTCTGTATGCCGTTCAGTGTTCCCCCGGCAACCAGTGTTGCCAGAACGGCGGCGGAAATATTTTCCAGCTCATGCCGGCATTTCAATGGTACCCGGTCCATTTCGATGGCCGCCTGGTTTTCATATAGAGGCTGACCGGATCCACTCATTCTTGATTCTTTTTCGTGGAGACGATCCAGGCCGTGAAGCGTGATGGAATGTGTCCCGATATCAGCCCCTTTTTCCTTTTCCTGTCGACCCGTGAAAAACACCTTCTCGGGCTCGCAGGCACTGCAGATCTGCCTGATTCGTCGATCTGCACCGTTGAGCACGGCAATGTCGTTCTTTTTCTGGTTTTCCAGGATGCGCCCCTTGGCCTTTGCATAGGATTCAACGCCTGAATATCGGTCCAGGTGGTCGTCGGTAATGTTCAGAAGCAGACTGATATCCGGTCTGAACGACGTGATCGTATCGAGCTGGAAGCTGCTGACTTCAACTACCAGGCGATGGGCTTTTTCATGACCGGTCAGGTAACTGGTCAATGGATTACCAATGTTTCCCCCCACAAAGACGGTTTGTCCGGACTGTTCAAGCATGTCGCCGATGAGCCGGGTGGTTGTCGTTTTCCCGTTGGTTCCTGTCACTGCGATTATGGGTTCCTTGATAAAGCGGCATGCCAGTTCGATTTCACCTATCAAAGGGATACCTTTTTCTTGAGCAGCCTGAATGGGTGGAATCGTGTGGGGCACTCCCGGACTGATGACGATGTAGTCGGCATTGGCAAACGTGTCCATGACATGTCCACCGAACTCGATCTGTACACCAAGCTCACGAAATTTATGAGCAGCTTCTCCCATTTCGTCTTCGCCGGCCGTATCTGAAATTGTGACCCTTGCACCACGCTGCGTCAGAAAGGAGGCGGTTTCGAAACCGGATCTTCCCATACCCACTATCAGTGCTTTTGAATGTTGAAGCTCCATTGTCTATCTCAATTTCAACGTGCTCATGGAAACCAATGCAAGGGCGATGGCGATAATCCAGAATCGAACGATAATTTTGGGCTCCGGCACCCCTTTCAATTCAAAGTGGTGATGCAAAGGAGCCATTTTGAATATACGCCCCCCATGGGTCATTTTAAAAAAACCCACTTGAAATATCACCGAGAGAGCTTCGATGACAAAAAGCCCTCCAACAATAACCAGTAGAATTTCCTGTTTCGTGATGACGGCAATGGATCCTATGGCCCCACCCAGGGAAAGAGAACCCACGTCCCCCATGAAGATCTGAGCGGGGTAGGCATTAAACCAGAGAAACCCGAGCCCGGCGCCGACCAGAGAACCGCACATAATTGCCAGTTCGCCGCCGCCTGCCACATAGTTGATCTGGAGATATTCCGCCAGTTTGACATGTCCGGTGACATAAGCAAAAATCATATACGTGGCCGCGGCAATAATGACCGGCCCGATGGCGAGCCCGTCCAGCCCATCCGTAAGGTTTACGGCATTGGACGTTCCTACGATCACCAGGACAGCGAAAGCGATATATCCCAGACCCAGGTCCGGGGATATCTGTTTGAAAAACGGTACGGTCACCCGGGTGTCGAAGTCAGGGTTCAGATAGAGCAGGAAACCGGCAATCACCGCCAGGAATGCCTGGGCAAAAAACTTGGTTTTGGCCGATAGCCCTTTGTTCCGCTTTTTGATGAGCATCAGATAGTCATCCACAAAACCGATGATTCCGTACCCGACGATGATCAAAAGCACGACCCAGATATATGTATTGGTCAGATTGGCCCATAAGAGCGTCGAGATCAGAATGGAAAGCAGTATCAGGATGCCGCCCATGGTGGGTGTCCCTGCTTTGGTGTGATGGGTGTCGGGGCCATCTTCCTGGATGTATTGACCGATCTGAAGTTTTCTGAGCCGTCTGATGATCCAGGGTCCGAGCAAAAAGCAGATGATGAAGGCGGTTAAACTGGCATAAATCGTTCGGAACGTTATGTATCGAAATACATTGAAAGCCGATATGGATGTATGCAACGGATATAGCAGGTGATAAATCATGCTGTGTCTTCCATTTGGCCGTATTCGGCCTGAAGTGCTTGAACCAGGGTTTCCATACGCATGCCCCTGGATCCCTTGATGAGAATCCAATCGTTGGGCTGAATGGTTTTTTTGAGCACAGATAAGATGTCGTCTTTTGAACCGCAAAAGATGTCTGCTGGTGCCATTCCGCCATCACGGGCGCCTTTTCCTATGGCATCGGCAAAGTTGCCTGTTGCGTATATCTTTGTCAGACCCGATGTTGCCGCGAATCTGCCAACTTCCGTGTGCAGATCCTTGGAGGCCTGGCCGAGTTCGAGCATGTCCCCCAGTACGGCTATTCCCTGTTGTTTTTTGTGAAGGCTGGCCAGTGTACCAATGGCTGCTTTGACCGAGACTGGGTTGGCATTGTAGGTGTCATCGATGAGATGGGGCCCATGCTCTGTCCGCAGTATGTTCATTCTTCCCTTGACAGGCATGAATGATTCAAGACCTGCCTTGATCTCGGCTAAAGGTATCTTGAGGCAGTATGCCACGGCTGCAGCTGCCAGTGCATTGGAGACGTTGAATTCTCCGGGAATAGGCAGGTCTACCTGGATGTCGCCCTCCGGCGTGTGGAGTTGAAAAGAGACCGCATCCATACTGTTTTCCAGGGCGCTGGCCCGGATATCCGCATTTTCGGCCAGACCGAACAGGATTGGCTCGCACGGGGACCGCTTGGCAAGACGCATGACCATGGCATCGTCTGCATTGAGAATTACCCTGCTTTTAGACGATAACATTTCCAGTATTTCACCTTTGGCATTCATAATGCCTTCCAGGGAGCCGAGCCCTTCCAGGTGTGCCGGACCGATGTTGGTAATCAAACCGATGTCCGGCGAACAGATCTGACTTAATCGACGAATTTCACCGGGACAATTCATCCCCAGTTCCAGAATCGCCCATTCATGGCTCTGGTCGATTCTCAAGAGTGTCAGTGGAACACCCACCAGATTGTTGAAGTTACCAAATGGTGACAGGCTCTTGAATCGGCGATTGACGACATTTGCGATCATGGTACGTGTGGTTGTTTTACCGTTGGATCCGGTCAGAGCGATCACAGAAAGACCTGAGCGAAGCCTGTGAAACGATGCGAGATCTCCGAGGGCTGTAAGGCTATCTTTCACGGCGACACAGGTGATACCGGCCCCTTCCATCGTTTTCAGCAGTGCTTTGTCTGCTTTTTCCTGGTGGAGAACGATTTCCGTAATGCCCAGTCTGATAATGTTCGGAATGAATTTATGACCATCGTGAACATCCCCTTTCAGGCAGATAAAACACTGCTTCTGACCTATGGTCCTGGAATCGATGCTGAACCCGTCAAATTGTGATGCTTTACTGCCGGTATAAAGAACACCACCGGTGGCATCAATGATGTCGGATATGGACCAGACTGTTTGTTGCTGGGCGCTCACCGTTAGCTATCGACCTCCGTTTGTAAAGCAGACAACACAGACTGTGCCACGTTCCGGTCATCGAATGGGCTGGATGTATCACCGATAATCTGATACGTTTCATGCCCTTTGCCCGCTATGAGAACAATATCTCCAGGTTTTGCTGCACGGATACCTGTCTGAATGGCACGTTTACGATCAGACTCCCGGCAATACCCCTTGTGATTGAAACCTTCCTGAAGTTCCTGGACGCTGTACTCGTTTTGAGAGATACTTTGAATACCCGGCAGGATCTGATCGATGATATCACCGGGCTTTTCAAATCTCGGATTGTCGGATGTGACAATGGCCAGATCCGAGAAAGTGGCCGCAATTTTACCCATGAGCGGTCTTTTGGCTTTGTCTCTGTTTCCCCCACAGCCAAAAATACAGATGATACGTTGGGGAGCCAGCTGTTTAAGGGCCATGAGCACATTTTCAAGGGCGTCCGGCGTATGGGCGTAGTCAACATATACCGGTTGTTCCAGATTCCCGGGGACGCGCTCCAGCCGCCCCGGAACCGACAGTGTGCGGTTGATGCCGGTCTGGATTGCTTTCGGGGGCAGTGTAAGCGCTGACCCCACGCCGGCAGCGCTCAGAATATTTTCAAGGTTGTGCTTGCCCACGAGACTGGAATCTAAATAAACGGAGCCCTGGGGTGTTGTGACAGCGCCCCGGATACCGTTAAAATCGATGACCATGGATTCGGAATGGATCATGCTGCCGGATGAGTGACCTGTTGTGATACACGGGCAGCTCAGGTCTGAAACAAGTTCCAAACCATGTGGGTTGTCCGTATTGATAACCGCTAAAGCCTCTTTTTCGACCCCCAGGTATTCCGTAAAAAGTCTTTTCTTGCAGGCCCAGTATTGATCCATGTTGCCATGGTAGTCCAGATGGTCCTGGGTGAGATTCGTAAATACGCCGATGTCCAACCGGCAGTGCTCGATCCTTGACAGGTCGATGGCATGGGAAGAAACTTCCAGGACGACGTGGGTGACACCCTCTGATATCATTTGTGCGAGAATTTGCTGGAGATCCAGGGACTCCGGTGTTGTCACGGGGTTTTCAAATATTTTTCCCTTGTAGCGGTAGTTGACGGTTCCAATGACACCCACATGAAAACCTGCCGCAAGAAGCATGTTTTCGATGAGATAGGCAGTGGTTGTTTTGCCGTTGGTTCCCGTGATGCCGATAATGGTCAAGTGCCTGCTCGGGTTTCCAAAAAAGTGATCGGCCAGAACGGCCAGGGCCTTTCTTGAGTCAGACGCCTGGAAAACAGGTATGGGGGCCGTAGACGGTTTTTGTGAGACCACTGCCACCGCTCCCTTTTTAACGGCATTCTGGATGTAGCGGTGACCGTCGGTTGAAAACCCTTCGATGGCAACGAAAAGACCCCCGGGCTTTACATTGCGTGTGTTGTAATGAAGGGATGTCACCTCGATCTCCTGCTTGGGCGTGTTTTTTTCATGACCATTGATCTCGGCCCCATTGATTCCGGCCTCATGAATGGCCGTATATAAATCTCTCAGTTTCAACCGCTGACCCCGGTTATCAAGGCAGCCTTGATGGTGCCCTTTTTTGTTTCCGGTGGAACATTAAGGTGTTGTAATGTTTCATGGGCTATGTTTTGAAATGCCGGGGCCGCCACTGTGCCGCCGTAGTGGGCATTGACGGGTTCATCGATAACCACCAGGATTACAAGCCTGGGGTTGTCTGCCGGCGCAAACCCTAAAAACGATGAGATGTATTTGCCCCGGGCGTAATTGCCGCTTTTATCTGTTTTCTGGGCAGTGCCGGTTTTGCCGCAAACTGTATAGCCGTCGAGGAAAGCACTGGTACCGGTACCACCTTCTGTGACGACGGTTTGCATGATTCGTTTGACGATGGACGCCACTTCGGGAGATGTGGCGCGGCGGATGATTTCGGGCTCTGTGCGTTTTAAGATGCGGCCATTCTCGTTGGTGACCGACTGGACGATAAAAGGTTTCATGAGCAGGCCGCCGTTTGCGATGGCAGAGGCTGCTGAAACCAGCTGTATGGCCGAAGTCGATACTCCCTGGCCAAATGAGATAGCGCTACTGTCGATTTTGGACCATCGATTGCTGGATGTCAGGATTCCAGCAGTTTCTCCCGGGCAATCCAGACCGGTCTTGCTGCCAAAACCGAAATTTTTCAAAGTGGTATACAGCGTTTCAGAACCCACCATTTCGATAACCTTGGCAATCCCGATATTGCTCGAATATTTTACAATCTGCTGCAGAGAAAGCCATCCCCTGGGGTGTGTGTCATGGATGGTGTTGGATCCGACCTTGTAAGCACCGTTTTCACAGTAGAAAATAGTGCTGGGGCTAATGGTTCCCGATGATAAAGCAGCCGCGGCGGAGAATATTTTCATGGTGGAGCCGGGCTCAAAGGGATCGGTCAACGCCCGGTTTCGCCACAGCTGGCGTGGGTATTGTTTAAATACATTTGGATTGAAGGATGGATAGTGAGACAAGGCCAAAATTTCGCCTGTTCTGGGATCCATGACGACGGCCATGCCAGACTTGGCGGAAAATTCCTTAACCGATGTTTCAAGAGCGGTCTGGGTTATGTGCTGAATATTGCGGTCTATGGTCAGGATGATGTTTTTACCGCCGTGAATCGAATTGTATGCAGGATTTTCAGCCTCCTGATCTTTTGCGAATCCTCGCCCCAACGCATCTTTCAGCACGGTGTATTTTTCTTCCGCTCCACTCAAAACCTTGTCATAATAGTACTCGGCACCTTCAAGGCCGTTACCATCGATGCCCGTAAATCCAATCACCTGTGCTGCAACCGATTTGTTGGGATAAAAGCGGCTGTATGCGGGAATAAAACCGATACCTCTAAGATCGAGTGTCTTGATGGCGTTGACTTCTTTAGGGGTGGCCTGACGTTTTACCCAGATAAACCCCTGATTGGTCTGAAACTGCTTGAGTAATTTACGTCTGTCTTTCCGGAGGATGCCGGCAAGGGTCTTTGCGACCGATTTCTTATCCTCAATCTGGTTCAGATAGGCGGCGATGGATGTTCCTTCTATGCTGACGGCCAGTTCTTTTCCATCCCGATCGTAGATGGTTCCCCGTTTACCTGTCTGAACAAACGATTTCTCGTATTGTTTTGCCGCTTTTTTTGATAACCATGACCCACAGAAAACCTGCAGATAGACCGCCTTGGCACAGATAACCGAGATCAATAGAAAAAAACAAACGCCCATAAAGGCAATGCGAAGCCTGATGTAGTTTTTTGGTTTTTTAATCATGGCATCAGGATCGTTTTTTCGGTTGTGGGCATGATCAGGCCCAACTGTTGTTTTGCTATTTTGGCAATGCGGTCTGGGGATTTCAAACGCGCAAGCTCTATTCTCAAGCTGTTTTGATACACCAGCAATTGTTTATTGTTGTGGGCTTCCCTGGAGATTTCATACCCATTCTGTACGTTTTGAACCCGGCACCAGGTATAGAAAAATAGTTCTAGGATAAAAATGAACATCATGACCATCCACATACCTGTCGTCTTGAATCTGCGTGTTCGTGTGATTGTCATGATAATTTTTCCGCGACCCGTAAAGTGGTGCTTCTTGCCATGGGATTAGCCGATATTTCTTCCGGTGTCGGTCGTAAACCCTTTTTTAACAGAATGCGGATCTGTCGTTCCTTTTGACAGACACACACGGGGAAATCAGGCGGACACGTACAGGCTTTTTCCAGGGCTTTGAAGCCGTGTTTGACGATTCTGTCCTCGAGAGAATGAAACGTCAGGATACAGACGCGCCCGCCGGGTTTGAGGTAGTCTGCAAATGTTTCCATGAACTGTGCCAGTCGATCCAGTTCATGATTTACAGCGATTCTCAGTGCCATGAAAACCCGTGTGGCAGGATGGCGCCCGGGCTTCCATTTGGATCTTGGGATAGCCTCGGAAACGATATTTGCCAGCTGAAGACTGGAACAGACAGCTGATTTTTGCCGGGCGATTCCTATCCGCCTGGCTATCTGTTTGGCCCAACGTTCTTCTCCATATTTTTTGAAAAGATGAGCAAGCTTTTTTTCGTCCAACGAGTTCACCAACACTTCTGCCCGGGTACCTGAACGGACATCCATGCGCATGTCGAGGGGTTCTTCGCGCTTGAAACTGAATCCCCTCCCGCTCGATTCCAACTGGTGAAAGGAGACGCCCAGGTCGAGAAGCATACCGTCGACCGCCTGGATATTCAGCTGTGCTAAGAATTCGGGGAATTGAGAATAGTTTCCATGAAAGAGGTGCGTTGCCGCTGTGAAGCGCTGTAACACGGTTTTGGCGTTTTCGATTGCATCCAGGTCCTGATCGATGCCGATGAGGCGGCCACCAGGATGAATTCTATCCAGGATTGCCGATGTGTGGCCGGTGCCCCCGATTGTACCGTCTACGTATATTTTTCCCGGTTGGCAATTCAGATAATCAACGACTTCTGATAACATCACTGGAATGTGTCGATAGGGCATGAGATCAAATTCCTAATTTGGCAATTTCGTTTCGGACCTCCTCTTTTTTCATGTCTTTTTCCATGGTCGCATTCTCCTTATCCCAGTTTTCTCGAGACCATATCTCGAAATGATCAAGGACGCCCACCAGAACGATTTCTTTGTCAAGGCCGGCATATCCTCTCAGTGTTGGCGGAACAAGAATACGATCCTGTTTGTCCCAGACACACTCGAACGCACCCCCGATAAAGACCCTTCTGAACCGGCGCATGTTGTCGTTTTTTTCGGCCAGGGAAAGAATTTTTGATTCAATTTTTTCCCATTCCCTCAAAGCATAGACCACCAGACTCCTGTCCATCCGGGAAACCATCAGGCGATGGCCATCCCGGTGGGAAATGACATCCCGAAAGCGCTTAGGGATGATGATGCGCCCCTTGACATCGATGGTATGAAAAGAGCTGCCGCGATACATAGTTCACCAATAATACCCACTTTTATCCACTTTTGATGCATAAAAGTACATTTATGGTAGAAAGTCAAGTAAAAAATGAAAGATATAAATTTATTATTTATAATAATTTACGAGTGTTAATATGAAAAAGCAAGAGAATTTTTCGGTGGTGCATTGTGGAGTAAATTTAAGCATTTTTTAGATCTTTTTCATGGAGCAAGCGTGAACGGTTTTAGGGGTTGTCATAAATAGTTCCAAATAAGTTCTTCTTCGGAGCACCCTGAACAATATTTTAACAAATGTTATAGAGTCTCCATATGAGAATGGTTATCGTCCTAGGCTTCTTGTGGCTTGACAACAATTCCTCCGGGTTGATAGATATCCTGCAGCCATACTGCAGCATTCCGAGGATTTGAAGTAGGGGGCCAACGCAGAAACTGGCCAAACAACTTTTTTGAGATAGCTTCTGGTACAAAGGGGTCTTACACATTGCCAAGCAGGATGCCCGGGACGGTGAAAAGCCCATCTTCCGTGGAAAAAATCAAGATTGTTGCCGAAAAAATGTTTGCCGCCGCCAAGGGGAGCCACGATTGGGAACATACTCTCAGAGTGTTTCGTTTGTGCCGGCAAATTGGCAATGCAGAAGGGGCGGACATGGATGTGCTGCTCATTGCAGCCTGTCTTCACGACATCGGCAGGTGTTATCAGGATGCATCCCATGGCAGAATCTGCCATGCAGAAAAGGGGGCAGAACTTGCTGAAACGCTTGATCAGGACCGGTTTTTCTGCGGTGATAAACAACAATCTGCAGTTGAGGCCGGTTTCCTTTAGCG
>RCNG010001575.1_pt1 | contig 17759 bp, 15 predicted proteins | sample 2041371 | NCBI WGS metagenome assembly RCNG01 (sample SAMN09708227, study PRJNA481090) | Marine sediment metagenome, whole genome shotgun sequencing project. | biome: marine sediment; feature: ocean; material: sediment; isolation source: Sewage treatment plant 1 marine sediment (STP1) ... | reverse complement strand
GCTTCGAATGTCGACCCTCTAGTTCGCGTCACACCGCCGACATACGGTGCACCAATGAACGCGACCATCACATCGAGCGCCATCATTGGGGTCGAGCCGCACCCGGTGCGCGTTGAAGCGCATGTTGGCGGCAGCTCGAAGGGATTCGTCATTGTCGGACTTCCCGATGCCGCGGTGCGAGAGGCCAAGGAGCGGGTGCGGGCGGCGTTCGCGTCCACGTCGAACTTCTTCCCGTCGAAACGCGTCGTCGTGAACCTGTCGCCGGCCGATCTGCCCAAGGTCGGATCCGCCTACGACCTGCCGATTGCGTTGGGCGTGCTCGCAGCGAACGGGAACCTCCCCGCAGGGGCGACCGATGTGGTTGCTCTCGGCGAACTCGCCCTCGACGGCTCGGTGCGGCCTGCCCGGGGAGGTCTCGGCGCTGCGCTCGTCGCACGTGACCTCGGAATGCCGTGCCTCCTCCCCGTTCGGTCTGCCGCCGAGACGGCAGGCTGGCACGATCTCGGTGTCCGGGCGGTGCGCTCGCTCGCCCACGCCATGCAGGTTGCGCGCGGCCTGGATCCTGGCGATGAGATCGAACCGATCGCTGCGGGGCGAGTCGACGTTCCCGACCTCGCCGAGGTCCGAGGCCAGCCGATCGCCCGGGCAGCGCTCGAGGTGTCGGCGGCCGGCGGCCACCATCTGCTAATTCGCGGCGCGCCCGGCTCTGGCAAGACGATGCTGGCCCGCACGATGCCCGGGTTGTTGCCGCCGCTGGACGATCGGGAAGCGCACGAGGTGGCGCTGGTCTGGGCGGCCGCCGGCCGTGCTCGCACTGATCCACTCCTACCGCCGTTCCGCGCGCCGCACCATTCGGCGTCGATGGCGGCATTCATCGGCGGGGGGAGCGGGGTGCCGACACCGGGTGAAACGGTGCTCGCCCATCGCGGCGTCCTGTTCCTCGACGAGCTGGGCGAGTTCCCGCCCCACCTCCTCGACGCACTCCGCACGCCAATCGAAGACGGCAGCGTGGTGGTGGCCCGGCAAGGTGCGACCGTGGAGTTCCCGTGCGAGATACAGGTCCTAGCGGCCACGAATCCGTGCCCATGCGGGTACGAAGGGGATCGCCTGGATTCGTGCGCATGCGAGGCGGGCATGAAGGCCCGCTATCGCCGCCGATTCTCGGGACCATTGTCGGATCGGTTCGATCTCCAGGTCGATGTGCCGCGCCTGCGGGTGTCGGAGCTCTCCGGGCCGAAGGGCGAGCCATCCGAGGCGGTACGAGAGCGCGTCACCGCTGCCCGACGAAGGCAATTCGACGAGCGCGGACGCCTCAACCGCGAGCTCGGTCGCGGTGACCTCGATGCCCTCGAATGGACCGACGCTGCGCTCCGCTGTCTCGTTGGAGCAGCAGAGGGAGATCGACTCACGGCTCGGGGATGGGATCGGATCCGACGAGTCGCTCGCACCGTGGCCGACCTCGAGGGATCGGGTCCCGTCGACGGCGCCCACATCGAGTCGGCGCTCACCATGCGGGTGACGGTGTGAGCAACGCCCACCACCTCCGCCTTGCCTGCTCCGGGCTGCATCCCGAGCGCATCCGGTCGCTGTGCGAGCAATATGGCGGTCCGATCGGGGCGATTGAGGCGATCGATCGGCGACGAGTGAAGGCATCTGATGCCATCCGGGAAAGCCTCGCGATCCCAGCCCAACAACGCGAAGCCGAGCTTCGCGATCTCGGCATCGACGTCGTGCTCCGGGGTGAGGCAGCGTATCCCTCGCACCTCGATCGCTTCGAAGACGCCCCCGACTTGATCTTCATTCGCGGTTGTCTCCCGTCGGTACCCGGGGTCGGGATCGTCGGGACACGACGATGCACGGCCTATGGACTCGAACTCGCGGAGGCCTACGGTCGCGCCGCGGCCGAGATCGGTTGGCCGGTGGTGTCGGGCCTCGCTCGCGGCATCGACGGCGCAGCTCACCGCGGGATGGTGCGGGCCGGCGGTCGAGGTGTCGCCGTGCTCGGCTGCGGCATCGATGTCACCTACCCGCGAGAGCACCGTCGCCTTGGCGACCAGATCCTCGAATGCGGGGGAGCGATCGTCTCCGAGTACCCACCGGGAAGCCGGCCCGATGCGTGGCGGTTTCCACCTCGCAATCGGATTATCGCCGGGTTGTCGGCTGCCGTCGTGGTCGTGGAGGCGGGTATGACCGGGGGAGCATTGATCACGGCCGTCAAGGCCGCCGAATATGGGATTCCCGTCTTCGCCATGCCGGGTGACGTCGATCGGGCGTCCTCGGAGGGGACGAATCGGCTGATCCGGGACGGTGCGTTCCCAGTGTTCGACCCCGAGGATCTGGTGCAGGAACTGGATCTCGTCTACGGGCTCGCCGGCATTGCGGAACGGGGCAGCCCAGACGACGGCGCCGGTTGTTGACCTTCGCGCGCGATGTCACAAGCATGGAGTGATGAACAGCGGTGGTATCGACGCGGCCGTGGACGCGTATCTCGTGCGGCTCGATGCCGAGCGCGGTCTCGCCTCAAACACCATCGACGCCTATCGGCGCGACCTCGGCCAGTTCGCAGCGTTGTGCGATCGGCTCGGCATTGACTGCCTCGGCGACATCGACCGGCGCACCGTTCGCCGCTTCCTGGCGCAACTTGCCACGCTTCACTATTCACGCCGCTCGGTCGCTCGCAAGGCTTCGGCGGTCCGCTCGTTCCTCGCCGATGCGGCGAGGAGGGGAGCCATCTCCGCGAATCCGGCTTCCGGTGTGCCACAGCCGAAGCGACCCGGGACGCTCCCGAAGTCGGTTCCGGCCGGCACGCTGAACCGATTCCTCGACAATCTCGACGGCACCGACCCGGTGGATTTGCGCGACCGTGCGTTGCTCGAGGTTCTGTACGGGACCGGGTTGAGGGTCTCCGAGTTCGCGGCGATGACCGTACGCGATGTCGAGGTCGCGACCTTCCTGCGGGTCAGGGGCAAGGGAGACAAGGATCGGGCCGTACCCATTGGGGAACAGGCCGCTCGGACGACCCGCCGCTATCTCGAGACCGGCCGGCCGGCACTTGCGGGACCCGGGAGCGGAGATGCGTTGTGGCTGGGCGTTCGCGGAGGTCCGCTGGGCCCGCGAGGCGTTCGCAGGGTCGTGCGCGACCGGCTGGGAACCCACCCCCACGCGCTACGCCACTCGTACGCCACGCACCTGCTCGAAGGTGGCGCCGACTTGCGAAGTGTGCAAGATCTTCTCGGACATACCGAACTGGCGACGACGCAGATCTACACTGAGATCACTCGGGAGCACCTGAGGAACACATATGAGCGGAGTCACCCACGTGCATGAGCGAGGCGAAGACGAACTTGCCGCACTCTGGGAGCGATTCAAGAGTGACGGTGACCAGCGCGCCCGAGAGGGTCTGATTCTCCATTTCTCGCCGCTCGTGAAGTTCGTCGCCGGGCGCCTCGGTTCGGGACTGCCGAGAAATGTCGACCCGGGCGACCTGGTGTCCTACGGGACGTTCGGGTTGATCGACGCGATCGACAAGTTCGAGCCAGAGCGCGGCTACAAGTTCGAGACCTACGCCGTGAACCGCATCAAGGGAGCCATCCTCGACGAGTTGCGCGCCCTCGACTGGGTGCCTCGCTCGGTCCGGGCCCGAGCTCGCGAAATACAGCGTTCAATGTCGGAGCTCGAACACGGTCTGCAGCGATCCGCGACCGAGCAAGAGCTCGCCGATCACATGGACATGTCGATCGAGACGCTGCGCGACCAGCTCGGCGAGCTGTCGACGCTCGGTTTCGTCGCTCTCGATGAGCTCCTCAATCCCGACGAGCGCGACTCAGCCGCAGTTGGTGACATCGTGCCCGATGTCGCAGCGTTCGATCCCAGCGGATCGTTCGAACGAGAAGAGACCCGCTATCTCCTTGCCGACTCGATCAATCGCTTGCCCGAGCGGGACCGGCTGGTCGTGACGTTGTACTACTTCGAGGGGCTCACCCTGTCCGAGATCGGCACGGTGCTCAACGTCACCGAATCGCGGGTGTGCCAGATCCACACCAAAGCGGTCCTCAGCCTCCGGAATCGGTTCATCGAACCGTCGTTCTAGTAGGGGCACCGCGATTTCCTGCTACCGGTGATCGATCGGTACACTTCCTCCAACTTCGCACGTCCACTACAAGCCCCCGAGGTCGGATCGCCTAGGCGTTCTGTGGGGTGTTCCGGGTGGGCGGAGGCGTGAACCCGAACACAGGAGGAACCACATGTCCGTGGTGAGTATGCGTCAGCTGCTCGAGGCCGGAATGCACTTCGGCCACCAGACCCGCCGTTGGAATCCGAAGATGCGTCCGTACATCTTCACCGAGCGCAACGGTATCCACATCGTCGACCTGCGACAGACCCTTGAGCAGGCCGGATCGGCCTACAACCTCGTACGCGATGCGGTGATCGACGGCGGAACGGTGCTGTTCGTCGGCACCAAGAAGCAGTCGCAGGGTGCGATCGAGGAAGCGGCCACAAAGGCCGGCATGCCGTTCGTCAACAATCGTTGGCTCGGTGGAATGCTCACCAACTTCCAGACGATCCACAAGCGCATCCTTTACATGCTCGAACTCGAGCAGATGGAGACGTCGGGCGAGATGGAGTCGCTGCCCAAGAAGGAACGCCTCCGCCTCCGCAGGGAGTTGGAGAAGCTCCACATGGTGCTCGGCGGTGTCCGAGACATGAAGCGCCCGCCGGACGTCGTCTTCGTGATCGACGTCATTGAGGAGCACATCGCCGTTGCGGAAGCCAACCGTCTGAAGATCCCTGTGATCGCGATTGTCGACACGAACTGCGATCCGGATCCCGTCGATCTGGTGATTCCCGGCAACGACGATGCCATTCGAACCGCCTACCTCATCGCCGATGTCATCGCAGAAGCGGCGAAGGACGGCCGCGAGCTTCGCGAGGCGAGCCGCAAGGACGCTCCAAAGCAGGACAAGCCCTCTCAGGCGAAGCCTGCGAAGGCACAGCCAGAACCGACACCGGCGCCCCCGACCGACGTCATCGTCCTGGAAGAGATCCAGGCCGAGAACGCGGTCACTGAGAGCGCGGTGATCGAGGAGACACCGAACTCGAAGGAGGGCGCGTGAGCGACTTCACTGCAAAAGACGTCCAAACACTTCGCCAGGCCACCGGCGCCGGGATGATGGACGCGAAACGCGCCCTGGCCGAGACCGGCGGCGACATCGATCGAGCGAAGGATCTCCTGCGTGAGCAGGGCCTCGCCGATGCAGCGAAGCGGACCGATCGAGCCCAGTCCGAGGGCGCCGTCGGCTCGTACCTGCACCGCCAGGCGGGGCGTCCCGTCATCGGATCGCTCGTGGCGCTGGCGTCCGAGACGGACTTCGTAGCGAAGAGCGAGGAGTTCCAACAGGTCGCCAACGACCTCGCGATGCACATCGCGGCGGCCCGTCCGCAATGGATCAATCGCGATGACGTGCCCGAAGATGTCGTGGCTGAAGAGAAGCGCCTCATCGCGGCGCAGGCCGTCAACGAGGGCAAGCCCGAGAACATCGTGGAGCGAATCGTCGACGGGCGCATTAACAGCTTCTACGCCGACAGCGTTCTCTACGACCAGGTGTTCATCAAGTCCGACGTGTTCGATGGAACGGTGGGGGAGTTGGTCAAGCAACTTGCTGCAAAGATGGGCGAGAACATCGGTATCACCAACATGTCTCGGATCGCCGTCGGCGAGGAAGGCTGATGCGTCGGGTCGTTCTCAAGCTCTCCGGAGAGGCATTTGCCAGCCCGGAGGTCGGATACGGGATCGACCCGAGCATTGTCGCCCGCGTCGCCGAGGAGATCTCAATCGTCCACGGCGAGGGCTACGAGATCGGTGTTGTCGTTGGCGGCGGCAATATCTTCCGCGGCGTATCGACCGCGGCGGGAGACATGGATCGGGCCAACGCCGACTACATGGGCATGCTCGCGACCGTGATCAATGCTCTGGCGCTGCGTGACGCTCTCGAGCAGGCAGGATCCCCCGCCCGCGTGCAGACCGCGATCACGATTCAGCAGGTCGCAGAGCCGTACATCCGCTTGCGTGCGATTCGGCACCTCGAGAAGGGCCGCGTGGTCATCTTCGCTGGAGGAACGGGCAATCCGTTCTTCACCACGGATACCACGGCCGCACTGCGAGGCGCAGAAATCGGTGCTGCCGCGGTGCTCAAGGCGACGAAGGTTGACGGCGTATACGACGCCGATCCCGTGACCAACCCCGATGCGACGCTGCTGAGAGATGTCGCATATATGGACGCAATCCAGCGCCAGCTTGGGGTGATGGATGCCACGGCCATTACGATGTGCATGGACAACAACCTTCCGATCCGCGTGTTCAACATGAACCGGCCCGGCGAGATAATCAGGGCCGTACGCGGGGAGGATGTCGGGACCCTGGTTCGCTGAGGAGGCGCCGTGATCAACGACCTGCTGAAAGATGCCGATCACAAGATGGATCAGGCGGTGGTGCACACCACCCACGAGTTCGGAGGCATCCGCACCGGTCGGGCAAACCCCGGACTCCTGAACCGGATCACCGTCGACTACTACGGAACACAGACCCCGCTGCAGCAGATCGCCGGCTTCTCGGTTCCCGAAGCTCGGTTGCTGGTGATCCAGCCGTATGACAAGACGGCGATTCCCGCTATCGAACGGGCAATCCAGGAAGCGGATCTCGGCCTCAATCCCTCGAACGACGGCAATCTGATCCGCCTCGCTTTCCCGTCACTCACCGAGGAACGGCGCAAAGAGCTCATTCGCCTGGTCCGTCACCTCGTCGAGGATGGACGCGTCGCGATTCGCAACGTTCGCAGGCACTGCAAGGACCAGATGGAATCGGAAGACGTCTCAGAAGACGATATCCGCCGCGCCGAGAAGGCGCTCCAGGAGATGACCGACCAGCACATTGAGCGGCTCGACGAAAACCTTCTGGCCAAAGAAGAAGAGCTCCTCGAAGTCTGACGGAGGCGCGCCAATGCCAACCGATGACGACGCGCCCTCGAACGCGGACGCAATGTCGGGCGAAGATGCAACGTCGAGTTCTGCCGGAAGCGACGACGCGTTCGCCGTCGATCGCGAGTCCGTGAATGCGCCGTTCGAGCCCCAAGCCGAGGTACTGTCAGGGGATATGGACGGCCACGACCCCGAATCAACCGGCGAGCTCGACGTGCCGGAACCCGGCGACGACATCGAACTCCGACCGGCGCCGTCCGATCCGGGATTTGACGGCTGGCTCGATGGCGAAGAATCCGCCGACAGCGACCCGTACGCAGCCCTCGTCGACGGGGACGATGCCGCTGCAGAGATTGCCGATTGGGTGGCGTTCTCGAGCGGAGCGAACGCCGATGCTCCAAGCGCAGGCGATACCGATGTGGTCATCGACGTCACGGATGATTCCGCGCAAGTCGAAGCGGCACTGCTTGACGATGGTGCGACGGACGCATCGCCGGCGGAGGCCGTCATCGACGCAGACGACGATGAGGACGATGACGACGACGAACCCCACGAAGACACGATCGAGTTCTTCCTCGACGGTTCGGATGACGACGCAGAGGCGGCCGCGGATGAGTCGGATGAGTCCGACGACGATCCAGCCGCTGAGGAACCGGATGACGAAGCCGAGCCTGAGCCAGAAGCGGATGCCGGCGCTCCACCGGAAGCGATGTCGAGTGGCGACGACGAAACGGACGCCGCCGAGCCAATTGTGGAAGCAGACGCTGAACGTGACGACGCCGTTGCAGACGTTGAGCCGGTCGCCGAGATTCCTGAAGAGGTCGCGGACCGAGCCGACGCAGATGATCGTGACCGGCTCTCGGTGATTCCCGCCGTACCAATCGACGCTGCCGCAACAAGCGACGCACCCGATGATGGCCCGGAACCCGACGAAGACGGCGATGACGACACCGGGGAGATCCCGATCATCGGCGCCGCCGCCGCCGCTGTGGCGGGCGGGGCCGGTGCTGCCTCTTCGGTCTTCGACTACGGCGACCTCACAGACGAGCACTACGTCCAGACAGGAACGCGCGATCACCAGGATCTCGCCGCAGCAATCGAGCAGGCCGACTCGGAAGACACACAGCAGGTGGCGATCTCCGCCGCGATCCCAGGTCTCGAGTCGGGTGTGGTGGGATTCGATGACGTCGTGGCTGCCGGCGACGACACCACGCCTGCCGCTCCTCGAAAGGCTTCGAATCTGCTGCCGCGTGTCGGCACCGGGATCGCTCTCGTTGCGGCCTTCCTGTTGTCACTGCTGTGGCGTCCCGCCATCACCGTGTTGGCTCTCGCCGCGTTCGTGGTCGCTGCCGGCGAGTTCTACAGCGCCCTCATGCACCGCCGCTACAAGCCCATGTCCATATTTGGCTTCGTCGGCATCATCGCCGCCGGGCTCGGCGCTGTGGTGTGGGGCGTGATCGCCATTCCGATCTCGTTCGCGCTCATGGCAACGGTGATCCTGCTCTACGGTGCGGTGAGCCAACGACGCATAGGAGCTGTGAGCGGTTTCGCGCTCACCCTGCTCGTGGCCGGGTGGATCGGCGGCTTCGGGTCGTTCGCATTCCCGATCATTGCCGCCGAGGAGTATCAGATCCTGGTGTTCACTGTCGTTGCGATGGTTGCGCTGGTGGACATCGCCGCCTACTTTGTGGGCTCGTCGATCGGGCGACGGCCGTTCGCTCCCACCATCTCGCCGAAGAAGACCATCGAGGGCTTCGTCGGTGGCACGTTCATGGCTTTCCTGGCCGGAGCGGGAGCGAGCTTCTTCGTCGAATCGATTGATCTGCCAACCGGACTCGTTCTCGGTGCTGTCGTCGCGATCTTCGCACCGCTCGGTGACCTTGCCGTATCCGTGGTGAAGAGATCGCTCGACATCAAGGACATGGGATCGATTCTCCCGGGCCATGGCGGTCTCCTCGACCGGATCGACGCGATCATCGCCGTCGTCCCGGCAGCGTGGGCCGTGTTCGTGTGGGCCGGGCTGCTCTGACCCCGGTCGTCGTTCTCGGAGCGACGGGCTCGATCGGCACCCAGACAATCGAAGTTGCCGATCGACACGACCTCCCGGTGGTGGCGGCCGCAGCCGGATCTGTGTCCGACTCGCTGCTCGCGATCGCCCGACGCTATCCCGACGCTCGCCTCGCTGTTGCACGAGCGCCGGAGGCACCCGTGGAAGCCAGCATCTCGCACCGTATCGCATATGGCCCCGACGCCGTCGCCGATCTCGCACGAATCCCCGGCACAACCGTGGTGAACGGCATCGTTGGCGCCTCGGGTCTGGCCGCATCGCTTGCCGCTCTCGAAGCGGGAAATCGTCTCGGCCTTGCCAACAAGGAGAGCCTGCTGACCGGCGGGCCGCTGATCATGGGCGCCCTTCGCTCGGGACACGGGGAGCTGATTCCGGTCGACAGCGAGCATTCGGCGATTTGGCAATGCCTGATCGGCGAGCCGGCAGACGCCGTCCGCCGTGTCATCCTCACCGCCTCGGGTGGCCCATTCCACGCACACCCGGACGTTGACCTGACCCACGTATCGGTGGACGACGCACTCGCCCACCCGACATGGGACATGGGACGCAGGATCTCGATCGACTCGGCGACCCTCATGAACAAGGCGTTCGAGGTAATTGAGGCGCACTTCCTGTTCGGCCTCGCGTACGACCAGATCGACGTCGTCATCCATCCGAAGAGCTTCGTGCACTCCTTCGTCGAATTCACCGACGGCGTCGTCAAGGCGGAACTCGGGCCACCCGACATGCGCAAGCCGATCCAGCATGCTCTGACGGCACCCACCCGAACGGCCGGCATCGCGCAGCCGTTCAACCTCATCGGCGTTGACCTCACCTTCTCGGAGCCAGACCGTGCGCGATTCCCGGCGCTCGATCTCGGCTACGCCGCAGGACTCAGGGGCGGAAACGGACCCGCCGTGCTCAACGCCGCCGACGAGATCGCGGTTGCGGCCTTCCTCGACCGACGAATCGGATTCACCGAGATCGTCGAGGTCGTATCCGATGCTCTCGACGTGGTGCCGGGCGGCCCGATCGACACCCTTGAAGAGGCACTCGCAGCGGACGAGGCCGGACGAGACGCAGCACGCCGCTCGGTTGCCGCCCGGGCGGCCCGGTAGATGGCCTTCCCCGGTAGCTTTGACGGCATGGAACCGGCCAAGGGAGACCGCTGATGGGGACCGCGGTGATGATCATCGGCGTCGTCGCCATGATCGTCATACACGAGGGTGCGCATTTCGTGGCGGCGAAATCGTTCGGCATGAAAGCCACCGAGGCGTTCTTCGGGTTCGGACCCCGCATCTGGTCCACGACACGGGGCGAGACCGAGTACGGAATCAAGGCGATTCCTCTCGGCGGCTACGTCCGGATCATCGGTATGAATCCGTTCGAAGAGGTCGCTCCGGAAGACGAGGGCCGCACGTATCGCGAGTCCGTGTTCTGGAAGAAGTCGGTCGTCGTGCTCGCCGGCGTCTTCAGCCACTTCGTTATGGCGGCGATCCTTCTCTCCATCGTCTTTCTGACCTGGGGCGAAGTTGCTACAGACGAGGCCGGCGATCCGGTGCCGTCGTTGACCATTGCAGTGATCGCCGTCGAGACACCATCGGGAGACGTGTCTCCGAGCGTCATCGCCGGATTCGAGGCCGGCGACGTTGTGCAGGCGTATGAGGGCGTTCCGGTCGCAACGTGGGATGAGTTCGTCGACGGAGTCGCCGCGGACGGCGGCGAGACGGTGCGCATCGGCTACCTGCGAGACGGCACCGTGGCCGAAGCGAATGTGACGCTCGCGTTCCGGGAGCGTCCCGTCGAGGTCAACGATGAGGTCGCCACCGACGAGAACGGCGATCCCGTCTACGAAGAAGTCGGCTATTTCGGGGCGGCCCCCGAGATCGAGCGAAACCAGCTCGGCCCGGTCGAGGTCGCCGGAGCAACCATTGGCGGGATATGGGAAGCGATCGGCCAAAGTGTCTACGGCCTGGGCCGCATGATCATCGGGTTCCCCCAGTTGGTGGTCTCGGTGTTCGGCGGGAGCGACGAGGTGCTGGACGAGGTTCGCCCGATCAGCCCGATCGGGTTGGCGCGGCTCGCCGGACCGATGGAGACCACGCTCACGATTCTCGCCCTCGTCAACGTCTTCGTCGGCATTCTGAACTTCATCCCGCTGTATCCGCTCGACGGTGGTCACTTCGCGGTGGCCCTCTACGAGAAGGTGCGCGGTCGGGTCCCCGACATCCGCAGCCCGTGGCCGCCGTCGTCGTGGTGTTCCTCATCACCGTTGGACTCATGGGCGTCTACCTCGACATCTTCAAACCGATCCAGTTGTAGGCAAGTAGCAAGACTCGAGACCGGATCCATCGCGTCTTGACTGGCGACCTCTTCTCTCCTCCGCTACTCGGACCGTTGACCTCCTACCATTGATCTCATGAGCATCGAACGGCGGGAATCGCGACAGGTCATGGTGGGGGACGTGGCCGTTGGGGGCAGCGCGCCGATCAGTGTGCAGTCGATGACCACCACCAAGACAGCCGATGTCGACGCCACGCTGTCGCAGGTGTACGCGCTGCGCGGCGCCGGGGCAGACATCGTTCGCATCACCTGCAACGACACCGAAGCAGCACAAGGCCTCGCGGAGATTGTCCCGCGTTCACCCGTTCCGATCATCGCCGACATCCACTATCAGTACCGCCTCGCCCTCGCCGCCCTCGAGGCCGGCGTCGCCGGTCTGCGGCTCAATCCGGGCAACATCCGCAAAGAAGAGCACATCAAGACGGTCGCACGCGCTGCCGCCAATGCCGGCGTGTCGATTCGCGTCGGCGTCAACGCCGGCTCGCTCGACAAGGATCTCCTCGAAGAGTTCGGGTCTGCCGTGCCGGAGGCGCTCGTTCGTTCGGCGCTGGCTGAGATCCGCTACCTCGAAGACGTCGGATTCCACGACATCAAGATCTCGGTGAAGCACTCGAACGTCCCGCGCATGGTCGAGTCCTATCGGCTCCTCGCCGAACGCGTCGAGTATCCGCTACACCTCGGCGTCACCGAAGCCGGGCCGCCGCCGGGTGGTCTGATCAAGTCGGTTGCCGGGATCGCCACGCTGCTGCTCGAAGGCATCGGGGACACGATCCGTTTCTCACTCACCGCCGACCCGGTGGAAGAAGCCAAGGCCGGACGACAACTGCTCGAATACCTCGGCCTGCGCGAACGCACCGGACTCGACCTCGTTGCCTGCCCGTCGTGCGGACGAGCCGATGTCGACGTCATCAAGGTTGCCAAGGAAGCCACCGAGGCGCTCGAGGCAGCGAACCTCCCGATCCAGGTGGCGATCATGGGCTGCATCGTCAATGGTCCCGGGGAAGCTCGCGAAGCCGATATTGGGATCGCAGCGGGGCGCGGCAAGGGGCATCTCTTCATCAAGGGGCAGGTCGTACGCGTCGTGGCCGAAGACGAGATGGTCGAAGCCCTCCTCGACGAAGCGACGCGCCTGGTCGAAGAAGGCGTCGAAGCTCGCCTGGCGGCCGCGGACCTCTCGGCAGCCGACCTCGCTGAAGAGGCTCGCATCGAGCTCCTTGACCGTCAGGGAGACGCAAACCGCGCCGCCCAGCGGCGGGCGACCGTAGCCGATGTCGCCGCCGGAGATCCCAGTTGAACCGGCGCCGGGTCGGAGTTGCGTGCGCCGCAATGGCTGTGGCTGTGGCCGCGTGCACCTCTGCCGGCGAGCCGTCAACAACCACCACGAAATCGGTTCCAACCGAGATCACGGCAACAACGGCGGCCGAACCGACTCGGGCCGAGCAGATCTATGAGCAGGTAGCACCGTCGATCGCTTCGATCGAGACCGACATTGCCGGCGGCAGCGGCATATTGATCGACGCGGACACGGTGCTCACAGCCGCGCACGTCGTATGGCCCTACCGCGAGGCGCGTGTGGTGTTCCCAAACGGGACCGAGGTCCGAGACGCACCGGTCATCGGAGCGGATCTCTTCGGCGACGTCGCCATCCTCGACGTGTCCGGCACAGCGAATCTGCCGAAGCCGGCCGAGCTCGACAGCGGCGAGGACATCCCCTTGGGCCGCCCGGTCTACCTCGTCGGCTACCCGGGCGAATCGGAGTCCTTTCCACAGCCGACCATCACCGAAGGGATCTTGTCTCGTACCCGGGAGTGGACGGTGGGAGAGTGGACGTTCCTGCAATCGGACACCACGGTGGTCGGCGGCCAGAGCGGCGGAGCCCTCGTGGACGAGGACGGCACTGTCGTGGGGATCACGAACTTCAGCTTCCTCGAAGAGTTCGGGCTCTCCGGATCCATCACCGACGCAGCGGCGACAGTCGAACGCATGCGGGCCGGGCCGCAGGGATCCGAACTCGGCGATCGCCGCCCACCGACCGCCAACGGCACAGACCTGCATCGCCTCTCGTTTGAAAACGTGTGGCAAGAGTACGTGCTGGTCTTCGAGCCGGCGCTCTATTCCGACGTCTCGTTCGATGCGAGCAGCGAATCTGACGCATCGCTCACGCTTTCCACCATCGACGGTCTCGAGATCGCGACCGCCGATGACACCGAGAACGGCGACGAGCGCATCGACGAGCTCATCACCTATCGAGGACCCCACGTCTTGCGGGTCGAGAACCTCTCCGGTGCGGGCGAGGTCCGCCTCCGGAGCAACGTTGACCTCACGCCGTGGCCCGACCCGGACGACGGGCGCGTTCTCGCGCGCAATTCCACGATCACCGGGAACATCGACTATCCGGGTGACTTCGATTGGCACCGGGTCGACCTCGGCAAAGGGCAAGCGATCACCCTCGACGTCGACGCGATCACGTTCGATCCCGTGCTCATGGTTGACGGACCGGAGGGGCGAGGCTTCCTGCGCGCCGTCGACGACGATTCGGGAGGAGGCCTCTTCGGCAGCAATGCCAGGATTGTCTTCACCGCAGGTGAGGCCGGATCGTTCTTCGTGATCGTCGGAGACGGCAACCTGTCCGGACCCGGGGCATACCACCTGACCGTGGACTGACGTCACCACCGCTATCCTCGGCGATCCCCGAGATCACTGGAGTCAGTGCGTGCGTTGGTCACAGGCGTTCATCCCAACCCTCCGAGACGACCCGGCCGACGCCGACGCCGTGAGCCACCGATTGCTGGTGCGCGGTGGATACGTCCGTCAGCTCATGGCCGGTGTCTACTCGCTGCTGCCGCTCGGCTACCGGGTCCGGTCGAAGATCATCGCAATCATCCGAGAAGAGATCGACGCGATCGGCGGACAGGAGCTGTTGCTGCCGGCACTCCACCCGCGTGAGATCTGGGAGCGCACCGGCCGGTTCGACACCATGGGGGAGATCCTCTTCAAGCTGAACGACCTGCGCGGCGGCGATGCCGTGCTCGGCCCGACGCACGAGGAGATCTTCACCACGATCGCCACCGAGGTCACGTCGTACAAGCACCTACCACAGCTCTGGTACCAGATCCAGACGAAGTTCCGCGACGAGGCACGTCCGAAAGCCGGGCTGCTACGTGTGCGAGAGTTCACCATGAAGGACTCGTACAGCTTCGACCTCGACGGCGACGGCCTCGACCTCCAGTTCGACCGCCACTTCGCGGCCTACTCGAACGTGTTCCGGCGGATCGGCGTGACGGCTATTCCGGTCGAGGCATCGTCGGGGGCCATGGGTGGAACGGACTCGATTGAGTTCATCGTGCCATCGCCGGCCGGCGAGGACGACGTCGCCCACTGCTCGGCCTGCGACTATGCCGCCAACGTTGAGCGGGCGACGTCCACGCTGCCCCGAATCGAAGATCCGCAAGGGTCTACGGAAGTCGAGCGCTTTCCAACACCGGGCGTGCGCACGATCACAGACCTCGCCGAGTTCGAAGGCGGTGCGCCGGGGGATCGCCAAGTGAAGACACTCGTGTACGTGCTCGACGGTGAGGCGGTGCTTGTGCTGCTGCGCGGCGACCACGACCTCCAAGAACAGAAGCTGCTCGATGAGACCGGTGCGGTCGAGGCCCGCCCCGGCCACCCCGAAGAGATCCGTGAGCTCCTCGGTGCCGACGCCGGCAGCCTCGGCGCAGTGGGGGTCAACGGTCCGCGCATCTTCGCCGACTTGCAGCTCGCAGAGCGGACCAACATGGTCACCGGGGCCAACCTCGACGACCACCACCTTCGAGGGGTCGATGTCGCAAGAGACATCACCGTTACCGCGTGGATGGACCTCCGCACCGTGGTCGTCGGCGAAGGCTGTCCCGTCTGCGGAGAGCCGCTCGAGGTGCTGCGGGGTATCGAGGCCGGGCATATCTTCAAGCTCGGAACGAAGTTCTCCGAGGCCCTTGGTGCCACGGTGCTCGATGCCGAAGGCGCCATGGTGCCGCTGGTGATGGGCTCCTACGGCATTGGTGTCGAACGGAACCTCGCTGCGGCCGTCGAGATGAACCACGACGACCAGGGCATCGTGTGGCCCGTGGCGATCGCGCCCTACGAGGTGGTGATCACCGTGGTGAAGCCCGACGACGAAGACACCATGACGGTCGCCGACCAGCTCTACGGAGATCTGCGCTCGTCGGGAATCGATGTGTTGATCGACGACCGCGCCGAACGACCCGGCGTCAAATTCGCGGATGCCGAACTCATCGGCATTCCGTTCCGCGTCACCGTCGGCCCACGCGGCCTCGCCGATGGAATCGTCGAGCTGGCCGTGCGAGCCAGCGGCGAGCAGTCAGAACTCGCGATAGAGACCGCGGCGGAGGAGCTCGCTGCCCTCGTAGTGAGTAGCAAGTAGCGGCCAGTAGCAAGTAGCAAGACCCAAACCGCTGTGCCGGTGGGTCTCGCGATCTGCGCCTCGAGTCTTCGGACTCCTGTCTTGCTACTTGATACTTGTGTCTTTCTTCTTCTCAACGACACCCGCGGGCTTTGCCTATACTCGGCTGTGCAACGAGATGTTCGTGTGAGGTGGGCCTGGCCCGCCTCGTTGTGTGATGTATGCATTGAGGAGCACCGGGCGTGGCCGATGTCGCAGAGCAAATCTGGGGTCTTGTGGACCCGTACGTCGCTGCCGAGGGCATTGAACTCGACGATGTCGAGGTCCTGGGCGGCGGCAAGCTGCTGCGTGTCGTGGTAGATGCGGGCGAGCCGATTGGCGTCGATCGAATTGCCGATCTGTCGCGCGGTATCGCTCGCCTGATCGAAGCGGACGACCCGTTTTTGGGAGCGTACACGCTCGAAGTGACATCACCCGGGCTGGAGCGAAAGCTGCGTAGACCGGAGCACTTCACCAAGGCGCTCAGCAGCGATGTGCACATCAAGACGTTCGCGAAGATCGCGGACGACAAGCACCACCGCGGCGTCCTCGTCTCGGCCGACGCCGACGCAATCGTCGTGTTGGTCGACGGAGACGAGCGGCGGATCGAGATGGATGACATCTCGTCGGCACGCACCGTGTTTGTTTGGGAAAAGGGCGAGAAGCCCGGCAAGAAGTCGTAGGAAGAGGCAGCGATGGACTACAACCTGTTGGACGCGTTGGAGCTGCTCGAGCGCGAGAAGGGTGTTCCGGCCGACACCATTCTTGACGCGCTGGCGAACGCATTGGTTTCCGCCTACAAGCGCACGCCCGGGGCCGCAGAAGAGGCGCGCGTCACAATTGATGCCGACACCGGCGAAATCCTCGTCTACGGTCAGGAACTCGACGAGGACGGCAATGTCACCAACGAGTGGCAGGACACGCCAGACGACTTTGGGCGCATCGCAGCCCAGACTGCGAAGCAGGTCATCCGACAGCGCCTCCGTGACGCGAAACGTGAGCAAGTCTTCGATCTCTACGAAGGGCGCGAGGGCGACCTGATCACCGGCATCGTGCAGCAGTCTGACCATCGCTATGCGATCCTCGACTTGGGAGACGCCGAGGCGATCATGCCGTCCTCCGAGCGCATCCCCTACGAGCGCCTCGAGCGCGGCAACCGCGTCAAGGGATACATCCTGGAAGTGCGGGGTGAGGGCAAGGGCCCGCAGATCGTCGTATCGCGAAGCCATCCAGAGTTCATCCGCTCGCTCTTCGAGCTTGAAGTCCCGGAGCTCGTCGACGGCGACGTCGAGATCCGAGCCATCGCACGTGAGCCGGGGCACCGCACAAAGATTGCTGTGGCGTCAAACGACCCCAACGTCGACCCGGTGGGTGCGTGCGTCGGGGCCCGCGGATCTCGCGTCCGGCAGGTCGTCAACGAGTTGCGGGGCGAGAAGGTCGACATCGTCGAATGGCGCGACGACACCGAGGGCTTCATCGCTGAGGCTCTGAGCCCGGCGCGAGTCAAGGAAGTGCGCCTCGACGAAGACGAGCGGACGGCCGAAGTCGTGGTCCCCGATCACCAGCTGTCGCTCGCGATCGGCAAGGAAGGGCAGAACGCCCGTCTCGCAGCCCGGCTCTCCGGCTACCGGATCGACATTCGATCTGAGAGCCAGGATCTCGGACTCGACATTGAGGAGGAAGAGGACGCTCCGGTGGAAGCGGTCGTCGACGCCGCCGTGGTCGAAGCCGTGGTGGACGAGGTCATCGCCGAGGAGGCCGTGGTCGAAGAGGCCGAGGAGATCATTGCCGAGGAGGCCGTGGTCGAAGAGGTCGAGGAGATCGTCGCTGAAGAGGCTGCCGCCGAAGAGGCCGGCGAGGATTCATCCGACACAGAAGCAGAAAACGAGGAGAACTGAGTGGCGAAGCAACGAGTCTACGAACTCGCTCGAGATCTCGATCTCGAGTCCAAGG
>RCNG010000929.1_pt1 | contig 17760 bp, 17 predicted proteins | sample 2041371 | NCBI WGS metagenome assembly RCNG01 (sample SAMN09708227, study PRJNA481090) | Marine sediment metagenome, whole genome shotgun sequencing project. | biome: marine sediment; feature: ocean; material: sediment; isolation source: Sewage treatment plant 1 marine sediment (STP1) ... | reverse complement strand
CTGATGACGGTTTCAAAGTAGCTTCTGGCTTTGCCCCACAGTTCATTGCGAAGACACAGTCGTGCTGCGGTGAACAACAGGTCCGGGTCCTCTCCGTGTTTCGTGAGCCAGCCTTCCGCACGCTTTAATTGCTTGGTCGTATCTGCGCCTTCCACGAGTCCGAAGAGGCGAACGAGCGGGCCGCGCCAGTTCGACTTGAGTGCCGAGATAAGTTCCTTCTCGGCTTTTTGATGCATTCCCGTTCGCATCAGTCCCAGGTAATAGGCTTCGAGAAGGGCGGTGTCAGATTTCTGTGGTTTTGGAACGACTTTCCATGCGGCAAGTAACGCGTCGCTGTCAGCCGCGTGCTCGAGTTGTTCGCGATGAATACGAATCGTCCAGGCCGCCAGCGTTTCGGGCTTTACCTTCGCGTGCTTTTTGACGCGGGGCAGAATTTCTTGAAGTGCAGGCCAATCTTCCAGTTGAAAATACAAGCGACCCATCAGTGCGAGGGCATGTCCGTGATCCTTTGAGTTCTCGTCGAGGCGCCGCAATGTCGCGAGCGCCTGTTCGTGTTGATTGCGATCAAGTTGAAACTCGGCCTGCGTCAGCAACACGGCGTTCGCGGCTTCCGGAACTTCCTGGTAGGCAAGTCGCAGCCATTCGTCGCGACGCTCGTCCGTTTCTTGTAAGTGTGCCGCCCGTGCCGCCTGCAAGTAGTTAAACAGCGGCGAGTCACTCGTGCTGGCAGCTCGCGCGAGCATTCGCTCACCTTTCGCAAAATTGCCCTCAGCCATTTCAATCATCCCGCGAGTCATCTTCTGACCAGAGCGGGCGGAGCGGTAGCGTCCGGCAGCCTCACCGATACGGCGCGGTGCGATGATGATTTTGCGAACTAACCAGATTGAACCGAACAGCGCTACCGTCAGCAATACCAGAACGGGAACCGACATCTCAATAAGGTAGCCGCGAAAGTTGATGACAACGTAGCCGGGGTCCGACAGCAGAAAATGTGCTGCGAACGCGCTTGCGAAAAGCGCAAGAACAACAATGATGCCGACTTTCACTCGCTGGACTCGCGCAAGCTGCGGTAGTCGCGCAGCAAGCGCAGCGATTCAGATATGTCGGGCGCCGACGTCGTAAATACGTCCGCACGTATTTCGGCGATCGTTAACTGCGCGCTTTCAACCTGCGGGCTGCTCTTGTCGAAGTAGGCGTTCAGCAGCGCGCTCGTATCATCGAGCGTCTGCTCGAAAATTGCCTGCTCGCCCCGCAGTAGCGCCAGCCGCGCCGACTGCAATTGCAAAGCGATGTTGTTTCGCAGGAAGTATTCGGCATCCGGCGATACCAGCGCCAGCTTCGCCTCGTCGGGCGGAGTGACCTTCACCAGTCCCGACATCGCATCCTTCACCGAACCCCAGGCGCGATCAACGCCGCTCCGCTCGGATTCGTCGCCAGCGCTCTCGTCGGTCAATTTCGTGCTCGCCAATGGCAACGACTCCACAACCCGGGCAAGACTGGCCAGTGTCAGCGTTGCGCCCTCGAGGTCGGGTTTGTCCATGACCTCCAGCGCCGCAAGCTCATCGGAAATCGCGCGCCGAACAGCCGTCAAAGCCGGATCGGATAACTGCGTCACGCGCTCGTCCGCCATGCCGAGTGCGAGCGATGCCAGACGGGGATTGTTCGCGAGTTGCAGCTGAGCATTCCCGATTTGCAGGTAGTACTCCGCTTCAGCCAGCAGGAAGGTTTCTCGTGCGCCGGCTGATATACCCGCGAGCGATGCAACAGAGCTCTCAAGAGACGTCATTCGCGACGGCAAGGAATTCAGTAGTCGAATTTGATCTTCAACGTCAGACCGCACGGCGGCGATGTCGCCGCTGTAATCGGGATGTGTAATCTGGCCGACGCGGGTTTCGAGTGCCGCGAGTGCATCAGCGGACTGATTAACGCGTCCGTCGAGGCCTTCTATGCTTGCGAGATTGTTGAGCGATCCATTGTCGTCTTCGGCCCACCAGTCTTGCACTACGACCGTTGCGATGGCAGCAATGGCGATGAGAGACAAGAGAACCGCGAACCACCCGACGCCATTGCTGCGCTTGCTGACAGCCGCCTTTTCGGTGGGTGCACTGTCCTCCACCTCAAATTCCGCGTCATTGCTGGTTTGCAGATCGTGTTGCTCGTCGTTCATGGCGTTATTCCGGGGTTCGATTCTTGGATCGCGTCAACCATATTAGCTGTCTGTGGTCCGGTAGCCAATATGGCCGTTGCGTCGGGGTAGCGATCAAGCGCCTCTTTTATCACACGAGACGCCGGTGTCACCAGTGGCAGGGAGCCGATTTGCTCTGCGCACCATTTGGGCAGCAATAACGCCAGATTTTTCAGCGACTCCACGCTCATGACAGTAATGGTGTGTATTTTTCCGTCGCGCCACGCGGCTTCAATATCGTCGAGTTGCTGTGGCTCGACCTTGGGGCGCCGTCGTTCGTAGACAGACAGGTAATCGACGGTGGCGCCGCGTTTGCGGAGCGAAGCCGCCAATAGCTCGCGTCCGTCTCCGCCGCGGATGATGCGCACCCGTTTGCCGGCTACGTCCTGCAACTCAGGTTCTGCAAGTAAACTTTCGCTGTCGAAACCCCGTTCAGCCTGGATTTCGATAGATTGGCCTGCGTTCACTATCGCAGCCCTGGTCGTTGGACCAATGGCGCCCTTTAATGCGTCGCCGGCATAGGCGAGGCCGTAATCAACGGCATTGCGGCTGACGAACAGCGCAATATCGGGATCCGGCAGCGCGGCGGCATCGGCAGCAATAGCATCGCTGTCACGCGGCACGATTTCGATGACGGGAAAACAGATCGCGGTACCACCCCTGTTCTCGATGGCTTCAACCAGCTCCGCAGCCTGCGCGCGGGGCCGAGTGACAAGAACACCCACCCCCGAGAGTGGGGATGACGGAGTATCAGTCATGCAGCGCCTCGGTGGCATTCAGAACAGAATCCAGCAGCTCACGCGCGCCACCGGCAATCAGGCGAGCGGCAAGCGCTTCGCCGAGCTGCTCCGCGTCTGCGGCGTTGCCGGAAATGGATTCCTTGATGGACTGAGACCCATCCGGATGTGCGACGAGCGCAGTGAGATTAAGGGTCTCGTTATCGACGGTTGCGTAAGCCGCAACCGGTGACTGGCAGCTCGCCTGCAATTCTCGAGCGATCGCGCGCTCGGCCGTCGTTGTCTGTATCGATACCGGATCGCTGAGTTTGGCGAGGACCGCTCGCAAATCCGTGTTGCTCTTGAGGCACTCGATGCCGAGGACGCCCTGCGCTGCGGCCGGCAGCATTTCTGCAGGCGAAAACTGGTGGCTGATGTGATGATCGAGTTCCAGTCGCTCGAGACCGGCAGCGGCGAGGATGATCGCGTCGTAGTCGCCGTTTTCGAGTTTGGCGAGCCGTGTATTCACATTGCCGCGCAAGGGCTCTACCTGTAAATCGGGACGCAACATCTTCAGTTGCGCCTGTCGACGCAGACTCGAGCTGCCAATGCGGGCGTTCTGCGGCAAGTCGTCGAGAAGCTCGCCGTTGTTCGTGATCAGCGCATCCCGGTGGTTGGCTCGCCGCATCGTCGCGGCCAAACAAAAGCCCTCGGGCATGTCGGCGGGGACGTCCTTCATCGAATGAACGGCAAGATGGGCTTCACCGTTCTGCATGGCGACTTCGAGTTCCTTGATGAACAAGCCTTTGCCGCCAATCTTCTGCAGGCTGCGATCGAGAATTTCATCGCCTTTGGTGGAGAGCGGCAGCAGTTCGGTGCCGGATACCTCGGGCAGTGCCTCCAGCACTGCAGCCACATGGTTGGCTTGCCAAAGTGCCAGGGCACTTTTGCGTGTTGCGATACGTATTTTCAAGCGAGCTAGACTCCTTTTAGACGCCGGCGCACTTCTGCTAAATGCCGGCGGCTAATTATCAGCTCTTTGTCCTCGACTTGCGAGCTATCGCGCAATACAACGAGGCTTTTTCCGTCCGCGGTTTTCTCGACCCGATCGATGCTGCGCACCGCGACGAGCGCCCCGCGATGAATGCGAACGAAATCGTCGCTGAATTCCTCGGCTAATGCTTTGAGGGATTCGTCGATGAGATCCTCACCATTACTGTGATTGACGGCGACGTATTTTTGATCGGCTCGAAAACAGGAAATGTCTGCGACCGGGATCAATCGCAATTCTCCGTGCGCTCGTGCGCATACATGCTTTCGCACCGAGTGCATGTTTGCATCTGAGGCAATCCAACTCAGTGTGCTGGGTGCCAGCCTGGAGGCCTGTTCCAGCGCGGCGACGAGTTTTGAGCGCCGGACGGGTTTAAGGACGTAGCCGACCGCACGCGCATCGAAAGCATCGACGGCATATTCGTCGTAGGCCGTCGCGAAAATAACGGCGGGTGGGTTCTCGAGCGCATTCAGGTGGTGGGCGGTTTCAATACCGTCCAGACCCGGCATGCGTATGTCGAGCAAAATTATGTCGGGATGTAGCTGGGTGGACAGTTTGAGTGCGTCGCTGCCATTAGCGGCCTCGCCAACGCAGTCATAATCGCTCTCGTCGTCGAGTAATTGCTTCAGGCGCTCACGGGCCGGCTGCTCATCATCAACGATCAGTACTCTCATCGCTTGTCCTCGTTCTGGCCTTCGCCTTCGTCCAGAGGGAAGCGCAACGTTACCGTGAAGCGGTCGCTCTCATCCTGGATATCGACACCGCCTTTTCCGCCATACGCGAGCTCGAAACGCTGGCGAATATTCGACATTGCCATCTTATTGCCGCCCGTATTGCGCTTCTCGCCCACGGCAACCGGATTCGAAATCGAGATGACCAGATGATCGTCATCCTGCTTGCCCGAGACCAGCACTTCGCCGCCGTCGGGCAGCAGCTCGATACCATGATAAATGGCGTTTTCCAGCAGGGGTTGAATCGTCAGGCTCGGAATTCGTGCGCGCATCGGTAGCTCGCCGATGTCCCAGCGCACTGCGAGTCGATCGCCAAGGCGTAGTTTCTCTATGCGTTGATAGATCGCGGCTGTTTCGAGTTCCTGTTTGAGCGATGACCGGTTTGATGAATTCCCCAGATTGGCCCGTAAGAGGTCCGACAAATCTTCGACTGCCTCCTCCGCCATGGCCGGGTCGGTGCGCGTCAGCGATGCGATCGTATTCATGCTGTTGAACAAGAAGTGCGGTCGGATCAACGCCTGTAGTGCGCTGATACGTGCTTGTGCCTCGAGTACGATGCTGCGTCGCCATTCGCTGGATATATACAAATACCGCATGGCGAGCGCGATGACGATGGAGCTGACCGCGAAGGTTCGAGTGATGAAAGTCGTGTGCGTGTCATTAATGATGAGCGACTCGCCGTATACGCGAGTGAGTTGCCAGGCTCCCTCCGCAACGACCAGGCAGATGATCTCGAGAACAATAAAGCCGATGACGAAAGCGCGAGTTTGTCCGGCTCTCTCCAGGAACCCCTTGAGCTGGCACATCAATGCGGTGCCGAGCAAGGCGATCCATAGAATCAGGAACGATGTTTTGGAGAGTTGGATCAGAAATTGCTGATCCGGGCCATAGGAGGCGAGTGTGAGCGCGATGGCGATGAGTTCTGCGACGAGAAGGATAATGAATAAGGTGGTAGCCGCACAGAAATCAGGCAGGTATGCCTGAGTAGAGTCGTTGTGTGTGTCTTTGGCGGCGATCAGACCGGCGCTCCATAAACGTAAGATCGCATTGTAGCGCCAGCCGAAATTTTTAGCTGCCGCAGGTTTCCTTGATGAGCTCTTCGGCTTTGCTGCGCGCTTCAGCTCGTGCGGTTTCGTCCAGATACTGGCGTTCGCCTGCTTCATCTTCGCGATATACGCGTGGCGATTCGAGCATGGCCTTCAGGCTGGCACGATAGCCTTCACACTTGGCCACTCGTTCTTCCGCTGCCGCGCGGTTCTCTGCGGCTGTTCGTTCTTCCGCCGCGGCTTCTTCTCTGGTCTCGCGACGAGCGTTGTCCATGTCGCGACGAGACTGAACTCGCTGGTCGACAGCGCCGCTGTTGGTGCGATTGTAGGAAAACTGGACGCGCTCCTCGGAAGGCTCGCCGGATGGGCGATCCTCGTAGTGGATGTTTCCGTCTTTGTCAGTCCACTTGTAAATCTCGTCAGCAAACACACCGCTGCTGAGCGTAAGTGTGAGCACGGCAATGCCGGCCATCAGGCGTCGTATATTCATGCTGCTATTAAATCACGAGCGGGGTTGATTTGTTGTGAACAGGGTCACAGGCAATTTTGGGCATTTTGTGAACGACTGGCAAAAAAAAGCGGGCCCAAAGGCCCGCTAAGTAATTGATATTCTAGAGGAATACTCAGTTACAGGGGTGTTGCATTATGTTACTCCGCGGTCGTGAACTCGGGATAAGCCTCCAAGCCACATTCGCTGATATCGACACCTTCGTATTCCTCCTCCTCGGAGACTCGAACGCCCATGATCAGTTTCAACACGTACCAGACAGCCAGGCTCACAAGGAATGCCCAGGCAAAGATGCTGACGACACCGACAATCTGGCCCGTAAATGTCGCGTCGCCGTTGGTGAACAGCACCGCCATAACGCCCCAGATGCCGACCGTGCCATGTACCGATATTGCACCGACCGGATCGTCGATCTTGATCTTGTCAAAGGCGACAATCGAAGCAACAACAATAAGCCCGCCAACGGCGCCAATAGACGTCGCCACAATCGGTGACGGTGACAGTGGGTCAGCTGTGATAGCAACCAGTCCCGCGAGCGCGCCATTGAGCGCCATCGTGAGGTCAGCCTTGCCAAACCAGAGGCGTGACAGCAGTAGGGCAAATACGAGTCCGCCAGCTGCTGCCATATTGGTATTAACAAACACCAGTGCAACCGAGTTGGCCTCACTGACGTCCGAAACCTTAAGTTCCGAACCACCGTTGAAACCGAACCAGCCCAGCCACAGGATTAGCGTACCCAGTGTGGCCAGCGGCAGATTGCAACCAGGGATGGCATTGATCTCGCCGTTCTTGCCGTACTTGCCTTTGCGCGCGCCAAGTACGATGACACCCGCCAATGCCGCCGCGGCACCACACAGATGTACCGTTCCGGAGCCGGCGAAGTCGAAGTAGCCGAAAGTCTCAGTCAGGAAGCCACCGCCCCAGTTCCAGAATCCCTGTATGGGATAGATGAAGCCCGTCAAGACGATGGAAAAGGCAAAGAACGACCACAATTTCATGCGTTCTGCGACCGCGCCCGAAACGATCGACATTGCCGTCGCTACAAACACGACCTGGAAGAAGAAGTCCGACAGGTTCGAATAATAGGTCTCGCCGCCGCTGGCAATGACATCGGCCGCCGTATTATCGCTGGTTGTTAGCAGACCATCGCCAAACTGCAGAAACAGATTGGATGCCTCCCCTGGATACATGATCGTATAACCGCACAACATGTACATGATGCTGGCGATCGAATACAGGCCAACGTTCTTGGTCAGTATTTCCGCCGTGTTTTTCGCCCGGACCAGTCCGGCTTCGAGCATGGTGAATCCGGCGGCCATCCACATGACGAGCGCGCCCATGACAAGAAAGTAAAAAGTATCTAATGCGTACGACAGTTCCGTAACCTGCGCCGCTATCTGAGTTGTTGCTTCCACGTTATTCTCCTTCGTGAAGTCAGCTAAACGGCTTCGCTACCGGTCTCACCGGTGCGAATGCGGATGGCTTCTGCCAGTTCGGTGACGAAAATCTTGCCGTCGCCGATCTTGCCCGTACGTGCTGTGTTGCTGATCGCCTCGATGACCTGCTCGGCGATATCATCGGCGACTGCCAACTCAATCTTTGCCTTCGGTAGAAAATCGACGACGTACTCAGCGCCACGATAAAGCTCGGTATGGCCCCGTTGGCGACCGAAGCCTTTGACTTCTGTCACGGTGATGCCCTGGATGCCGATGTCGGCAACGGCTTGCCGCACGTCATCGAGTTTGAACGGCTTGATGATCGCAGTGATCATTTTCATCTCAATGCTCCTTACTTGATGTCGAATGCTTTACCGATGGTGAAGACGATAGCTTCGTCCGATTCGCCGGTGCCGCTGAGATCTTTGTCGTTAAAGATCAGGTTGACGCCTAGATCGATCTCGGAAACCGTCGCGCTATAGCCCACTTCGAAGTAATCGCCGGAGAAGTCCTGCGAAAAGGTTCCGAATTTGCCGTAGAAGCCGTCCTTCTCGAGCGTTAGCGAGGCGAAGGTGTAATCCTGCGTCGGACCGCCGGTAACGTCATATTCACCAACCGCAACGTCGAGCGTGAGGAGGCCGAACGATCCACCCAGGTTGATTTCCTGGTAGGTATCGTCAAAGTCGCCGGTGTAGAAGTAGCCGGTGTAGCCGATGCTTAAATCGATACCGCCCACTTCGGCGCCATAACCAAAGTATCCGTCGATCTCGAGGCCGTCACTGACGTCTGCTGCCCAGGTGCCAGCATAGAAGCCTTCTTTTTCAAAATCGACACCGCCGCTGGCTGATGATTCCGCCTGAAATATCCCGCGGTAGTAGTACTCACTGGCGAATCCCAGGTTTGCAGATACTTCGGCCTGCGCAGCGCTGGTGATCATTAATGCAGATGCGACAAGCGCAGATTTTCTGATGTTCATTTTCTAATGCTCCATTCGTAGTTTAGGGCCAGATGGCCTGTTGCTTCGTATATAGCAGGATGCATGCCAAGTTAAAAAATGATTGATTTATCAAACAATTACAGATTTTGCCAATTACCGAATGCGCTAAAGCAGTGCAGCCGGAAACAGCACTTGCACCACTATGGTGAGCAAGAACCGATTCTTGGCTGTTCGCTTTGAATTGTCGCTGGCGTTTTTTCGCAACGTCAGGTATCAAAGCGACTATGACTAAGGATTCGATCGACAATCTGGCAAAGAAACTGGCGGAGTCTGTTCCCGAAGGACTGCGTTCCATGCGCGAGGATCTTGAAACTAATTTCCAGGGTGTCCTGCGATCAGGAATCAGCAAACTGGATCTGGTGACGCGCGAGGAATTCGAAGTACAGGAAGCGGTTCTGACGCGAACTCGTGAAAAACTGGAGCGCCTTGAGGAAAAACTCGAGGCGATCGAAAAAAACCTGTAGGAGCGGGCCTTGCCCGCGAAACTTGCCAAGGAGGGTAGGTGAGCCTCGCAATTCTTTGCTGCCGAGCGCAGTACGGCACTGATGCGCCGCCCGTGACGATCGAGGTTTTTCTATCGGGCGGCCTGCCTGCATTCACAATAGTCGGTATGGCAGAGACGGCGGTGCGAGAAAGCAAAGACCGTGTTCGCGGTGCACTCATGAGCTCCGGTTTCGAATTTCCGCAACAACGCATCACGGTCAGCCTGGGACCGGCCGAAATGAAGAAGTCGGGCGGTCGTTACGACCTTGCAATCGCGCTTGGTATTCTCGCGGCGAAGAAACAGTTTCCCAAAGACGCATTGAACGGTTTCGAGGTCTACGGCGAGCTTTCGCTCAGTGGAGATCTTCGGCCGGTGCCAGCGATCTTGCCAGCCGTTTTGGCCGCGCAGGCTGCCGGTCGGCAAGTGATCGTGCCCAAAGGCAATGAAGTGGAGGCATCGCTGGCCTGCGACAATGTCTACCCGGCAACGTCGCTGAGCGAGGTGGCAGCGCATCTCGCCGGTAGAGAAGCGATCGATGTTGTCGAGAAGACGGATCTCGCGAGAGTCGATCCGACATCCAATGATTTAGCCGACGTTCGTGGCCAGAAGAACGCCAAGCGAGCGCTGGAGATCGCAGCTGCAGGCGGTCACAACCTCCTGTTCATTGGGCCGCCCGGCACGGGAAAAAGCATGATGGCGCGGCGACTGCCCGGAATTCTCCCGGCAATGACGAACTCAGAGGCGCTGGAAACAGCCGCTATCGACTCCGTCCTCGGTATGCCCGTTGCGATGCATGGCTGGCGACAGCGGCCGTTCCGATCGCCACACCACACGGCATCAGCAGCAGCGCTGGTGGGTGGCGGGCCGGGTCCACGGCCCGGTGAAGTATCCCGCGCACACAATGGCGTGCTTTTTCTGGATGAATTGCCGGAGTTCAATCGGCGGGCGCTTGAGGTGCTGCGTGAGCCAATGGAATTGGGGCGCATATGCATAGCCCGCGCGGGCGGGCATGCCGAGTATCCGGCGAAGTTTCAACTGATTGCGGCGATGAATCCCTGTCCCTGCGGTTTTCTCGGTGACCGACTGTCGGATTGCCGTTGCAGTCGTGATCAGGTAGCCGCTTACCGGCGAAAAATATCCGGGCCATTGCTGGATCGCATCGACCTGCACGTTGAAGTCTCGCGACCCTCGACCGAGTCGCTTCGCTGCCGCGAAAGCGACGGCGAACGGAGTGAGGTGGTGCGGGAGCGCGTTGAGAAAACCTGGGCGCTGCAAATAGAGCGCAGCGGAGTGTGTAACGCCCGTTTGGGTGGCGATGAGTTGCATGCTGTTTGCGCCGCTTCTGATGAGTGCTGGGCATTGCTCGAAAACGCGGCCGAACGATTTAATTTGTCGGCGCGAGCACATCAGCGCGTGTTGCGCGTGGCTCGAACGATCGGTGACATTGCGGGAGACGAAAAAATAACGCCCCCGCATATTGCGGAGGCGCTTTCGTTAAGGTGCCTGGATCGGCAGTAGAAGGATTCGCGCGTGGGACGCGCTCGTACAGACGCGCTCGTACAGACGCGGTCCTACGTGGATTCACCAATCATGTAGTCAACCGCGGCTTCGATCTCGGCGTCAGCAAGGTCAAGGCGACCACCCTTCGGCGGCATGTAACCGCTCGATCCGGTGTAGCCCTCAACCGCATGCTGTTTCAATATGTTCGCGCCTTGGGTGATGCGCTCCGCCCACTGGGCTGCGTCACCGAGGAGCGGCGCGCCACCAATGCCGGCGCCGTGGCAGGCAAGACAAGCCGTGTTGTAGACCTGTGGTCCGGACATCGCAGTTGCTACAGGCTCGGGCTCGGCGGCCGTCTCGACCGTCGGCGAAGAGGATTCTTGTTCCTCGCCAGCGAGATAAACCTGCCCAACCGGGCGAATTCGGGAGACGATGGCCTCCTGATACTCGGCGGAGTCACGTGTATAGACGCCTTGTGTCAGATCGGACACTTTCATTGAAAAAACGAAAATCGCTATCGCTACGACGATAAGCGCGCCGATTACGATGGAATACATATCAAAAAACTTCTGGTCCCGACTCAAAGTCTGCTCCGGAGGGTTTGAAATTCGAAATACCGAACGATTTGCTCGGTAGTGGCGGGCGATTATATAACATTGATCGGGGAGGAACAGCCAGGAAATCTATTTCAAGAGCTCATGACCCTTGGGCAGCTGGTGAGTCGCCCACATTGCGAGTCGATGTTTGATGCTCGGCATCGATATCTGTTCGTTCGGTATTGGGGTGATTTTCTTGTCATGCACGAGCAGGCGATAGGCGTATTGAATCTTCAGGTCGTGCGAGTCCGTCGCAGCGAACTCGACCACGCCGCGCTCAACGGCATCATCCAGAACCATCTCGAGCGCGATCTTTAGAAGTGCTTTTTCGTTTTTTAGTTTTTTCGCCATCGTTGCGAGTAAGTCTACTACGGCCGCGTGACTTCAGTCGATCAGCGTATTCCTCGACCTGCGAATACAGTATCCTTGCATTTCGATGACCAAATTCCCAAGAAACCGTATTTTCGCGTTGTTGGCGGGCCTGTTGCTGTGTGTTTGCAGCTTTGCACAGGACAGCGTCGACAATACAGCCCCGAATGCACCGAATCTGGCGTCACTCGATTCGAATACGTGGGCCTATTTTGAGCAGCCTGGTGACGAAGGAGCCGCGAGACTTGAGACTTTCATTGGCGATGTAGATATTCAAATCGCCGAGCTGCAGGCGCTTAACCAACCGATTGCCACTTCAATGAGAGGTGCGATCAGCGACAATCTGAGCGCCTATCTTGCGCTACTCGAAGAGCCGGAGTTGAATCCCCTGGGACTTCCGGAGGCGGCGCTTAGCTACTCCATCGACGAGCTTCTGGAAATTGCCGCCGAGGCGAGGATCGCGAGTGCGGTTGAAGCGAACGAGCAGCTCGAAGTTGATCGAGAGCTCCGCATACTCGACGGCGCGTCGCGCCGCCGAGACGCCGCATTCAAGGACTATGTCAATGCCGGTGCCGGAGACGAACGAATACTGACGGCATTGAGACTGATTCAGGCTCGTTCTGCACAGGAGATCGCTGCGCGGCGCTTACAGTTGTTGACCCAACGCTACGCGCGCGCCAAAGGCCATGCCGACGCGACAGGAAGCCGGGTTGAGTACGCGACCGAGAGATTGGCGACGACGCCGGAAACAGCCGGGCTAATCGACCTGAGAGAGCAGGTCACGGAACAAGTAACAGTCGTTGCCAAGAGCCAGGAGCAATTGCGTGCCACTCAATTGGCGGCAACCGGTCTGGATCTGGAAACACAACAAGGCCGATCACAACAGCAGCTGCAGCAGGAAAAACTGGTCGATGCCGAGGTTTCGCTGGCGCTGGAAGAAGTGGCTCTGGCGGCCCTACAAGCGCGAGGCTGGTGGGCGTCGCTGGAGCTGGCCGCGTCGCCGGATATGAACGCCCTGCAGGACGAGGCGCTTGTTTGGTCGGAGCTACAACGGCGCATCGAAGACAGCACAACGAACTGGCAACGTGACACGCAAGATGAGTTGTTGGCGGTGCAGACAGTCACGCGGGACGGCCTCGATCGAGCGTCGAGTCGACTACTGGATCAGCGCCTGGGTACGGCGCAGGCAACGCTGAACAAAATAAATCAATTGACTGATGAGGTCGCCGATCTCGAGCTGATCAGTCAGGCCGTAGACAATGCTGCTGCTGAATATGCGGGCGCCCTGAAGTCCTGGCTCACGGGTGTTAGCAGGAACATAAAGACGTTGTGGCTGCGCGCCGCCGGCCTTGGCGACGTTACGCTGTTCTCAATCGGCGAAGCGCCTGTAACCGGCGGCGACATACTGCGCGTATTCATTATTCTTATTGTCGCGTTCTTGCTGTCTCGCGGTATTCGTCACGCAATAGCGCGAGTCAGCCGCAGCGAGTCTGCCGGCACACAGGCGTCCTTGTATACGGTTGGACGACTTACGCATTACGCGATCGTATTTATCGCGATATTGATTGCCCTTTCGAGTATCGGTCTCGACTTCAGCAACCTCGCCTTGATAGCCGGTGCGCTTGGCGTCGGTATCGGTTTTGGCCTGCAGGCTATCGTTAGTAATTTCGTGTCGGGCCTGATTATTCTATTCGAGCACTCGTTGCGTGTCGGCGATTACATCGAGCTCGACACGGGACTGACCGGTACCGTAAAGGCCATTAATGTCCGTAGCACGCTGATCAATACCAATGACAATATCGATATTGTTGTACCGAACTCTGAGTTCGTAACCACCCGGCTCACCAACTGGACGCTGGGCGAAAGAATCCTGCGCGTACGTATTCCTTTCGGCGTGGCGTACGGCAGTGACAAGGAAATGGTTCGACAGGCGGCGACAGAAGCGGCGGCAGAAGTGTCTTACACACTCACGAACATGAAGGGTCGGGAGCCTGACGTCTGGCTCGTCAACTTCGGTGACAGTAGTCTGGATTTCCTTTTACTCGTGTGGGTCAATCGACAAGGTGCGAGGCGACCGACCAGAACGAGAGCAGCCTATCTCTGGGCGCTGGAAAGCAAACTAACCGAGTATGGAATTGAGATACCGTTCCCGCAGCGAGACCTGAATCTGCGTGGCGGCTTTTCTGCTTCGAAACCGGAACTGCTTGAATCGATAGAAGACATGAAGGCTAACGAGGATGGCGAAGACGACTAGGCGTCTTGTTGCGCGTCGTGCTTCAGCCGCATGACACGACCACGACTGACATAGAGTAAATCGCTGATCTTCAAAACCAGCGAGTCCTCGTACTTGTCGAGCTGGCCATCGGCATAAGCGACCTGCCAAAGCAGCGCAATGATGCGTGCCTTTTCTTCGTCGCTGAGATTCTTATTTAACAGCTGCGTGAATTCATACAGTGAGACCATGTCGTCGGCTTCTTCGCCAGCGGCATTAAATAGCTCCGCCGCCTGTTCCGGCGTCAACGCGAAATGCGATTCGATGAGTTGCAGCACGCGATCGTATTCTTCGAATACATGATCTGCTCGAGCTACGTCGATCAGGAGAACGGCGGTCGCCATACGCAATGCCGCTTCACGATCGACAACACCCGCCTCGGGCGAGGCCGGAGAGGCCTCAATCGAAATCGATTCAAATACCTGGACGAAAAGTCGTTTAATCATTCGGTGACCAAAAAATGGCTATGCAAGAGAATCTTATGATTGGGTGTGCGGCAAAAAGTTTCAAGCACCTTTTAGAGGTAGTATTCGCTACCGACCCCTATATCCGGAAACGTCAGACACCATGCAATACAAAGCAATCAAACTCGTAAAGCGACCTGAAATCCACATCACGCCCGATCTGTTCGAAACTGTGACATTGGAGACGCCCGAGCTCGCAGACGGGGAGTTTCTCCTGAAGCAGACGCACATGTCCCTCGATCCGGCGATGAAAGGCTGGATGACCGACGACAGAAAGAGCTACATCCCGCCCGTAGAGTTGGGCGAAGTGATGCGATCGAGTGGTGTTGCCGAGGTTGTCGAATCGAAAAACGAGAAATATCCCGTCGGCAGTCGAGTCTTAGGAATGATCGGCTGGACCGAATATGCCGTTAGTAGCGGTGAGGGTCTGCGACCACTGCCGCCGGAGGTGCCGGCAGAGGCGGTACTGTGCGTGCTCGCATTGCCTGGACTGACCGCCTATCAGGGATTGATGGAAATCGGCAAGGCAAAAGCGGGTGAAACGCTGATGGTTTCGGGCGCCGCGGGATCGGTTGGCTCGATGGTGGGGCAGATCGCGAAGGCCGAGGGCCTGCGCGTCATTGGCACGGCGGGCAGTGATGAGAAATGCCGCTGGCTCGAAGATGACCTGGGCTTCGACAAAGCCATCAACTACAAATCCGATGATCTCGCCAAACAAATTTCCGATGCGACGCCCGACGGCGTTGATCTGTATTTCGAAAATACGGGCGGCCCCGTGCAACACATCACCTATGGTCGAATGAACGAGCACGGTCGCATCATCGTCTGCGGCATGATCGCCGACTACAACACGGACAAGCCGGGCCCCGGCCCGAACTGGATCAACATGATCAAGCGCCGTCTGACCATTCAGGGATTCGCAATGCCCGATCATTGGGACAATGTCCCGGCAATGACCGAGAAACTCGCGGCGTATCTTATGGAGGGAAAGATCAAGTATCGGGCCCACAAGCTCAGCGGGTTGGAAAGTGCGATCGACGGTATCAATTTGTTATTCACCGGCGGCAACACTGGCAAGCTGATGGTCGAGCTTTGACGGGCAGAGAACTGCCCTCCGATGATTTTGTGCTTCGAGCGGCGTTAGCGTAAAGTTTCGGGCGAATCAGCCGACAACCTACCAACGGTCTATTTCCATTAGGGTCACAGGAGGCCGCGTTGAAACTGCTGGAATTCTTAAGACAACGGCTCGCTGACCGGGCGGACAGCGAACACGGGCAGTCGCTGGTCCGTATCGCGTTCGTATCGATCGTGCTGGTCTATTTCTATACTGACTATTTCGCATCGCGAGTTGACGAGGTTAGCCTCATCGTCGCGCGAGTCATCGTGGCGATTTCATTCGTCATGTCCCTCTCTATCTTCGCCGCTATCGTGTGGCGGCCCGGGAAGTCGGTCATCCGACGCCTTCTCGGAATGGTTCATGATGTCGTGGCAATATCATTCGGGATGTACCTGGGCGAGGGGGCGGGTGCTGCCGTAGCCGTCATCTATCTCTGGATAACCATTGGCAACGGGTTCAGGTACGGCGTTCCTTACCTGTATGCGTCCGCCGTGCTGTCGCTTAGTGGTTTCGCTACCGTCTACCTGTCGAGTCAGTACTGGCAAAGTCAGGGTGTCCTGTCACTGAACATCCTGCTCACTATGCTCATAGTCTCACCATTCGTCGGCAGCTTGCTGAAGTCGCTGCATGCGGCAAGAGACCTGCTGCAACAACAGGCCAGCACTGATGCGCTGACCGGGTTGCTGAGCCGCATGGAGATGGAAGCAGCGATGGAGGCGCTGTTCATGGGTGATCACTCCGGCCACGTGCTGCTGTTTTGTGACCTCGATCACTTCAAGGAAGTTAATGATGCGGCGGGACACGCCGCAGGCGACAAGCTGTTGACTGACATCGGCGAAATCATCCGCGAGTCGGTGCGCAGGGATGACCTTTCCGGCCGCATGGGCGGAGATGAGTTTTGTGTCTTGTTGCGCGATTGTGCGCTCGAAAGGGGCAGGGAGATTGCGGAGCAGATTCGGAGCAAGACGACGGGGTACCGCTTCGCCTGGGGCACGGAGTATTATTCCGTCGGCGTGAGCATCGGAGTGGCGCCGTCGGGTGCTGTCAACGACGCAGATTCACTGTTTCGACTCGCGGACGCGGCGTGTTATGCGGCGAAGAACGCCGGCCGCAACAAGGTGCACGTGGTCGATCCACGGACAGATTTGCTCGATACTCAGAAGATCCGCGGGATTTTCGAAGACTCGCCGGACGAACGCAGGCCCGGTAAAGACAAGCTGCTGTCCGAGCCTTGAGGGGATTGCCCTCCGAAGGCAGGGGTTTCGCGAACGACGGTCTGATTACAGGATCGGACTCAGCAAGCGAGCGCCAGCGGCGCCGAGTTTAAACAATGCACCATGTTCATTGATTTCTTCGTGGCTGACTTGTTGTGAGCGGGCAAAGTCCCACTCAAACATCGCTTCAACGCGGGTTGCAAGTTCGTAGTTGACGCTTAACAGCGTTACCTCGAAGTTTAGGCGAAATGACCGATTGTCCAGATTTGCCGTCCCGATGCCGACGCCAAAATCGTCGATTAAGAACGCTTTCTGGTGCATGAAGCCCTGCGCGTAGCGGTAGAAGCGAATGCCCCGGGCCCCGGTTAGCTTCATGTAGTAGAAAGACGCAAGATAGACCATGAAGTGGTCCGGGTTCGCGGGCAACAGGATGCGCACATCGACACCGCGAAGCCCGGCGACCTGCAGCGCTGAGACGACTTCGGCGTTTGGCACGAAATAGGGGCTGGCAATCCAGAAACGATTTTGCGCTGAGTGGATTGCGTGAACAAACATCAGGTTGCAGCTTTCGTAGTCGTCGGCGGGCCCGCTCGGGAGGATCAGGACATCCGCGTCACCGCCAACTGCCTTCCTGGTTTCCCATTCCAGCTCGGTAATCGTCTCGCCCGTCGCCCAGTGCCAGTCCTCGGCGAATATAAGCTGCAGCGCATCGGCCGAAGGACCTTCAACCGCCGCGTGCGTGTCCCGCCATGGCCCGAAGCGCGGGCTCTTGCCGAGATACTCGTCGCCGACATTTAGTCCGCCGACAAATGCGAGATGGCCATCAACGACGAGAATCTTCCGATGATTGCGGAAGTTGACCTGCAAGGGATTGGCGAAGAACTTGGAGGACCGGAACGCCTCTATTCGCACACCGGCTTCGCGATATTTGCGAATAACGCTTTTCGGCAGCTTGCGGCCTCCCATCTGGTCATAAAGAAAATAGATGTCGACACCCTGCGCGACTTTTGCGATCAGGGCATCCTGCAGGCGCCGACCCAAATTGTCGTCGCGAACGATGAAGAATTGGATAAG
>RCNG010002497.1_pt1 | contig 17763 bp, 15 predicted proteins | sample 2041371 | NCBI WGS metagenome assembly RCNG01 (sample SAMN09708227, study PRJNA481090) | Marine sediment metagenome, whole genome shotgun sequencing project. | biome: marine sediment; feature: ocean; material: sediment; isolation source: Sewage treatment plant 1 marine sediment (STP1) ... | reverse complement strand
TGATGATGTCATGGGGGCACTCCTGTAACAGGTTTGATGTGAAATCGTTTAATCAGTCAGTTTAAACAATCAGTTTAAACAATGGGATTGTGCACTGTCACTAGTTTTGTACCATCAGGAAAAGTGGCTTCGACCTGTACATCGTGAATCATTTCAGCAATCCCTTCCATGACATCATCAACTGATAACAAAGTAGCACCATAAGACATGAGCTCTGCTACGCTCTTGCCTTCACGGGCACCCTCCATGATTTCGGCTGAAATATAGGCTATTGCCTCAGGATAATTGAGCTTCAAACCCCTGGCTTTACGCCTTTCTGCCAGTAATGCGGCTGTAAAAATCAGCAACTTGTCTTTTTCTCTCGGGGTTAGTTCCATTTTATTCTCCAGGTTCTTTTATTCAGTCGGCGCTAATGCCTGATTTTATGCGCTTTAGATGATTTTTGACAAATTAATTTGTGATTTGTCTTTGCACAGGTCCTTGATGGCATCAAGTATTCCAGATTCTGGGAATATGAATGTCCTGAGCCATAATAGAGGGTCGAATTAATGCCCATACCTTAATAAAACAGTCTCGGGCATGTTCAGCCTGTTCACCCAGAAAACGACAGATTAACAGATCCTCTTTAAGTGTTACACTCATATGACCTTTAACCGAGAATTGTGCTAATAAATCCTGCACTGCTTTAAGCTGGGCCTGATCGCAATGAGTGGCAATCAGAGTCGCGGTTAAAGGCCAGCGAGCCATGCCCCATTTTTCTGTTAGCATGGGGGATTGTCCTTCAATGTGACAGCGTTCAATAAATAAGGGTTTATGCTCACGCCATACTTCAAAGTGTTGCCGGCATTCGCCGCTGGTATAAGGTTCGGTACTTGCTTTACGTCCCAGGCAGAGCATTTCCCAGCCAATAAAACGGGCATTAGCCGATAAATTAATCAGGGTTTTTAAATTTACCTTGCTGGCATTAAACAATAAGGTTTCCTGAGGCAGCCATTCCAGCAATGCTGAATCATGAACTCGAAGGGTTTGAGTCAGTGATGCAAATTGGCCGGTAGAGCGATAGAATTTCCCGGCTGCCGGCGTGGTGACAAGTGCATGCGCCTGTGTCTCAACATTCAGCTTGATGTTAAGTTGATCGCCATGAACAACACCACCAGGCGGGTGCAGCAGATAAACATGACACACTATTGATGCTTCGGGGTAAAACGGTTTTTGCACCATTAAGGGGCCGTTATGCAGATTTTTACTCAATATGGTTTTTTGATTTTTAGCGGTAAAAACAAGATCGAGTGAAGCCTTCCAGGTGTTATGAGTATTATGTTTAGAATCAGGAAAAGGCACAGAAGAAAGAGTATTCATGTTAAATTATGCTTATACATGATTTGTTGAAACGATTGTATTGAATTTTGCATCACTAAAAAATAGACTCCGAAAAATGATACTAAATTATAAATCTTTCAAAATGGAATGCAAAAGCTAATCTCTGTTTATTCTTCAGCGAGAATTTGCAGAAAATTATACTCGTGGGTAGATTATGCTATTTTTAATCAGGATGAAAAATAATATTCATTAAATTGTAGGCATGGTTTTAATTAATATGCACGGTTTTTATTAAAGTGTACAGAGAAAGATAAAAATCCTTTTGTTGGTTTCTTCAGTGAATTTCCTTAGATTTTATTCCATTTACATATCTAGCCAGATAGATTAAAAAATATTTTTACTTGCTTCAAAAATGATCGCCTCCGATATTCTGGTTCTGTCGCTGTTGGTGCTTGTGCGCAACAAAATTTGACTGGTGCTTAGCCAGCGCAAATAATCTGTTAGATGTATTTTATTGCCTGGTTAGATATTTCCGCGGCCTCATCTGGTGTAGAAAGCCTTTGATCTGTGAAATAACCGATCCCGTAGACTGCACGGGTAAGAAGATCAAACGCTATATGCTGGATTTCAAAGAGCGTTATGAACCAAATCCACTTGCAGCGGGTTGGACAACCTCACCAGTAGATGGGTGGATGACTGTGTGACCAGCAATCCGTTTCCACCACCTCATTGTCTGTTGGAAATACCCGATGCGAGACTTGCCCCTTCTTGCTGGAACACCAAAAACACTACTTGCGAAAGAAGTTGATTGTACACATTGCGTCTGGTGGCAGAAGATACCGACGGGAATCTGTACTACGATACTCAACGTATCTGGATAGACAATAAGCATGTGTGCGCTATGATTCGCATCAATGCTGCAAAACCTTGTAGCGATATCAACATAAGTGACTTCGCCAGTCCGCCTGATTGCAATAATTTAAAATAAGATGGAGTCGTTACTAGCCAGCTATAGGAGACACCCCGGTTCTGCCGGGGTGGCATTTCAGGTTAAGGAAAACGGGTACAGGAAAAATGGTGACAGTTTAAAGTATCAAGTTATGAGCCTTACCCTGCACTGCCGTAGATTTGACCTTTGCTTTTTTCAGGGTGGCTGTGATCCATACTGCGGATTGATTTTTGTGCTTTTAACTTATTGAAAAATAAGAAAATGGCGCGCCCGAGACGATTCGAACGTCCGGCCTCTGCCTCCGGAGGGCAGCGCTCTATCCAGCTGAGCTACGGGCGCATTTGAATGCAGGACTATACACTATTTTTGCTTAATTGGAAATATTATGACAAGTCCTGTAGGGCAGGTGGTAGTTTATGGGCTTATTCTATGACTGTGAAGTCTATCAAGAGAATATGAGCATTTCCTTATGTTAATTTTTGGGCTGTTAGTATATAATCGCATCTAATCAAATAATTAGGTCAGGTTTAGTCTGCGCATCATACTTAGACTGGGCCTGGAATTGTCAGGCTTAGCTTTTAAGGAAACCAATATGAGTAATAATGAAGACGATGTATTTATGGGTTATGTAAAGCAAATCTCTTTTCTGGGGATGCTTGCTCTGGTTGTTTTATGGGTAATCATTATTTTGACAGCTTTTTTCTCTTCATTTGGTGCAGCGGATAAGAATGCAACGGATCAGAATGCCATTGCAGAACGTCTGCAAGCCATAGAAGTTGTTGCAATTAAAGAAGCACCTGCTCCGGAACCAATGGCAACAGCTGCGGAAACCCCTGTTGCGGCTGATACAGATGCTGGCGCTGACACTGCTTCTGAAATTGACGCTAATGCCATTGTCACTGCAACCTGTGCTGCCTGCCATGTTCCTGGCATACTGGAGTCCCCTAAAATCGGTGATAAAGAAGCCTGGGATAAGCGCCTGCAGGCAAATGGTGATATGGATGGACTGGTCAAATCGGCGATTGTAGGTAAAGGTGCGATGCCTCCCCGGGGTGGTAATGCCGGTTTGAGTGATGAGGAAGTCAAAGCAGCAGTTGAGTTTATGATGCAGTAAAATTTCAGCGAATAGTGCGAATTAAAAAGGATGGCTATGCCATCCTTTTTTTCGGGTAGCATTTACAGGAATTTATCAATGCTCCAATATAGTGCTTAAGTGTATCCCCGTGTATTTATTTGGTGCAATTAAAGTTTGATCGTTGTTATATCGATGGTTTTTCACTACTGGAACTTATTAATATTCAAAGTATTGTTGCTTTTGGCATAAAACGTGCTCTTAGTGATATTAATAGTTGTTTTTTTGCAACAACATGATGGGATACAACAAATTGGGATACAACAAGTTATGAATATTATAAAAAAATTTTTGCTTTCACTTGCGGTCGCTTCAGTCATTGCGACACCGCTTACTGCCACTGCTGAAGGCTTTGGTACTTTTTCCGCAAATGCGGCTTTAACTACCGATTATTATTTCCGCGGTATTTCGCAAACAGATAATGATGGTGCCATCCAGGGTGGTTTTGACTGGAGCCATGACAGTGGTGTCTATGCCGGAGTCTGGGCTTCTAATGTTGATTTTGGTGACACTCACCTTGAGGTAGATACCTATCTTGGTTTTGCTAATGAAATTGGTGATACGGGTATCGGCTATGATGTGAATGTTTTACGATATAACTACAATGATGCCGATTTTGAAACCAATGAATGGACTTTTGGTTTAAACTACAGTTACTTTTCAGCAGCCTACAAATATTCAAGCGACTGGTATAATTCAGATGAAAGTGCTAACTATATTAGCTTAGGTTTTGATTATGATCTTCCAGCTGGTTTTGGCTTAAGTGCCAGTGTTGGTAAATCCTTTGGTGATGCTTTTGATAGGAAAAAAGTCGGAACAGCTACTGATTTTGATTACGTCGATTATAAGATCGGCATTAGCAAAGATTACTACGGTTTGAACTGGGATCTGAGTTATGTTGGAAATGATTTGGACAGAGATGAATGTACAGCTTACGCATATGATTATAGTAAAGGCAACTGTGATGATCGGTTTATTTTAACTGTTTCAAAAGCAATAGATGATACGACTCAATCCTCTGAAGGCTCTGAACTGCCTATTTCTGCGAATGTCGCTTTAGTCACTGATTATTACTTCCGCGGTATTTCCCAGACGGATAATGATGGTGCTATTCAGGGCGGATTTGACTACAGCCATGACAGCGGTGTTTATGTGGGTGTCTGGGGTTCCAATGTTGACTTTGGTGACACTCATATGGAGTTAGATACCTATGCCGGTTATGCCAGTGAATATGGTGACTTTGGTTATGATGTCGGTGTTTTGAAGTATAACTTCAATGATACCTCATCACATGACGATCCGGTTGAATGGTATGTGAAGGGTAGTTATAGCTATTTCTCAGCCGGTTTTGCCTATAGCCCAAGCTGGTTCGGCAGCCATGATTCATCCAAATACATTCATGCTGGTTTTGATTATGATGAACTGCCAATGGGCTTAGCACTCAGTGCCAGTGTTGGTAAATCATTTGGCGATGCCTATGACGACAAAAATGGTGATGGTATTAATGACTTTGACTACGTTGACTATAAAGTTGGTATCAGCAAAGACATTGTCGGGGTAAACTTTGATTTGAGTTATGTGGGCAATGATCTGAGCAAAAAAGAATGTAATTCTTATGGTTATGATTATGGAAAAGGCCATTGTGATGACCGTGTCATCCTGAGCGTTTCTAAAGGCTTTTAGTACTTTTCTTGAAAAGTAGTTATCCTTTAGGGCTAAAATCTTTTAACAAAAAACAAATCACAGCTAAAGCAAAAGCAGCCCCATTACTGACAAGGAGGGGCGGCTTTTTTTATGCAAATTTACACAGACTCAGGTAGTGCTGAGGGTGATGTCACAGACCTGTCCGGGGTTTCCTGAGGCATGGACGATTCCGGCTCCTGCCTATAACTAAAACTACCCTTTACCCCAAAATATCCCGAAGGCCGGCAATACTGGCACGGCCAAACTCTTTGCGTTCTTCCCCTTCAAGCTGCTGCTTGCCCTCAATCCATTCCAGATCTTCCTCAGGTAATTCTGCTAAAAACCGGCTGGGTTCACAATCAACCACTTCACCATAACGCCTGCGTTTGCTGGACAAACTCAGGGTCAACTCCTTTTGCGCCCGGGTAATACCAACATAGCATAAACGCCGTTCTTCCTCGATATTCTCTTCCTCTATACTGGTGCGATGGGGCAGTAATTCTTCTTCCATGCCAACGAGAAAAACATAAGGAAACTCCAGTCCTTTTGAAGCATGCATGGTCATAAGTGCGACCTGATCATTTTCCTTATCTTCTTCATTTCGATCCATGATGTCCAGCAGAATCATTTTCGACACCAGATCATCCAGGGTGCTTTGCGGTTCATTTTCATGCAGGCGCTTTAGCCACTCCACCAGTTCGTTGATATTCTCGATGCGCTTTTCTGCCTGCCTTTCATTATTACTGGTTTCAAACAGCCAGGTGTCGTAGTCGATATCGACGATGAGCTGCTCCACTACTTTAAGCGGGTTGCCTTCATAAGCTTCCTGTTGCAGTTTCTCTAACCAGCGAGAAAATTCACTTAACCGCTATGATAATGCTTTCTCGGGCAAATGCTCGCCCAGAGCCAGATGAGTGCAGGCAGCAAACAACCCCGTATTGGACTGACTGCAATACTGACTGAGCTTTTCTATGGTGGCACTGCCAATTTGTCGCCTGGGTGTATTAATAATCCGCAGGAAAGCATTATCATCATCGGGATTCACCAGCAGGCGTAAATAAGACAGTATGTCGCGCACTTCAGTGTAGGAGAAAAAAGAAGTACCGCCGCTGAGAAAATAAGGTACCTGCTGCTCTCTGAGCTGCTTTTCAAACAGCCTGGACTGGTGGTTGCCGCGGTATAAAATGGCATAATCACCATAGGACTTTTTAAACCGGAAATGGTGTGCGACCAGTGTGGATATTACTCGTTCCGCCTCCTTGTGCTCATCCTCTGCGCGCAGGACGCGAATGGGTTCACCATTGCCCAGTTCACTCCACAGAGCCTTTTCAAAGACATGAGGATTATTGGTAATCAGAGTATTGGCGGCCTTTAATATGGTTTTGGTGGAGCGATAATTTTGCTCCAGTTTAACCACTTTCAGACTTGGAAAATCTTTTTCCAGCAAAGCCAGATTTTCCGGCTTTGCGCCTCGCCAGCAGTAAATGGATTGATCATCGTCTCCCACTACAGTCAATGAGCTTCGATCACCGACTAACAACTTAACCAGCTGGTACTGGGTGGTGTTGGTGTCCTGATATTCATCCACTAACAGGTAACGGATCCGCTTACGCCATTTTTCCAGTACCTCGGAATAATGGCTGAATAGAAGCACTGGCAGCATGATCAGATCATCAAAATCGACTGCGTTATAGGTGCGAAGGTGATGATTGTATTGCTCATAAATTTTCACCTTAAAACTAAAGCCCGGATCGGCTGAGCTCTGTTGTACCAGCTGTTCCGGGGTCAGGCAGTCATTCTTCCAATTGGATATTTGTCGGGCAACGGCTTCAAATTGTTCCTTGATGAGCTCTTCATCCACCTTGCCATTGTTAAAAAACAGCTGGCTCATACTTTCGCGCAAGAGCTCTTTAAGCAGAGTATGGCTGTCATGGGTATCAAAAATGGAAAAGCCGCTTTTCAGTCCAAGTAATTTCAATTCTGATTTAATGATATTGAGACCCAGAGTATGAAAGGTGGATACCCGCAGTCCCCGCGTCTGAGCTCCCGGGATCAATTGTGCAACTCGCTGTTTCATTTCACGAGCGGCTTTGTTGGTAAAAGTGACCGATGCAATGGTGTGAGCCTTATGGCCGCACTGTTGAATCAAATAGGCGATTTTATTAGTGATCACACGGGTTTTTCCACTGCCTGCACCGGCAAGTACCAGCAGGGGACTGTCAATGTGTTCAACGGCTTGTTGTTGGCGGCGGTTTAAGGCAGGCAATAGCTGGTGTCCGGACTGAGTTTCAAAAGTGCGTATTTTAGCAAAATCTGATAAAATATAATGCCTGGATGTTGAATATATTAATATTTTGCCAAATAATTAACAAAAGGTGCTTGAATATTGTGACACAGGACTATATCCTTTGTCATAGTGTGGAAGACAACTACTACTTTTTATTAAAAATGTGAATAACTTTCCTGTTCTATAAAGTTATTATACTTTTTACTTACTACTAGAAGACAAATTTTGGAGAATAAAAATTGAGCGATAAAATCGTTTATGTATCCGATGATACCTTTGATGAAGAAGTGCTTCAGGGTGATTTGCCGGTACTGGTTGATTTTTGGGCGGATTGGTGCGGACCCTGTAAAATGATTGCACCTATTCTGGATGAGATTACGGACGAGTATGACGGTCGTTTGAAAGTCGCCAAACTAAATATTGATGACAATCCCAATACCCCTCCCAAGTTTGGTATTCGCGGTATTCCAACACTGATGATGTATAAAAATGGACAGGTAGAAGCAACTAAAGTAGGAGCGGTTTCAAAATCACAACTCACCGCTTTTATTGATAGCAATATTTAAAAAGATAATGATATGCCCATTTCTTTTGAGAAAGTTTTTACAAAAGAACTGGACATATATCTTTTATTGGGTTAAAATCTGCACAAATTCATATTGAATTAATTATTAATAAACTGATTTTATTGCCAGTTTGAGTTTTTCTAAGATAAGAACAAAATAGCATTCTGGTCTTATTAATAATTTTGAATATAGTTCGAAAAATTTATCCATTCGTAACAAGCCTCACAATATAAATTCAATACTCTTGTCCAGCTATATACAACTGGTTGAATTAGAGTTTAGCCAATCAGATGAGCATGAATTATTGAACTTTCATGAGTCATTATCAGAGGTTGAAGCTTCAGGTTTGTACACTGTAGTTTCTATATTTTTATGATAAACGAATTTTCAGTTTCAATCATTAAGTGTTAGGTCGTATTAAATACTCACCCAATTTCAATTCTTATTCATAACAGATATCAATAACGCATATCCGCAATTTATCAACTAAACAAAAGCCAATAAAAAATGAATCTTACCGAATTAAAGCAGAAACCTGCTGCCGTATTACTGGATCTTGCCAAGGAACTTGGTGTCGAGAATATTTCCAGAGCCAGAAAACAAGATGTTATCTTTTCAATTCTTAAAGCTCATGCGAAAAGCGGTGAAGATATCTATGGCGATGGTGTGCTGGAAATTCTTCAGGATGGTTTTGGCTTTTTTGCGATCGGCGGATTGTTCATATTTGGCCGGGCCCGATGATATCTATGTTTCACCCAGTCAGATAAGACGTTTTGGTTTACGGACCGGCGACACTGTGGCAGGAAAAATCAGACCTCCCAAAGACGGGGAGCGGTATTTTGCCTTATTGAAAGTGAATGAGATTAACTTTGATCAACCGGAGCATTCGCGGCATAAAGTTTTATTTGAAAACCTGACGCCTCTGTTCCCTAATGAGCGTTTTACTATGGAGCAGGGTAATGGCAGTACGGAAGACTTTACTGCCCGTGTAATAGACCTTGTGGCACCCACAGGTAAAGGACAGCGCGGTCTGATTGTGGCACCGCCTAAAACGGGTAAGACAATGATGCTGCAGAACATTGCCCAGTCCATTGTCGCTAACCACCCCGAATGTTTCTTAATGGTTCTGCTGATTGATGAGCGTCCGGAAGAGGTAACGGAAATGGTACGTTCAGTGAACGGTGAAGTGATCTCATCTACCTTTGATGAACCTGCCAGCCGCCATGTTCAGGTTGCTGAAATGGTAATTGAAAAGGCCAAGCGTCTGGTTGAACATAAGCATGATGTGGTTATTCTGCTTGATTCAATTACCCGGCTGGCCCGTGCCTATAATACGGTGATCCCTTCTTCAGGCAAAGTGCTGACCGGCGGTGTGGACGCCAATGCATTACAGCGTCCCAAGCGGTTTTTTGGTGCGGCACGAAACATTGAAGAAGGCGGCTCCCTGACCATTCTGGCTACTGCTCTGATTGATACCGGTTCGAAAATGGATGAAGTGATTTTTGAAGAATTTAAGGGTACCGGCAATATGGAATTACACCTGAATCGTAAGTTAGCTGAAAAACGTATTTATCCGGCTATTAATATGAACCGCTCCGGTACGCGTAAAGAAGATCTGTTAATGGCACCGGATGATTTACAGAAAGTCTGGATCCTGCGTAAAATACTGCATCCAATGGATGAGGTCAGTGCCATGGAGTTTATGCAGGATAAAATGAAAGATACCAAGACCAACGATCAATTCTTTAGTTCAATGAATCGTTACTAGAGCAGAGCTTATAGCTGCTCGTTGAAGCAGCACTATACGCTAAGAAGCAAAATTACAGAGCGAATTTCTTCATAGTTTTCCCGGCACCACAGGCTTGAGATCCCATACCTTCTCTGCATATTCCAAAATCGTGCGATCACTGGAGAAGTGTCCCATTCGGGCTATGTTCAACAGGGCTTTTTCAGCCCATTTTTGCTTGTCCTGAAACAGGATGTCTACTTCCAGCTGCTTATCAATGTAAGCCTGATAATCCGCCATAACAAAATAGGGATCATGATTTAAAAGTGAATCAACAATGGCCTTATATCTCTCGGGTTCTTCCGGACAAAAATAGTCTGAATCGATCAGATTAATGACTTCCCGAAGACTGTCGTTGTTTTCATAATAATGATAAGAAGAATAGCCTTCCTGTCTTAATTCCTGAATTTCCTCAACGGTGTGGCCAAAAATAAAAATGTTTTCTGCACCCACCTCTTCCATGATTTCAACGTTGGCACCATCCAGTGTGCCAATGGTCAGTGCACCATTAAGTGCCAGCTTCATATTGCCCGTACCTGAAGCTTCCGTTCCTGCGGTAGAAATTTGCTCTGACAGATCAGCGGCAGGTATGATGATAGTGGCATGGGAAACATCATAATTTGGCATAAACACCACTTTGAGTTTATCTTTGATGCAATGATCATTATTAATGATTTCAGCAATATCATTGGTCAGTTTTATAATGAGTTTTGCCATGCTATAAGCCGGTGCAGCTTTGCCGGAAATCAGGAACATGCGTGGTACTATATCCAGATCGGGATTGTGACGGATACGATTGTATAAGGTAATAATGTGTAAAATATTCAATAACTGCCGCTTGTATTCATGAATGCGTTTGACCTGAACATCAAATAATGCATCGGGGTTTACCTCAATGCCAAGTTCTGAAGCAATTCTTTTACACAGACGGACTTTGTTTTCCTGTTTGATCTTGAGAAATTCATTTTGGTAGCCAGTCTGGCAGGCATAGCTCTCCAGCTTTTGCAATTGCTTGAGATCGGTGAGCCATTGACTGCCAATCAGTTTACTGATCCAGCCGGACAGAACCGGGTTGGCCTGATTGAGCCATAACCTGGGGGTAACGCCATTGGTCAGGTTGATAAACTTGCCAGGAAAAATGCGATTGAAATCGGCAAAGATAGTATCCTGCATCAACTGACTGTGGATTTTTGCCACACCATTGACTTTATGGCTGCCGACAATGGCGAGGTGGGCCATGCGAATACGCTTTTCACCTTCATCATCAATAAGTGACACACGTTTTAACAAGTCACTGTCCCCGGGGAAATGATGATTGACATCTTTTAAAAATAAATAGTTAATGTCATAGATTATAGATATATGTCGTGGCAGCAGACTTTCAAACAGGGGTAACGGCCAGCTTTCCAATGCTTCCGGCAGTAGGGTATGGCAAGTGTAGGAGAATACCCGGGTCGTAATACTCCAGGCTTTGTTCCAGTCAAGATGTTTTATGTCCATCAAAATGCGCATGAGTTCCACTACCGCAATGGCAGGGTGGGTGTCGTTTAATTGTATAGCGACCTTATCAGGTAAATTGTCAAAGCCGTCCTGATGCTTTTCGTAACGAAGCAATATATCCTGTAAAGAAGCACAGACAAAAAAGTATTCCTGTTTCAGGCGCAATAGACGCCCCATGGCCGTTGTGTCATCCGGATAGAGTACCCGGGAAAGGTTTTCTGAACGGTTTTTGTCCTCTACTGCCTTGATGTAATTGCCTTCATTGAAATATTGCAGTTCAAAATCCCGTGATGCCTTGGCAGACCACAGGCGCATATTATTCACGGTTCCCACATCGTAGCCCGGAATAGGGGTATCAAAGGCCATGGCCATTACTTCTTCGGCATCTACCCAATGATAGCGCGTCATGCCATCTTCATCCCGGTAGCGCACAACTTTGCCGCCGAATCGAATGGGAAATAAAATTTCTGCCCGGGGAATTTCCCACGGATTGCCATAACGCAGCCAGTTATCCGGGTGTTCAACCTGATAACCATCCTCAATACGCTGGCGGAACATACCGTATTCATAGCGAATGCCATAGCCGTAGCCGGGCAGTTGCAGGGTAGCCATGGAATCAAGAAAACAGGCTGCCAGACGCCCAAGGCCGCCGTTGCCCAGAGCCGCATCCGGTTCCAGTTCAGACAGTTCACCCAGATCCTGACCCAGTTCATGCATGACCTGGCGGCACTCCTGTTCAATGCCCAGGTTTAACATGGCATTGGTCAGGGTGCGGCCTATTAAAAATTCCAGTGACAGATAGTAAACCCTTTTGCTATCGACCTGGTAATAGCTGTTCATAGTATTCATCCAGCGCTCAATCAATCGATCCCGCACCGCATAGGAAACCGAATCAAGCCAGTCCAGCTGAGTGGCAGTAAAGCGGTCTTTACTCATATTGAAGGTCAGGCGATCGGCAATCGCCAGGCGAATTCCTTCGAGATCCATTTCTTGTTGACTGTGTTTGAAGTTATTATTGTCAGTCAGATTTTTTTGCCGTTTATTGTTCTCGACAGCCATTTTTTTACTCCTGTAAAATTGCACTCATGTCAGAAGGTATAGCATATGAAGCGCAATTGATCGATTTTTCATGAAATCGGGATGACATTGTTAGTGATCGAATCTCTATCCTGAATCTCTCAGTCTCTCGCTTTTGCTGTTATTTTTCCTTGAAAGATGAGAAAAATAAGCGTATGATTCCCGTTCTAAATAGTTTGCGGTGCCAGGCACTTCTTTTTTTATGTAAAATTATAAGAAAGTATTAAAGTCCTGCTGGCGGCGGCATTCAGTGAATTTTAAAAGGTTTAATATTATGCAAGCAGATATCCATCCAGAATACAGTGAAGTCCAGGTGACTTGTAGTTGCGGCAATAGCTTCAAGACTCATTCTACAATTGGTAAGGAGGCATTATCTATTGAAGTATGTTCAAAATGCCATCCTTTTTATACCGGTAAGCAAAAACTGGTTGATACCGCTGGTCGTGTTGACAAGTTCCGCCAGAAGTATGGTATGAAATAAAAATTTATGCTGCTGCATATACCGGTCAAAAGCCATCGTCAAAAGCAGCCGACGATAGCAAAAAAGCACTTTAGTTTTCTAAAGTGCTTTTTTTTTGTGAGTAAAGCCTGGCAGTCTGCTGCTGTATTACTGGCTAATTTACTGCTCAGTTCAGCTATGGCGAGTGGAACCTGCTGGTCACTTGAACAGCGCTTGGCAAAGGTTGATGAGTGGAGCACAGTAGCTAAAATTATTGATGGTGATACGATTCATTTGCAGGATGGTCGTAAGGTGCGCATTATTGGTATCAATACACCAGAGGTAGGGCGTGATGGAGAAGCCTCGCAACCTTTTGCTTTGCAGGCTCATAAAGCATTAAGAAAATTACTTGAAGACAATAAAAAAATTGCTCTGACGTATGACCAGGATAAAAGGGATCGTTATAAACGCTTGCTGGCTTATGTTACTTTAGCCGATGGCAGGAGTGTGGAACAGGCATTACTGGCACAGGGACTGGCGTATAGTATTGTGGTTCCGCCCAATGCGAGGCATATTAATTGTTACCGGGAAATTGAAAGAAATGCCCGGAAAGCGCGACGGGGTTTGTGGCAATTACCGGAAAATCAACTGCTGGAAGCGCATGACCTGTCTTCTAAAAGCACAGGGTATCGCCTTTTGTCAGGTACAGTTTCTGCTTATAGTGAAAGTAAAAAAAGCATTTACCTGAAGCTGACCGATAAATTATCCATTCGGATGTCCAAAAAGGATCAGCAGTATTTTCCATCTGTACAACTTAAGTCGCTGGTGGGGAAAAAAATTCTCACCAGAGGCCGGGTGAACCGGTATAAAGGCCGACAATCGATTCATGTGCGAAGTACACACGATATCAAACATATTCAGTAGCCCGGACAGGGGATGTTGGTTATAATTATTCATTTTTAATGATGGGATATTCTATGTCGAATAATGATTTGAACGATAACTTAAAAAAACAACAACAAGAATCATTACGCGAGAAAGCCTTGAAGTACCATTCAACTCCCGTTCCAGGCAAGATCAGTGTGACACCCACCAAACCCTGCAAACAACAGGATGAATTATCTTTGGCCTATACCCCTGGTGTAGCAGAACCGGTACGGGAAATCGCCAAGGATCCGGAGTTGGCATATCAATACACCAGTAAAGGAAATCTGGTGGCAGTGATCACCGACGGCACGGCCGTTCTGGGGCTGGGAAATGTTGGAGCCTTGGCGGGAAAACCGGTAATGGAAGGCAAAGCCGTGTTGTTCAAACAATTTGCCGGTATTGATGTGTTTGATATAGAAGTTAAGGCAGACTCAAAGGAATCATTCATTGAAACGGTTGCTAATATCGCTCCTACCTTTGGCGGTATTAACCTTGAAGATATAGCAGCACCCCATTGTTTTGAAATTGAAAAAGCCCTCAAAGAACGCCTGGACATCCCGGTTTTTCATGATGATCAGCATGGAACAGCCATCATTATTGCGGCAGGTATGCTCAATGCACTGGAAATTCAGAACAAGAACATGCAGGATATAAAAATCGTCTGCATTGGTGCCGGTTCTGCTGGTATAGCATCTATGCGCTTGCTGATGTCTCTGGGGATAAACAAACATCAGATCAATCTGGTTGATCGAAAAGGCGTAGTGCATAGCGGACGGGATGATTTGAATGTCTATAAACAGGAATTTGCTACAGAAACAGACGATCGTCTGCTGGCTGATGCCATGCGTGGGGCGGATGTACTCATTGGTGTTTCCGGGCCAGACCTGGTAACTGCTGAGATGGTAGCCTCGATGGCAGACAAGCCAATTATTTTTGCTCTTTCAAATCCTGATCCTGAGATTTCGCCGGATGTGGCAGGCTCAGTTCGAGATGATTTGATAATTGCAACAGGGCGTTCTGACTATCCCAATCAGGTTAATAATGTTCTGGGCTTCCCCTTTATTTTCCGCGGTGCGCTGGATGTTCGTGCCTCTACCATTAATACTGCCATGGAAATTGCGGCTGTGAGGGCTTTGGCCGAGCTGGCCAAGCTTCCGGTACCGGATGAAGTGCTGCAGGCTTATGGCGTGGATGCACTGGTTTTTGGCCCTGATTATATTATTCCCAAGCCCTTTGATCCCAGATTGATGTCAACTGTACCTCCGGCTGTGGCTCAGGCGGCAATAGACAGCGGAGTTGCCCGCATGTCATATCAGGCGTTTACTGTCCAGTAAGAACTATTAGCCAGTAAAGAGCCATCAGCCAGTAAAGAGCCATCAGCCAGTAAAGAGCCATCAGCCAGTAAATGCCTTCAGTCGGTAAAAAGCCATCAGCTTTCAGCCAATAGAGCTTCGACTTGCTTAACAGAGGCTCGTTGCATAGTTTGTCTGTTCTCTGGACTGATGGGGACCATCTTCCTTTGCTTCTCTGATAGGAGAATCAGATTAACCAGATGCTCTCCGGCATAAAACTGGAATGTGGGCACTATCTGGAGGGTGTTTTTATGCTTTTGTTTACTAAAGTACAATTTCCAGTCAATTAATTGATAAGGGATATCATGTTCCATCAGCAGTACGGCAATTTCTTCAGGTGAATCTGCCATGAGCTGGATGTCAATACCACTGTGTTCACTGGCATGCCCCAGAAGTACTGAGCCGGTTAATCTGGGACTGAAGTCATGCAGCATTTTCATGGCATTAAGAGCGGTTGATCTCAATTTCCGTATCAGTGGCTCATGAGTGGATGATTGATATAATGATTGATGTATTTTTATCTGTGCCAGAATCTCTTTATTGTCAGGGTAGGCATGGGTATCATTGATGCCAAAGCGTTGCGCCGCTTTTTTTCTCGCATATTGAAAGTTATCAATACCTTCCTCGCTCATCAGACGCGCTGATTCGATAGCAATTTGCCGCCTGAGCTGGTTAAGTTGTTTAAGTTTAGCTGCTGCTTTTAGAGGCATTTGATAAAAAACACTGGATGACTTTAATATAATGGGGCAAAGGGCTAAAAGAGTTCTTCATTAACAGCTTCATTACCAGAGCCGGAAGAAGCGCTGGAACCGGAACCGATACTGGTGCGATGCGGTTCTGTACCTTCAATAAAGTATTCAAACAGGGTTTGTTTTGAAGTGTTTGCGGCTAATAGTCCTGTTTCAGAATCAATTTTTACGCTGATAACATTTTCAGGAATCACTAACGGTTGTTCGGGCATATCTTTCAAAGCAGCTTCCATAAACTTCATCCACATGGGTAGCGCAGCGGTACCGCCAAATTCCAGGCGTCCCAGGGAGCGTGGTGTGTCAAAGCCTACCCAGGCTGTGGCCGTAACCTGGCGGTTGAAACCTGAGAACCAGGCATCCAGTTGATCGTTTGTGGTACCGGTCTTGCCGGCCAGATCTTTACGGCCAAGTCTAAGCGCTTTAGTACCGGTACCGTGATTTATTACACCGCGCATAATACTGGTCATTAAAAAGACATTGTCTTCGTCGGCAACGCGGGGTGCGTGAAGTTCAGTGTCTGCAGGGCAACTGTGCTGCGGATAATCCCTGCTGCAGACACTTTTATATTGCTGCTGGAAAATAACATTATTGAGCGGATCTTCAATGCGCTCAATAAACCAGGGAATCACTTCATATCCACCATTAGCCAGAATAGCATAGCCGCGAGCAATTTGCATGGGAGTCAGAGTGGCACTACCCAAGGCCAGTGACAGGTTCCTGGGCAATTCCTCTGCCGTAAAACCAAAGCGTTTTACATAGTCAATAGCATAATCAATTCCAATGTCTCTGAGTATGCGAATGGACACCAGGTTTCTGGATTTTATTAACCCTTTTCTAAGCCGTGTCGGGCCAAAAAACTTGCCGCTGTAATTGTCCGGCCGCCAGAAGCCTTCCAGATAACTGTCCCGAAAAACTACCGGGGCATCATTGATCAGAGTGGCAGCAGTATAGCCTTTATTGAGTGCAGCCGAGTAGATAAAAGGTTTAAAGTTAGAACCGGGCTGTCGCTTTGCCTGAATGGCGCGGTTGAATTTGCTGTGATAATAATCAAAACCACCGGATAGAGCATTAATTGCACCATTTTGTGGATTCAGAGACACCAGAGCTCCTGCCGCTTCAGGAATTTGTGCCAGAGCGTATTCAATATTGTCTGCCTGCTGGACTATCTTCTCGACAAAGATGACATCACCCGCTTTAAGTACATCGTCAATTTTTTTGAGATTGGGACCTATGCGGCGATCATTAATGTATTTTCGGGCCCACTTTATGTGTTTCCAGTGCAGGTAAGGAGTACTGCCATCTTTAAGCAAAAGCAGTGCCCGCTGCCTGTTGTCTTTATGCTTGTTGTTTTGTTTGTCCTTTGTTGCTGCAGAAAGATCGGATGAAGAGTCCACAATGGCTGTGATCAGCGCCGGTTGCAGATGACCAACGGGCCTGTAGGGTGTCAGTAAATCGATTTGCTCCAGGATGGGCGTATGGGCCGCTATTTCATGATGGCCAAGAACGCCTTTATAGCCATGACGATGCTCATAGCTCATTAGTGCAGAGCGAAGTGCTGCATTGGCAGCAGTCTGCATGGTGCCGGAAATGCTGGTATATACATTATAACCGTTAGAGTAGGCATTAGTACCATATTGGTACACCATGTATGCCCGCACCATTTCCGCAACATAGGGTGCTTCCACTTCAATATCGGGATTATGTATTTCTGCATCATCCAGCGTCTTGATAGCTTGCTCATACCGTGCCCGGGAAATATAGTTTAACTGGCGCATACGATTGAGAACATAATTACGGCGAATAGTTGCCCGGTGAGTATTGGTAATAGGATTGAACTTTGACGGAGCTTTGGGTAATCCGGCAATCATGGCGTACTGCTCCAGTGTCAGAGAATCTAATGTTTTACCATAATAAACCTTGGCAGCTGCAGCAACACCATAGGAGCGGTGGCCAAGGTAAATCTTATTCATATAGAGCTCCATGATCTCCTGTTTGG
>RCNG010000509.1_pt1 | contig 17780 bp, 16 predicted proteins | sample 2041371 | NCBI WGS metagenome assembly RCNG01 (sample SAMN09708227, study PRJNA481090) | Marine sediment metagenome, whole genome shotgun sequencing project. | biome: marine sediment; feature: ocean; material: sediment; isolation source: Sewage treatment plant 1 marine sediment (STP1) ... | reverse complement strand
ATACGATTAGCCAAAGATAACAAACTGGAAAAACCTGAATCCCCTATGTCAAAAGAAAAAAGTCCTCAGGACTGGAATAAAACACTACGCTTTGAAGCCATCATGCACTGTCACAGCATGAATGGTGAGCAAATCAGCTCTTATTGCCGGGAAAATGGAATTTATCCACACCATTTAAAAGAATGGAAAACAGAATTCTTAAACAATTTATCCTCAAAAACAAAGTTTGGGAACTATTATTTGAACATCGGTTCCGTTTCGAACAGCGTTTTTTGAATTCAGGAACGTCTTCCGACACCCAGCATAGAGCCCGGTATAGATTACAAATCACACTTCCACTTACCAATACCTTTTTCCTCAACTTCTACGATGAGATATTTTTGAATCTTCAGGATGAAATTTTTGGCCAGAACAGGCTGTATGCGGCTCTGGGGATAAATATTGTTGAAAATTTAAGTTTACAGTTAGGGTATTTGAAAAACCATTTTAATACTGCTAATTACGATCGCTTGCAATTAGGCGTTTTTTACAATCCGGATTTACGCCGAAAAAAGAGTGAAGTAAAATAACCTATTCTTATCAAGACATCAATGGTATAGTTACCTTCCAAAAATAAAAACAGTTTACAATTAGGGATTATCCATAATTATGGCTTAAGACCTAAATTTAAGAATATTCAAATTGCTCAACCTTAAAGAGTTATTGCTATATTTTACATAAACTAATCTAATGATTGCAATTTCCATCGGTAAGAAAGTTTAGTACCTTTCATTCGACTATCAATTAATTAAAAAGCAATATGAGCCTACAAAAAGTAACATTTCATAATAAGTCTGGCCAGAAATTGGTTGGAAGACTAGATTTACCTGCGAATCAACTACCACATAATTATGTGTTATTTGCCCACTGTTTTACTTGTAATAAAAACCTGTTAGCCATTAAAAATATTAGTAAATCACTTACTTCCAGTGGTTTTGGTGTTTTGCGTTTTGATTTCACTGGTCTGGGCGAGAGCGAGGGTGATTTTGCAGATACCAATTTCTCCGGGAATGATTGTCTCGCCTATGAATATACCTCGTCAGCCCAGTCAGTGGATTGGTCAGCGGGAATATAAGCTGACATCAGGTATAACAACTAATGAATATTTCGCGCCCATTATGGACAAAGGCGAGTTGAAAGCCTTTATTCGACTGGGTTACACGGAGCCGGCATATTACCTCAATGCCTCTCAGGTGCGCTTGCTGGCTATCCTGGCAATGGCGATTTTCATGTTGACGCCAATCTTTTATTTCATGATGAAAAAGGAAATCAGGCCTTTAACCCGCATTGGCACTCAGTTGCAGACATTACTTAAAAAAACTGAATCTATTGATACTGATGTTACCTCAAGTAACAGTACACAGGATTTCATGCAAAAGTTCAGTACGGTGGTTGAAGCGGCTTACAATCATATTGACGCACTGGAAGATAAACAAACAGATTCGGTCGTTTCCTGCAAGTTGCTTGTTTACCAGAAAGCACGACTTGAATCCGCACTGAATGCACTGCCCTTTGCCATTCTTGTTGCTGATGAAAGTGGCCAGATAACGTATGTCAGCAATAATATACATCACTTACTTGGCATACAGGAGGGAGAAGTCCTGGGTTGTAATCTAACCGACTTTTCTGATAACAGAGAGCTGTCTGAATATCTGGTTAATTGCCAGGCAAGTAATACTGTGTGTCAACATGATGAGGCGGATATTTACCTGGCTAAAGTAGATACACGCGTATTAGTCAGCCCTTACCCTCTGTACTCACATAAAAACCAGAACCAGCTGCTCGGTACCGTCATTGTTTTCCGTGACACCACCAATGAAGATATTGCACAAAAGCATAACGGTGAATTTGTTGCGCATGTGGCTCATGAACTAAAGACGCCATTAAATATCCTGTTTATGTACAGTGAAACCTTGCTGGATAACGCCGACGCATCAAGAGAGCTGACGATTGAGGCGGCTAACGTAATACATGACGAAACAGGTCGTATATCACAAATGATAGACAATCTGCTTAACCTGGCGATGATAGAAATGGGTACCGTGCCGATACACCGTCAACGGGTAAAAGTAGGGGAGTTGCTGAAAGATATCTATGAGTCCATGTCACGCAACCTGCAGACTGGCGATATTGAGTTTGAGCTGAATATACCTCATGACCTTGGCACGCTATCACTGGACAAAGACCTGGTCCGGGTTTCCGTTAATAACCTTATAAGTAATGCCATTAAATATAACCGGCCAGGCGGAAAAGTTGAGTTGAGCGCTGAAGAAAATGAGCAGGAAATAATTATTCGTGTTCGCGATACAGGTATTGGTATAGCCGAGCAGGATAAGCATCGTATTTATAACAAGTTTTTTAGATCGGAAAATGACGAGGTGCGACAGCGCACCGGTCATGGTCTTGGGCTATCGTTAGTGTACGAAGCAGTCAAGCTGCATAACGGGAAAATACAGTTAAACAGTAAACCGGGTGAGGGTTCTGAGTTTGTAATGAGCTTCACCAAAGAAAGCAACATGTTGCAGGATGTCATATGAAAGCAAACAGAATATTGATAGCTGATGACGAGCCCTACGTATCACGGGTGCTGAAACTGGTGTTACAGAGAGAAGGTTATGAGGTTAGCTGTGTTAGCAACGGTAAACAGGCGCTTGATTCCTACAGGCAGGCGCGGCCAGATATTATTGTCACTGATGTCAAAATGCCGCATATGACAGGCCGCGAACTGGTGGAAACCATCAGGAGCACTGACGCTGACAGTGAAATCCCGATCGTTGTTATGACCTCTACGCTGGAAAGCGAGAATAGAGACTGGGTGAGCGGAGTTGGCAGTGTATCGTTTGTTGGCAAGCCGGTTAGTCCTCGTGAGCTGGTTAGAATTGTTAACAATTTCTTCACCTGCAGTAAAGCATCCTGAGCAAAGAATAATGGACATGATATTCCCCAGTTTATATGAAGAGCTCGATATGCAGCGTTTTGCAAAACTGGCTGCAGGATTATTACCGAATGACAAGGTTTTGATTGCTTTGTGTGATGACAGTGGACAGATTGTCTGGCTAAACAAGGATAAAAAGAATGCAGCAACTCTGGTGCTTAATAGTTACCAGAGAAAGTGTGCCAGTATGGTGAGCGATGACGGTAACTGTATGGCAATACAAAATGGTGTAAATATTGTTTATTGTAATCTGGGTGAGTTGTCAGGCCTACCGGCGGGTCAACTGGTATTTTATGATGTTGGTGAATGCGACGATGTATCAGGCAAGATCGTACCTTTGTTGAGTAACATTGCAGAAATAATCAAAGCGGAACTTGGTTATCTCTATGAAGTGAATGCAATGGCCAGCGAATTAGGTGATCGCTATGATGAATTATCCATGTTGCATGCCTCTGATCTTGCGCTCACAGAATATCTCGATCCACGTCATATATTAAGTACTTACATAAGAAGTTGTGCAGAACATCTGGCTGTTGACTATGCGTCTATATGGATTCCGGCAAGGCGGGCACTTTTTCCAGGTGGTGTCACCTATGAGTCTGACTCTGCAGGAAAATTATTACTGCTTGAACGATTGTCAATTGCAGCGTACGCCATGTTTCAGAACGGAAAGGATGGCTTTGGCATAAACAATAAAGACCAGGTTATAAGGCGTAAGATTGCATTACCCGCTGACAAGAAAGTTTTATTAGTTCCTATACTTAATACAGTGGGCAAACCATGCGGTGTATTATGTTGTTTAAATGAATACAAAAAGAACGATTTTAGCAATAGTGATAAGACGACGCTGGAGGCGGTATCACGCAAAACTTACAAATACCTGTTAAGTACTCAGGATGAACTAACCGGGCTATTGAACAGAAAGGGCTTCGACGAGTCAGTATGGCGGGAGGTTTCCGAGACAGATTGCGAACGACATCTTGTACTGTTTAATATTGATGAGTTCAAAATTGTTAATGCGGTATATGGCATAACCACGGGAGATACTGTGCTTTCTTGTTTAGCTGAAACAATAACAAAACCTGAACATGAGCTTAAGTTTGTAGCACGTCTTGATGCGGATATGTTTGCTGCTATTATTGAATCACCTAAAAGTGACGTTGAAAGTCTGGTCAATAACATCTGTGGTGATATTGACGCAATGAGGGTGGCCACCGTGGGTAGCAAGAGATTGTCAATTAAGTCTCGAGCAGGTGTCATCGCTTTGAACTCAAAAGAAACAGCACTGGCAGATCATATTTATGCAGCAGAGCTGGCATTAACCAGCGCCAAAGAAGACTCAGTTAAGCATGTTGTTATTTACAAACCGGGTAATACCTCATTATTAAAACGAAAGCATCAGCTTATGCAGGTGGAAAACGTAAAGAATGCTTTAGAAGAAGATAGATTTGTGCTGTATTGCCAGCGTATACAGCCTTTGATCGGTAATGAAGTCCACTATGAAATTCTTGTAAGAATGATTGATGAATCAGGAGAAATCGTTGCGCCTGACGAATTTATTCCGGTTGCTGAAAGATATAACTTAATGAATCAGGTCGATCGCTGGGTTATAAAACATTCACTTATGCTGTTAGCTAAAGAGGAATATCGTGATATTTCCGCTAACTATAAATGGGGTATTAATCTTTCCGGGATGACCATTGGCGATAAAGATTTTCATGATTTTGTATCTGAGAGCCTTATTAAATATGATTTCCAGCCGACGAACCTCTATTTTGAAATAACAGAAACGGCGGCAATCAAGAACTTTCAAAACTGCGCTACTTTTATGAATAAAATTCATTCCATAGGTGTCCAGTTTGCACTGGATGATTTTGGCAGTGGTTTAAGTTCATTCAGTTATTTAAAAAAACTTTCCATAGATTACCTGAAAATAGATGGTAGCCTGATCAAAGATATCGTCAGTAGTGCACTTGATCAAACAATGGTTTCAGCTATAGCAGATATTGCAAAAGTGATGAGTGTCAAAACCATCGCCGAGTATGTCGAAAATGATTCGATTCTGGAAAAACTCAAGGGGTTAAATATTGATTACGCACAGGGTTATGGCATTATGAAACCGCAAGCTATTGAGCTTGAGCTAAAAAGCCTGGCTGAGCATTCGTTATACAAGTTGTCTTCAGGCAACTAAGTTATTTTATTAAAACGGGACAGGCTATGCCACAGGTGGATAATAAAGTTGATGTAACAGACAGCACAGCGACTGCATGGCCGGATATATTGCTCACGCGTATCGGTGTGATGACCTACCTGACGCCACAGTTTAAAGTGTTAGACCAGGCTGCATGTAAACAGCTCAATGACGTATTTGAACACTGTTTACGAGAACATGAAAAACGCATTGTTATTGACCTGACTAAAGTTAAATCGCTGAACAGTTCAAGTCTGGCCGAGATCGTCGATGGAGCAGAAAAAATTATTCGTAGTGGTGGCTGGTTAAAACTGGCCAACACAAATCCGCTTATTCGCGACATACTGAATCTAACCGGAGTGTCAGATTATGTCACCCAGTTAAATCCGCCAGAAAAAGAGTCAACCAGTGTGTTTATGCCGCGCGCAATTTTGCAAAAGCGCCGACTGGGTGATGAGCTAATCGCGCAAAATATAATTACTGAAGACAATCTCGGCAAAGCGCTTGAAATGCAGAGCGCCAGCGGCAAACGGCTTGGACAGATTCTGGTAGAGCAGAACTGGATTAAAGAAACCGAGTTGTTGCCGGTGCTGGCTCAGCTGTTACAGGTGCCTTATGCTAAACTGAATTCGCAGCTTTATGATCCGGCTGTCTTAACTGCTATTAATAAAGAGAAAGCGATACAGTTATGCGTATTTCCTCTATTTAAAGTCCGTGATGTATTGTTGATCGCGACACCCAGTCCACTATCCATTCCGGTAAATGACGAAATAGAAGATCGCACTGGCTGCAAGATAAAAGCCATACTCGCCTCACGAAAAGATGTGATGAGCACCATTAGTGAGGCGTATTCGGAAACCTCAAACGATATCGGCATGGACCTGTTTGATACGGTTGAAGATGATTTTCAGGTGATGGAAAACACCAGGCCTGACGATTATTCCCAAATTGATGAAATGGCAGAAGGCAGCCCGGTCATTAATATGGTGAACTCAGTGATACAGCGTGCAATACGTGATGGTGCCAGTGACGTTCACATTGAACCCGGTAGAAAAAAAAGCCGGATTCGGTTGCGCATTGACGGTGTTTTGTATGAATTTAGTACCTTGAGTGCAGAGCTGCACCCGGCACTGATTTCACGCCTTAAAGTTATGGCTAACCTGGACATTGCCGAGCGTCGTCTGCCACAGGATGGCCGCATTCAGGTGCACACGCGCGGCAAGCAGGTCGATCTGCGTTTCAGTTCACTGCCGGGTCTGTTTGGCGAAAAGGTGGTATTGCGGGTACTGGATAAAAACGAATCACTGCTTGATCTGAATAAACTCGGCATGGTCGATCACAACCTGCAGGCGTACAAGCGCTTATTAAGTAAAAGTTTTGGCCTGATACTGGCGACTGGCCCGACCGGTAGTGGTAAAACAACCAGCCTTTATGCGGCACTGAATTACCTGAATTCTATCGAGAAAAACATTGTCACCATCGAGGAGCCGGTCGAGTACCAGATGGAGATCATCAACCAGAACGAAGTCAGGGAAAACATCGGCCTGACCTTTGATAACATCCTCAAACATGTACTGCGGCAGGATCCCGACATCATCATGGTGGGCGAAATACGCGACCGGGAAACCGCGGAAATTGCGGTGCAGGCAGCACTTACCGGACATCTCGTATTATCAACCCTGCACACCAACCACGCCATTGGCGCCATTTCAAGAATGATTGATATGGGAGTCGAGCCTTATTTGTTGTCATCGGCATTGATTGGTGTGGTCGGACAACGCCTGCTACGAACGGTGTGTCCGGCCTGTAAAACATCCTATATTGCGTCACCGGAAATCATGCAGCGTTATGGCTGGGCAGATCGTACAAACATGAAGCTGGCACAGGGGCGTGGCTGCTCAGAATGTTATGACTCCGGTTATAAGGGCCGTATTGGCATACACGAGGTACTCGAAGCCGATGCCCAGTTGCAGGACCTGATAACGGGTAACCCTTCACGTGACGAACTTGAGCATTACTTGCAGATCTCCAGTCATAAATCGCTGTTTTATGATGGTCTTGAACGGGTTGCCGGTGGTTTCACCACCATCGAAGAAGTGTCCCGTGTAGTCAACAGTTAGGTCTGTATCAGTATGGCGATTGAACTCAGTGCTACAAAAAAACAAAAAACAAAAGCTTCAGCTGTGCAGTTGCCATCGTTGCTGGCCGGCCTGACGCAAAAGAAGCTGGATGTCAATGATCGTATATTTTTTACCGAACAACTTTCCCTGATGCTTGAAGCCGGCATGCCATTATTTGAATCACTGAAGGCATTTAGCTCGCTGGAAAACAAGCCGCAGTTGAAAATTATATTAAGCTCGCTGATGAACGATGTGGAAGAAGGTAAAAGCTTTTCCGCCGCATTGGGCGCACATCCGGATTTTTTCTCTCTTGCCTATATCAACCTGGTGGCAGCCGCAGAAAACGGCGGTTTTCTCGATAAGGTGCTCACCGAACTTAAGGTAATGGACCAGAAGCGAGAAAAGCTCAAGGCCACGGTGGTCTCGGCAATGATCTACCCTGCCTTTCTTATCCTGTTTTCTATAGCTGTTGTTATTTTTGTGCTGATTGCCGTGTTCCCGAAATTCGCGGTTTTATTTCAACGCATCCACGACGAGTTGCCCGTTACTACTTTATTTTTGATGGCCGCGAGTAATGCGCTTATTAATTACTGGTGGCTGTTTCTATCTGCCCTGGTATTGATTACTGTCTCTGCTATTTACTGGTTACGCACCAGTCATGGCATTGAGGTTCTGGATCGACTCAAGTTATCGGTCTATATGATCAAGGATATTTTTATTCAGCTTTACTTGGTCCAGTCCATGCGTCTAATGGCGATGTCGATGGCAAATGGGGTCAGTGCCATAGATACACTCGGGGCATGCAGTGAAGTGGTTGATAATACCGTGTTCAACCGATTCATCTCACAGTTAAAAACCCATGTTAAAGAAGGCGCCGGTTTTGCCAGTGGTTTTGAACAGGCCGACTTTATACCGCCCACGGTAAAACAGATGATTAAAACCGGGGATGCGACCGGCAATTTAGCTCAAGTTATGGCGCGGATTGCCGATTATTATGAAACAGAGCTGGAAAAAAAGCTGGCACTGTTTGCACGAATGATCGAGCCGATCATGTTACTGGTGATGGGGGTTGTTGTTGGCCTGTTAGTAAGTTCATTGATGCTGCCGATATTCAAGCTGTCACGCGCAGTTGGTTAATGTAACAGGACATGTGGTTAAAAACCGTTGTTTATATGTGTATTAAAAAAAATATGCTATATATGAAACAGACAATTATTAATTTATTACTGATTTAGAAAGCCGGGAAAATAAACATGAAAACAAAAAGAAATAACTCTATGCATTTTGGCGGTATTGCTGAAAAGGGTTTTACTCTGGTCGAACTGTTAATTGTGGTTATTATCCTGGCGATTCTGGCTGCAATTGTCGTACCTCAGTTTGCCTCGACCACAAATGATGCTCGCAATTCGGCTGCCGACAGTACGCTGGCAGGAATGCGAGCCGCGATCGATCTTTATTACCAGCAACATAACAATACCTATCCGGGTGCAGCAACAGCAGTACCAGGCGCTGCCTGTACTGGTACATTGGGTTTGGGGGATGCTTCCGATGCTGCTAATCAAGCGATTGCATTCATGGAGCAGCTGAGTAGTTATACCGATGTTGTCGGTGGCGCCTGTACTGTCAGTGATGCGGTTAACCATCGATTTGGACCTTATTTGAAAAAATCGGCTATTCCGACCGAGCCATTCCTAGGCGTTGCTGCGCTTGAAGTAGTTGCGGTTGGTGATTTGAATATGACAGCGAATGCGGCTGATCCGGGTGGTTTCAAGTATGATATTAATACCGGTAAAATCATCATCAACATCACGGCTGAACAGACTCGTTAAAACACGTGGATAATTTTCGACAACGACGTTCATTAAAATGCACCGAAGTGAACATGGTTTCAGTCTTCTTGAACTACTGATTGTTGTCACCATCCTGGGGATTGCCGCAGCCGTGGCGGTCCCCGATATTTCTACCACCAATACAACTAAACTTGATCTTGCTGCAGAGGAAATTGCCGAGGCCATGCGTTTTGCGCGAAGCGAGGCTATACGCAGCGGTCAGCCACGTGGTTTCAGGCAGCAGTCGGGCGCGAAACGCATTCGGGTCTTCCGTCCCGATACCAGTGTCTCACCCTGGAACCCGGTTTATGACGTCTATCACCCTGTCAGTAAAAAACTCTACGATGTCGACCTCGACACTCACCCGTTTGCCAGTGCGGGCGCGATAACCCGCACCCCGATTTTTCTCGGCACCTGTAATGTTAACGGCAATATTTATTTCGATAACAGCGGTATTCCAAGATGCAATGACCCGGAAACCGTTTTGCTCGAACAATTAGATATTACCTTGACACTCGGCAAACATAATCGGGTAGTAACACTCAGCGGCATCACCGGTCGGGTGACAGTGCAGTGAACAAAGCCATCGCTAACTCATGGTGCGCACGGCGCACCCTACAGACCGCGCTATCCGTAGGCTGCGCCGTGCGCACCAAACCCAAACCCTCCCGCATGTCCGGTTTTTCTCTTGTCGAAGTGCTGGTAGCCACGGTATTAATCGCCATCGTGCTGGTTCCGGCCATGGATGCCTTACTGCCGGGTATCCAGGGTAGCGGTATCCACCAGACCCGCAGTGAAGATCACTACCAGTTGCTGGGCAAGTTTGAAGAGGTTCTGGCTGAACCCTTCAACAGTCTCGATGCTGAAGCCGTCGCTACGGGCAACCCGACAACACCAACAACAACTTATTCCGATGTTTATATCTATCCGAATGGCCGCCAGATAAGACGTAATATTTTTCTTTCGCGTTATGATGGCGATAACGCAGATGCCGACGATGATCCTTTTACCGGTACCGACGAGGGCCTGCTGTGGGTGCAGGGAACCATCGCAGGTAGCTCACTGCGCTTTGAGACCCTGACCAGTGTTTATGATTAGCCGTCTACCGGTGCGCCGTGCGTGCTGCGAAGCAAGTACTCCTGGGGTGCACCGCATGCCGACATCCAGCCACGCGCACCACACAACTACACAATCCGGTTTCACCCTGGTCGAAATGTTGATTGCAACCGCACTGGCCGGTCTGTTAATCGCCGGCTTGAACGGTGTCATCGGCCAGGCACTGACTATCCAGGATAGCGTTAGTGAAAAAAATGACCTCACCCAACAGGCACGATTTGCCATGGAGCAGATGGTACGTGTAGCCGGTCACAGCCGTCTATTATTGCTCCCGCTGTCGGACAATCCATCAACAAACTGGCGTGAAAATATGCGTGAGCAGACCGTGCCCGCCTCGCTACCGGAAGGATCAAGCACCAGGGCAACCGCCGTGCTTGCCGTTACTCTGCCGCTCTATTTTGATCTTGACGCAGACGGTTATGCGGATGCCGATGACGATCGTGACGGCCGTATTGACGAAGATTTGCCCGCAAACAGAACCTATAGCCAGTCACCCGGTATCTATCTTATCGACGACGATGGCGATGGCGCAGTGGATGAAGGCAGTGCCAATGATGATGATGAATCGAGTACTGGTAATGAGGACCTGGTCAATGGCATTGATGATGATGCGGATAATAGTGTGGATGAAGATCCGCCGCCGGATATGAATGCTGATGGTTGTTCTGGTATCTGTGGCGTCGACGATGATAACGATAACCTGATAGATGAGGCCGCGGTCGAGGATGATGACGAGGATGGCCAGAGCAACGAGGACTGGTTAAATGCGGTGGTCTTCTATTTGGATAACGGAACCCTGATACAGCGCACGCCGGTGCCATGGGATGAGAATGCCTCCGGCGGTATCAGTGGTAAAGATTTTATTGTCGAACCGATAGCCGGGAATGTTACTCGTTTTCGCGTCGAACGGTTATTGAGTGCAGGCGGCAGGGCGCAGCTGATTGATCTGACACTTGAGTTGAACAGCCCGGTTTCAGGTGTAAGCGTGAGCCTGCATACTCAAGCGCGGTTGGGCGGAGCATTGTGATGGCTATGTCACACGTAGGGTGTACCGCGCGCACCGGAATGATATGTCCCAATCCGGCTACGGTGATATCATGAGTTTGGTGTGCACACAATATTTCACCGTACGTGCAGCGGTGCGCGCGGCACACCCTACGGTGGTGGGTTTGTTTTTCGCCGGTACATTCATCCTACGTATCGTGTCTCGTACGTACCATCACGGTAGTGCCCCTGACTGGCAAGCGGTGCGCACGGCGCACCCTACGATGGTGGGTTTATTCACCGCTAGAACATTCACTCCGCGTAGGGTGCGCCGCGCGCACCATTCGGTGACAATATGAACCACACTGGTCATCAAAACGGCTTCATCCTGATGCCAGTGATAATCGCCATCGTGCTGGTGGCCACCATTGCTTTTTTGCTGAATAACCAGAGCGCGATCAATGTTACTGAAACTGGCGACATGCTGGAAGTTGAGCAGGCCGAACAGCTTACCCGGGCAGGTCTGGCACACGCAATCTGGCAGACACAGAACAGTGGCTGTGCTGGCGATATTATCCTGCCATCAACTGTGTTTGGTACCGACCGTTACGATGCCAGCGTCACCTCGGCGGCAACCACCACCAGCTATACCCTTAACGTGTTGCAGGATGCCTGGCTGAAAGAATCTGCGCCGGCGGAAAACAACGGCGGTGATATTGAACTCTCGGTGAAAGCGGCTGCAGGCGACAACATGCGCACGCTGTACCAGTTCGATCTGTCCACGCTACCCGCCGGCGCCAGCATCGGCTCGGCAACCGCCTGGTTTTACGTCACTGGCAATGACGATAATGACGTGGTTGATATCCACCAGGCTACCACCGGCTGGATCGAGGCCAGTGCCGACTGGGCAACCATGGGCGACAAGTTTGATGCAGCGATTATTGCCTCGATTCCGGTGCAGGCCAGCAATGCTGTTTTTGTGCAGGTCAATCTTACCAGCCTGGTGCAGGCTTGGGTTAATGGCGAGCCCAATAACGGCATTATGCTGCTGGCTAACTCGGCTGGCGTTGAGTCTAAATACACCAGCCGCGAGTGGCCAACCAGCAGCCAGCAGCCACGGTTGGAGGTAGTGGCCACCAGCGGTGCCGCCTCGCCAGTACAGATCATTGCAAATGGCACTCTGGCCAGTGGCGTCACGCGCTCGCTGAAACGCACGGATGTGCCGGTCTACCAGCCGGGCAGTTACACCAGATTGCAGCCCGGTGCTGTGAGCGGGGAAGATGCCGAAATCTGGGATCAGGCGCCCAACAATAACTACGGCAACGCGGCAGAAACCTGGGTATCGTCCGCCAGCAACGATAAGACGCGTACCCTGCTGCGCTTCAATATGGGTACGATACCGGCCGGTGCGAGAATTCTGGGGGCGACTCTGTCCCTGGATCGCCAGAGCGGCTCCGGGGCTGACCAGCCGGTGTCAGCACATCGCATTATAAATTCGTGGAGCGAAGACTCGGTGACCTGGAACCTTCGGGAAACGAGTACAAACTGGGATACTGCCGGCGGCGATTTCGATAACATAGCGGTTGCGACGACTCCGGTCGGTCCGGTAAACCAGCGTTATGAATGGGAAATCATGCCGCTGGTGCAAGGCTGGGTTGGCGGCAGCTACCCGAACTACGGCGTCGCGCTGACTGCCGCGATCGACGGAATGCCTGGCGAGCGATTCTATACGAGCGATCACGCGGATCCATCCCGGTGGCCGAGCCTGAGCATTAGCTATGCCTGCGAATGCGGCATCGCCTGCATAGCTCCACAAGGTACAGGCAAAATCGCCCTAATAGGGAAATCGTTGGGGTTATTACCTGATCCGAGCGATAAAGCTAAAGAGGACATTCTGGAATCCTGGGGTTATAACGTCGATATCTACGATGATGATTTACTGTGGACTTTAAATTCCAGCAACTACGACGCCATCTATATCTCGTCCGCTGCCAGCGACAGTACACTGGTTGACCAGTTAAAATATGAACCCATAGGCATAATCTACGAACTGGTAGAACAGAATAACGATCTGGGTATGTCTGATGGCGATGCCTCATCTGTCGGCACAGATATTAATATCATCGATACCAGTCACTATATCACGCAGCTTTTTACCGCAGGGGCACTGACCATTAAGGCGGCAGCCAGTCGATTGTCGACCATTTCAGGCACGCCTGCAGCCGGAGCACAGGTACTCGCCAACACGGCAGGTACCGAAAGCCTGCTTGCAATTGAAAGCGGTGATGCCCTGGGTGGAATTGCCACCGGAGAATTTGCGTCCGCCCGCCGCGTCATGCTACCGTTAGGACAAACGGCTACTGACGACTGGTCTCACCTCAACAATAATGGTCTCTTGATCGTGCAGCGTGCGCTGCAATGGGGCACAGGTATTACGGGACCAGTCGTCAGCACCCCGATCATTATGTCTACTGATTCTGCTGCAACGCTGGGCGGATTGAATTTTGATGATATTGACCTGGTTGATTATGAAATTGGCAACGATGTCGCCAGCCTGTTTTTTGAAGGTGCCCTGACAACCCTGACCATAGATATTGACGCAGTACATGTGCTCGCAAATGGCCATATCCTGTTGTCGACTAAAGACGCAGCGACACTTGGTGGCCTGAGTTTTCTGGACGGAGATCTTGTGGATTATGACCCCGTGACGGACAGTGCCACACTGTTTTTCAATGAGAGCGCGTTTAGTGCGGACGAGGACATCGTGTCGGTATACGTGACGAGCACTGGGCGTCTTATATTTTCCACTGATACCGATGCAACGCTTGGCACATTAAGTTTTACTGATAATGATTTGGTTGAATATGATCCTGCTACAGACACGGCGAGTATGTTTCTTGATGGTAGCACGAAAGGTCTTAGTAGCGATATTGACGCGGTTCACGTGCTCGATGATGGCCATATCGTGCTGTCCACCAAGGACAACGCGACCCTTGGCGGCCTGAGTTTTCTGGACGGAGATCTTGTGGATTACGACCCAGTTACAGATGCTGCCGTACTCTACTTCGAAGAAGGACTGTTCTCAGGGGGTGAGGACGTCATTTCTGCTCATATCGGTGCTGGTAGCGGTGCGCTAAACGCAACAGGTGGAGGAGGTACGGCGCCAATGGCACACTGGATGCTGGATGAGACCAGCGGACTCACTGCAGTGGATTCGGTCGGTGGGCATGATGGCGTTGTCACTGCTGGGACGTGGATCCCCGGCGGTATTGTCGACGGGGCTTTAGAGCTTAACGGTACTGGCAACATTCGAGTACCGCATGACAACCAGCTTATTTTAACGGACGCGTTTACCATGTCGGCCTGGGTAAAGGCCGATACTATTTTCGGCTATCATACGATTATCAATAAGGGCACAACTGGTAACAATCAGGACTATTGGTTCGGCGTCTGGAACAACTGGCTGACAGTTGGTTTTTACACGGGAGGCGGGTTTCAAATCGTTGAAGCACAAATGGTCGGCTGGAACCCGGCACAAGCGACGCACCTCGCGGCGACCTTCGGCAATGCATCCGACACAATCCAGCTCTACTGGGACGGCAGTCTGCTACACACCGGAACGATGACCTACGAGCCCCCGGCAGGCACCGAAGATTTAATTATCGGGCGAAGCCAGCTAGGCGAGTATTGGGACGGTGTACTGGATGATGTGCGTATCTATGACAGCGTGCTGCCGGCGAGTGAAATTACTGACCTTTTTACCGCTGGTAGTGGCGGAGGCGGCGGTGAGCCACCGCCACCAACAGGCTGCGATGGCACCTTTCGTGATGAATTTAATACCGAAACGTATTCCGCCAACGACGGCACGTTGACCTGGAGCGGGGACTGGATCGAGGTTGGAGAGAGCGATGGTCCGACGGGAGGAGATGAACAGATTGTGAACGATCTAACCGATTTTCAGTTACGCACGCAGGACAATGACAATGGTGGTGAGGGCGTCGAGCGAGAGGCGGACTTGACCGGAGCGGCCAGCGCTACACTGGCTTACGACTACCGGCGCAAGAATTTGGATAATACCGACGACTACACGAGCGTCGAGATATCTGCGAATGGCGCGAGTGGACCATGGAACGAGCTAACTCGGTATCCTGGCCCGGGAAGTGATGTCTCCTACCAGACGATTAGTCATGACATCAGCGGTTTCATCTCGGCTAACACGCGAATTCGTTTCAAGACTTCAGCGAGTCTGGGGTTCAAAGATGCAGTCTTTTTCGACAATATCGAGATTCAATGCGCGCCTTAGCGCCATAGGGTGCACCGCGCGCCCTTGAATATAAACCCGCAGGACTGGACAAGAACTTAGGAGGGTCGGACCTGCCCAACACCTTGATAAGTAATAAATTAGTTCAGTAGATTAGCTTGATTATGGGCTTAAAGTATATTTTTCAGGCCTCTTTTAGGGCATTTAAGCGCGTGTTGCTGCCAACTTACTTATGCGAGCCGGACGTCTCTAATGCTCTCAGCAATTGATGGACTTTGTAGGGTGCGCCACGCGCAACGTGTGTTATCTTGACGCTGGTGGTGCGCACGGCGCACCCTACGAAAAAATTAATTTAACTTATTGAACGGAGGCAAGGATGCCCAATTATCGACGCGCCACTATCCCCAGTGGTACTTACTTCTTCACGCTGGTGAGCTGCCGGCGACAAAAAATCCTTTGTAATAACAACATCCGCACGGCGTTGCGTGATGCGATTACAACTACCAGGGTGAAAATGCCTTTCGCCATTGATGCCATGGTGTTGATGCCGGACCATTTGCACGCTATCTGGACTTTGCCCGAAAATGATCATGCTTATTCGGCTCGCTGGTCGATGATTAAACGGCTGGTAACACAGCGGAATATCCCATGGACCTAGCGTTTCGGCTTCGCGTATAAACCGCCGGGAGGGCGCTATCTGGCAGCGGCATTCTGGGAGCACCAGGTGCGCGATTTGGCTGATTTGAATTGTAGCCTGGATTACCTGCACTGGAATCCGGTGAAACATGGCGTTGTTGACCGGGTGGCCGACTGGCCGTATTCGACGTTTCATCGCTTTGTTCGCGAGGGTGTATATGCGCAGGATTGGGGAGGGCAGGGTGTGGATGCTGCTGATGCTGATGTGTTCGGTGAATGATTTTGAGGTATCGGTGCGCACTGCGCACCCTACGTAAACCGTGAAACTGGCGGTATTGGTGCGCATGGCGCACCCTACGGAAACGGTGGAGGGTCTATTCCAGATACAATTAACCTGCCCCAGGTAGGGTGCGCCGTGCGCACCAGAACAATATTTCACGGCCCGACCATCGGTGCATGGCGCAGCTTCCGGCCAGGTGTTTTAGTTTTGTTGTTATCCGCCGATAAAAGTATGGGTGAATGCTGTAATGAATGCTGAAGTGATATGGCGCTGATGATGACGGTATTGAGGATGTGTTTCGCACCGTTTCATCGTAATGCATCAGCAGGGGCTGGAGGTGAACGACGCTCGTCGCATCGCCGATATGCTCAAGGGTGGTGATGCACTCCAGGACAACGTAGAGGTCCTCGTCCTTCAGGCATGCGGCCAGGGCCTGTATGGCCAGCGGGTCCTCACTGAATTCAAGCGCCCGGGTTGTGGCGATGCGGACTTCGGATGAGGGGTCATTGACGATGAGATCCGTCAGCACGTAGAGGGCCTCGCCGACCGGCTCGATCTCCTTCACGGCCCTGGCCCTGACTTCCGGAAACGGGCTTTGCAGCTCTTCCAGGTAGGCCTGCTGTTCGGGGTCGGGCAGGTCATCCGGGTTCTCGAGTGGTGCCTCATCCCCGGCGGCAGTTGCCGCATCGCTATCTGCAGTTGCGGTGGCCAGCAGGTCACCGACCACAACTTCGGAAAGTACTTCCCGTCGTGTGTCCTTATCCGGTGTGTAGACTATAAGATAGGGATAGGCCTTGATGAGTTCCACCAGGGCCGCATGCAGCGTGTCTTTCTGAATATCTACGGTCACTGTTTCCCAGGCGATATCTCCGGCCAGCAACCGGAATCCCGCCTGTGCTGCAATGCCATCAAGAATTTCAAGCGTGTTCACTCGGTTGGCACGGATTGAAATATTCCCGGGAGCAAGATCAATCACATAGTTCCCGGGGTCCGGGAACGGACTTTCAATATCAGCTGCGACAGGCGCGGTGATTACACCCGGCAGCTTTACTGTGGCAGCAGGTGTTGGTGGCGGCTGGTCGGAGCCCTGCCTGGAATCGCAGGCAATCAGCAGTTTGAACTCGACGGCGTGACCGGCCGGTTAGTGCTCGATTCCTTCGCTGATCCACGGGTGTCGCGCGAGCCAGTGCTTGCGCAGTATCGCGATGGCATTTTGGTGCCGATTCCTCAATATCCCCTCTACTCGGCCACCATTACGAGATGCGGTGGAGTGCTCGTCGGGTACCACCCAGAAGAAGAAAGCGGTTGGACTTTGAATCGGGAGTGCCTCGAGGCGCCGTTGCGCGAGGCTCAGGGTCAGGGAGTTGATGTCAAAGCGATTGTCGTCAT
>RCNG010001951.1_pt1 | contig 17804 bp, 11 predicted proteins | sample 2041371 | NCBI WGS metagenome assembly RCNG01 (sample SAMN09708227, study PRJNA481090) | Marine sediment metagenome, whole genome shotgun sequencing project. | biome: marine sediment; feature: ocean; material: sediment; isolation source: Sewage treatment plant 1 marine sediment (STP1) ... | reverse complement strand
ACTTCGCCTTTGTTCTTTCATGACTCATAGCGTAGCATATCTGTGTAGCAGCTAAAGCCTTGCACTAAAGTGCATAGTTTTGACTAGCGATCTGGGACAATAAAGATCAATCTAGGAAAATTGATATTATTTCTGTACACCTGGATTTTTCACGGAAGTCGGTCCGTGACAAGCAGATCAATGAAATAATGGAACTACTGTCTGTACGCAATAACCCGACGATTATCATGGGCGATTTCAACAGCGAGTGGCTGGCAGAGGCTTCGGTGATTAAAGAGCTTGCAACAAATGGACATTTTATAACTCATGAGCCTGATGCCGACAATTACAATACCTACAAAGGCAAACGTCTCGACTGGATACTGATCACAAAAGATATGGAATTCGTGAATTACCAGGTGTTGCCGGACACTTTGTCTGACCATGCAATGGTGGTGGCTGATATACGTTATAAAGTAAATGCAGATTAGCTTGAGAAATAAGCATGATCCCATGGGACACATACGTAGCTTTAAATCCTGACGCCGCTACCAAATCGTCAGTGACGACCCATGGGGTCAACATGTGCCGCCCTTTTTACTCTATTGAAGTGAATACGTGATACCAAGACTTGATTCAATGCCTCGCTGGGCTTCCACTGCCCACTTGCGTGAGATTCGATAACGCAGACTTAGTGTCTCCAGGTAACCAACATAGAAATCAGGCGACAGATAAGTGCGCAGTGGTGTCGCGGCTGATTCTCCGCCCAATCCCATGCTGCGTTCCAGATCAGCGGTGCTGCCGTAGCCCAGCGTGTCGGATGGTCGGCCAAGTTCAACGGGGGCTTCGCCGAACATCAGCAGGGCGAGTGCTTGTTGATGCGGTCTTGGCGGTATCGAGAACACCGTCAGTTGCGGGTTCATTAGCGGTCCGCGCACGTCAACGCCAGTGGTAACGGATTCCAGGTGACGAACGGCGCGCGCATCGATGCCTGGGTTGCCGATGGCGCCTCCGCTGAAAGACAGTCGGCCATACTCGATATCCAGCGCGACCCCAAACGCTTTGTAGAATCCTTCGTCGATGGCCAGCTCGCCGGTGCCAAACGCTGGTTGTCCAGGAAGATCGACGATCTGAAGTGCGCCGCGAGCCTTGCCTTTGAGTCCGTATGCATCAATGGTGATATCGCCCAGTGTCACGCTGATGCGACTTGTGACTCGCCAACGCTTCGGCTCTTTTGGTTTTTCTCCTATGATCACTTCATCGGGCGATGCCGTAATACGAACTGGACTGACTTCGACACCTCCGATATGGGCTTTGTCGATGTGTACGCCGCCGGTCAGCTCGAGTTCACGACCTGTCAATTTTAACGCCAGTTCAGGTGATGCGTCGACTTGGGTGCCTTTCTCGCGATTCATGATGCGAAACCGTGTGCCCACAAGTGTGAGATCCCCGAGCAGTTGTTTGCCAGACCAGTCGAGGGTGCCGTCCAGGTTCACGATACCTTCGCCGGAGCGAGCGCTGCCACGTACTTGCAGTTCGGTAGTATGGCCTTCGAGGTCCAGGGCGACGTCTTGCACGGTAATGCCCAAGGTGGTGACCGCCGCGCTACCGTCCACTAATGCGATACGCCCAGCGTAGGTAGGCGTTTTGACAGTGCCCCCAATGCCAAGGTCGGCCACGATCTTTCCTGAAGTATTGGCAAGCTCAGGTACCAGTAGAGTAAGTGCACCAAGATCACTGAATTGACCTTGTACGCCACCTTTTACCGGTGCGCCTGGGCCCGTGCGCCCGGCATGGATTTGAGCGGTGAACGCACCCGGCGGCCCCATATCCAGCAGCCCATTGAGAGTTAGCCGTTTTTCATCACCTCGCAGGTCTACCTGACAACTTCTAATTTTTACGCCTACTTCGGGTTCGTAGCTGGGGATCAATTCTGCATCTTCCAACTGCAGCTTCCCTGCGCCAATCCAGGGTTTGTCGGGCAACAGCTTCAGGGCAAATTCGGCTGAGAGTTGCCCCTTGTATTCGTAGTCTGCAGGTAACCAGTTGGCTAGACGCGGTAGATCAACCTGCCGCAGTTGGCCGTCGAATGCCCAGCTGCGTTTATCCAGCGATACGTTATTGACACACAAGCGCGCGGGCGGATCCACTAAACAAGTCGATCCAACAGCGACTTGTTGCCAGCCGACATTGACAACGGTGGGTGCCTCCAATCGCCACAGGCCCAGCTGTTGCGATTGGCTGTCCACACTCAGCAATTGTCCGCGCCAGTTTTTATCGTTGTGGTCATAACCACCTTCGGCGCGCAGCTTAACCGAACCGTCGCCGGCCTCCATCGCCAGATCAATAGCGTGATCAGCGACCAGGCCGTCCACGGTGACGGCCACGGTGGCAAGGTTAAATTCCCGCCATGTAACATCTTGCGCCTGCACGCGCGCATCAATGATCTTGCCGGAAGCCAGTGCAAAGTCGATGTCTGTCTGCAGGCGTGCCACTTCGATGTCTTGCCAACCTACTGCAGTACCGGCCGCGGAAAAGCCGATGCGTGGTGCGTTGGGTGATCCCGTCAGCCGACCTTGACTGGCTAGCTGGCCGGAGGCCTCTGGCCACAGGCCTGCCAGATCCTGTGCCGCCAGCGTCCAGCCAAGGTCCAGTTCAGTGCCCAAGACACCGACCACCGCCAGTGTATTCTCACCCATACGAATTTCCAATTCTGTGGTGACATCGCCCGGAGCAACGGAACGCAGCTTTGCTTCACCCGAAACCGGCTGGTTGTTAACGATGCCATGGAGTTTTTCGAGCGTTAGGCGATACCGTGCCGGATGCAACGGTAACGGAAACGGTTTTTGAGACTGCATTACGGACGCTGTTTGAGACCGCCAAGTCGCGTCCACAGCCAGATCAAATCCAACGCGGCCGGTAAGTTCTGGCGCGAACACGGCCGGGTCGAGTTGCTCGGCCCGCAACTCAGCACGCATTTTGAGATCTTCCTTCCAGTCTGCACGGCCCGTGCCGCTTAGCCTACCGTCGCCGCTGCGTACTTGCAGTGCAGGCATTTCGATATGCTCAGTGCTACCGTCAAACTTCATGTCCACATTGTCCGCTTTAATCTTATCAAGCTCGCCAGAGCCCACAAGCCGACCCGATAGCCAACCCGTATACGCAGAAGGTGCACCGGAAATCTCGAACCTTCCCATTTGACTGGTGATTTGCGGTGTCCCGGTGGGTGGCCATTGCAATGATTGCCAGTCGCCGCTTATCGACACCGCCAGCGCGGGAGTGAGCATGATCTCGCCGCTCATGTGTACCTCAGCCAGCGTGTCGGCCAGATCGAGATTCAGCTGTTCTACGATGACGCTATCCTCATTTAAAACGAAGTTAATGTCGAATAGCAGCGAAGGTTCCAAGCGCTGCGGTATCTGGATAACACCCTTAGCAGCGATCTGCTGGCCCGCGCCGTGAAGCTTGAACTCAGTGGCCATGGTTTCTTCGGGCCATTGTTGGTTCATACGTGCCGGCGTGAATTCAGGAATATCCACATCCACTTGCCAAATGATCGGCGTTTCCAGTGGCCGCGCGGTGCCTGCGGCGTGCAACGCGAATGGGGCATTACCCTCGTGGATAATCTCGAGGTTTTCATAAGAGCCGGAAAACTGTGTACTACCGGCTGACGCAGGCCAGTCGGGATGGCTAAGCTGCCAGTCTAATTCGAATTGCAACGGGTGAGACACTGCAAACGGGAGCTGACCCGCCCCCGCTGCCCACGACGTATCGGTTTGCAACTCAAGATGTTGTATGTCTACCTGCTGCGCATCGACAGCAAGCGCAAACGTGGCGCTGTTCACTTGCCATGTTTCCTGCGCCGTACTCAATACGATATCATCGACACTGGCCTCGGGGATTTTGATACTAACCGGCAGCACAAAAGTGGATCCTGCGCTGGGTGGCGTTTTTTCAGTAGTCTGGATTTTCAGTCCCGCAATCTTTAACGGATAAATTGAAATTTCACCACTCAGAACGCCGTTGGAGCTCCAGTCAAACTCGACATTGTCGGCTCGAATCGAGGTGCCGGTAAGACTGACGTGTAATCCTTGTAACCGTACAGGGCCAATGGCTCGGCCGCTCAGCATGTCGATTTGCACGCTTTCAGGTAACCACCAGCGAGTCAGCGCTCGAAGACCCGACTCCGACAATGCCAGCCATGAGGTGGCTGCCATCGAAAGCAACACAAGCACAACAATTGGCAGAATCAGCTTATTGCGCATCACAGTTCAGGCCTTATACTCAGATGCAAACGCGGTCCCAGTTCCGGCTCACTCAGCGATTGGGCGATGTCGGCACCGATAAGACCCAGCGGCGAACGCCAACGAATGCCTATGCCTGCCGAGTATTCCAGAGGATCGCTGAATGAATCCACAGCATTACCGAAATCGAAAAATGTATCAATCGCCCATTTCGGTCGGACATCAAACTCCAGTTCGACACTGCCAAAGACCAGATTCCTCCCGCCAATCTTGTTGCCATCCTCGTCCACCGGGCTCAGTTCGTTGAAACCATAGCCGCGTACACTGCGATCGCCGCCAGCGAAGAGCCGCATCGAGGCGGGCAATACTGAGAAATCGTCGACCGCGGTTGCGCCAATTTCTCCGCGCAAATAGAAGCGCCATTTAGGCGTCACAGGTACATACGCCGCGGAACGCAGATGGAGTTGCAGGTAGTCCGTCTTCGAACCAAGTTCTGTCAGTGAACCACGGGCAGCGGGAGCTAGTTTGTAACCCCGGGTTGGATTAGTCGGGTTATCCCACGTGGCGCGCAAGGCCCGCAAACCCGGGATCAGCCACACATCGTTAAAGGTCCTTTCTGCGATATCGGAAACCTCGGCTTGAACAATGCCGAATAGATCCCTTTGCCATTGGCCCCAGTAAGCTGTGTCTATGGGAACAATCTCAAAGCGATTGCTGCGTGTGTCGCCGCGTTTTTCTCGGATAAAACCCGTGAGTATTGTTAAGCGCTCATTCGGTTTTTTGTGTGGAATGATGTAACGATACAAGAGATCCTGCTTGATTTCAGAGAGCCGTATGTTCAGGCCCATCCGATGGCCGCGTCGATTCGCAATACGGTTTTCCCAACCCGCACGTACATAGATTTGAGTGTCTGTTGAGTATCCACCACCTACTGTCCATCGATGTCTGCGCATGGGTGTCAGCCGGATCTCGATCGACGCATCGCGGGTGTGCGGATCGGGTGTCGGTATTATCTCGACTGTCATGAAGTAGCCCATATCGTACAGAGCGTATTCGATTTCGCGTATTCTGCTTGCGTCAAAATACTCACCTTCTTCTATCGTAATCCCACGCGTGACGACGTCGTTTCTGAGAAAGTCCTGGAACACTGTAATTGTACCAACCCGGTACCGCGGCCCGCTGTTAAGATGCAAATGAACTTCGGCGACGTAGCGCGATGGATCAACAATCAGTTCATGGCGGGTCAATTCTGCTTCAAAGAAACCGCGCTCTGCTGCGAGTTCGACCAGGCGCTGTTTCAATTTGTCATAGTAATCATGACGAATTGGCTGCGACTTTGTAAGTCCGGACTGATTTACCAGCTCAATGAACACCGGATCGGTTTGAGCTTCGCCGGAAACTCTTACATCCAGCACAGTAAGCAGGACCGGCCGTCCCGGATCGATTTCTAATTTTACGGCCCATCCCTGTTCCGTTCGCGAAAGTTGTGCTTTGATGGTTGGGTCGTAATAACCGAAAGGGCGCAAGGCATCACGGATGTTTTTCTCTGCCCGCTTGTATGCCCGGCGAACAGTAGCCTCTGTCAGCGCTTCGTCGTCGGCATACGTTTCAAGTTCCAGGAAAGCTTCGACATTGCTCTTGAGATCGTCAGATAACCCTGAGATTTCAACCTGTATCGCCGCCAACGCTGGTAGTGGCTTCAGAAAGGCGCAAACTACAATAGAGGCGAAAAAGTGGTGAAATCTCAAAGCGCATCCCGTCTGTGTGACATGATACGCTGCCGCACCATCTCAGCCGTATCGTCTACGCTCAGATGGGCGAATGTGTCGTATGCTATCTCTTCCAGGACCTCGATCCGGATATCGTGACGACCGTGGAAATTCAGGCTGTGTTTGGGCAGGGCTTTCTGGGTGCCGCTGATGGCTACTGCCAGGATCGGCAGTTTCATCCGGTGGGCCAGAATAAAAGCGCCCGGCTTGAACGGTTTCATCTGGCCGGTTTTGGAACGGGTGCCCTCGGGAAAGAAAAACACCGAGCATCCCTGGGCCAGGGCGTCTTCGCAGGCCGCCATCATCTGGCGAATACTTTCCTTGTCGCCACGCTTGAGCCGGATATAGCGGTTGAGGACCATGTTCCAGCCGATAAAGGGCAGTTTGAAAAATTCGGCTTTTGACACCCACTTGAAGGGGAAAAACAGGTGGAAGGCCAACAGTATATCCAGTTGGGACTGGTGGTTGGAGACGACAATATAATTGGTGTCGCGCCGGATCTTATCACGGCCGGCAGCCCTCACGGACCAGGCCGGCATGATCCACAGGTAGAGGCAGGCCCAGAAGGAGGTAAACATGTGCAGCCATACCAGACGCGGGTCAAAGGGTGCAGTCAGCAGCCGGATGGCCAGCGCCAGGACAAAAAAAAAGCGGAGGAAACGGCCATGAAGATCAGTAACAGGATGGAAATAAGGCGGTTGGTCATGGTATGCGATGATTTCCGGTAGCGTCAGTCAAACAGCAATCCTGCCAGCCCGATCAGCAAGGTGTAGAAAATCAATGACGGCCATGCGCTCAACAAATACCAGGCCGCAAGGGCACCGATACCGCCCCAGATGGTCGATTCCAGCAGCGAACGCCGCATCTTACGACTTTGATCGGAGCTGGCCTGCTGAAGTATAGGAAATATAAACACCCTTTCTAACCTAAGTCAAACCAACTCACCCTAAATAACACCCTCTTCCCCTATAGCTTCTAACCAATAAATTTCGTGATTTTGACATACATAGCTTTAGTTTCACCGCTTATCCTCCTGTTTCAATAAAACTGGCGAACACCATCCTGCCAACAATTTTCGCAGCACCAGCAGGGCAGCAATTTCTGCCAGGGCTTTTTCCTTATGTTTTAATTCACGTTCCAGTGCATTAATTTTGCGCTTCTGATGTTGATAGTTTCCTTCGCGGCGCAGCTGTTTATCCTGCGGCTGGTTACCGCGGATGCAGGCTTCTCGACAGGCTTTAATCTGGCCGGGACATACCCCTTTTTCACGGCAATATTCATTAAGTTCCACTTCACTTAAAGTTGCTGATTCTAATACCACTGCAAATTTTTCTTCTGGCGTCCAGCTCTCCGCCGGTGTATTGATGGCTTCCTTATCGTTTATTAACAATTCGAATTGTTTTTTCCAACCATGTAACGTGGCACGTGGAATACCTAATTCATCGGAGATGTAAACAGAGAATCGGCATAAGACCAACGACACAGGATGGCATCATGGACGTGTACTATCGACATCAACGGATTACTCAATTAAATTTAAGACGAAAATAATGTGTAAACCATGTCTCCGGTCTATACACAAAGCCCACCCTACTTGCTAATCCTTCATACATTATGCGGACTAATGCATTCCCTGCATAATTTCCCCCGTTATTTGCATCGGATACAGACGGCGCTTGGTCAGCGTCAGCAGCGTATCCGCTGGCGATTCAGGACAGACAGCGGGATTACCAGGCTGCGTCTGTACAGACTGAACGTGTAAACAGTGCTCGCGTAAATGGTCACTCGCGCGCAGGAAATCATCCAGCGGCAATCCTGCAGTCTTGAGTAGCGCGGCCGGGAGTGCGCTTACGATATTGTCGACTTGACGCGTCTGTGCAGCCTCGTTATGCCAAAGCAGGTACGGCACCGTGCGCAGAGCCGGTTCACGCCAGGGATTGTCGACGCCGAACGCGGCGAACACTTCAGCCATCGCTGGTGCATGATCGCCGAGAAACAGCAGTGCGCCCGGGCGTTCCGACTGCGCCAGTTCGTCGATAAGGCAAGCTGCCATCGCAGCTGCATTCTGTGCGTGATAAATATAACGCCTCAGTTGCAGTTCCAGGGATTCAGGCAGATTGTAGCCGGTAGTGTCGAAATCCGGCAATTTTCCAGTCTGGTTGCGATCGAAGCTCCAGGGCCCATGGTTTTCCATGGTCACCGCAAAAATAAACCGCGGCTTGTCGCTGCCGCGCAATAGCCCAAGTATTTTCTGACACACAGCATTGTCGCTGATGTACGGTCCGTCGTAAGCCGCATTCGCGAAATCGCCGATCGACAAAAACAAATCGAATCCCAACCGCTGGTATGCCTGATTCCGGCGCCAGAAATTCTCATGAAACGGATGAATGGCAGTGGTCTCATATCCCAGCTGTTTCAGATGCCAGGGGATGGAGTCAAGCGGCGCCGTGACGACCGTCAGGTACGGGTAATCCATTTCTGCGCCAAACAGGGACGCCTGGATCCCGGTCAGCAGTGAGAACTCGGTACGCAGGGTCGCTCCCCCGTATGTATCCACCACCGTCATGCCGTGTTGGGTTGTCTGTTTCAGTCGATCCCATGATGCATATGCTGATGGCGGAAATGCCGCGTCCAGCGCCCGAAAGTCAAAGAATGCCTCGTTCTGTATCACGACCAGATGCGGCAGCGGTTCCGCCATCAGGACGGGCGTGCGGATCGATCCGGAAAAGTCCCTTATCAGCGCCTCCTCTGCAGCCGCAACTGTCGGCAGCTCGAAATAGCTGCTACCGGCTGAACTGACCAGAGTTGCGAACAATCCATGCCGCTCGACTGATGCCATAGGGTCGCGGTGATCGAACGCAGGCAACAGCGATGTATAAATCTGTTGCAGCGGTGCGTGGGGTTTCAGCAGGACCGTTTGTATTTGCCAGAGCAGAAAAATACCGGCGGCAACTGATACCGCTGCCCACCGCCTGTCAACTACATGCGGGCGTTCGAAGCGCATCGCCAAAAACGGTAACACCATGATGATGAGCATCAACGGCAATAGATACCACTGTTCGCGAAAGTACTTCTCGAACAGCACGGGGTTATCCAGCACCTGTCCGAAAACAATGAAATCGGACGCGACCACCGGCTGACTAACGACCGAGTATTTGAAATTGTTGCCCAGGGTAATCGCCAGACAAACGAATACGGTGAGGAACGACGCCGACAGCGGTCGCCGCAGGATCAGCAGGAAGGCCAGGAAAAAGTAGAGCACCGGCAAGCCATTGATCAACAGCGCCCTCGGCGATAGACGCGCGATCGCTGAATCCGGCACTGGCACCGCTATGGCGGTACAGAAAATGACGGCGCTTATCAGGATTGTCGCTGTGATCAGATTGCGTCGATTATTTGCAATGATCATGCATCAAGCCTCGCTGGCTTCCGACACCCTGCGGATTGAACCCATCTATCACATCGCGTAGAGATTCCCGGCCGCAGCATCACGCACACAGCCATGCCCTGCATCAATAAAAGTCGGGCTAATGCGGAGCCAGCAAAGCTTGATGCGCCTGTCATGCTTGTTTTCATTGCAACTGCCCGATTTCTGTCGACAGCAACGTCAGGATCTGCCGCCAACGAGTCCACACCTCATGACTCTGTCAGCTCCAGTTTAGACTGGACAAATTCGTAAATGCGCCGGCGCATGACGTTGAATCCCAGCGGAGTCATAGCGTAGAACGACTTTTTATGCGTATAACGATAGCTAATGCGTTCCGGGCGTCCCAGCGACTCCCACAAGGCATCGCGCGTCGCTTGCGGCATACATTCATCATAATGCGCATCGATCATCAACAGCCGGGACGGATCTGCCATACCCGGATAAGTCGCCGGGTCCACAGCACCCAGCGATTCCAGCCACAGCTGACGATAGTGCTGTGCAGACCAGTCGAATCGCTGCATGACCGCTTCCCGTGCCTGCCCGGGCCGGCCCGGGCATACCAGCAGTATCTCGTGAAACTGCGCCGCAGCCATGGCGATGATGCCTGCCCTCAATCTGGGCTCGTGCTGCGCGAGCAATGCGCCTATGTTGGCGCTCATGCTAAACGAGATAAGGGCGATTCGATCGCTATCGATATTACTTTGCTGTTCGGCCCAGTCGATGACGCGTCGGACATCGACGACGCCGGCGATTATCGCGTGTCTCGGATACTGCGAATTGCTTCCGCCTCGGTTTGCGCTGCCGCGAGGCCCTCAAAATCAAACAAATGCGCGTCGTATTCGAGTAGCGCAATATTGACCGGCGAATTCATTTTCAGCAAGCCCGCGGTTATCTTGTCTGACGGATAGGTGTAGCTGCCGTAGATCGGCAAGACAATGACAAGCGGCCTGGGATCCTGATCCTCGTGTTTATAGTAACGGAAGCTGATCCGGTTCCCGGCCGGGCCGTTGTCGTTCTGAGCGGGAATCTGAATGCGCTTTAGCCGATAGCCGTGATGGTCACTGTGCAGATCGTGATTGGAAGCGATTATTTCCTGTTTGGGATAAGCGAACACCGTGCTTGACGCGTTACGCTGCTCCACATCGACGGGGGCCGGCGCCTGGCCTGCGAAAGGAGTGTGGATATTCGATGTACACGCTGACAATGACATGACAGCAAATGCGAGGATCGGTACGTACCGACGGAAGTTTCGGGAGTATTCAATGCTCATGATGTGCAATCTTCTGATTTCAATCGTTCCTGCCGGATGCCAATGATGGCATCAAACTGAGCGTCCAGCAAGGTATCTGACAAAATGCAGAATACTTCAATCATCCCGCTTGATAGTGTAATTTGTTAGCCGACGAAGCCCTTCCGCACCGGCACCGAGCACCTGATGATGCGTCGGAAAGAACAGGCGTCTGTGCGGCTGCAGGACAAAAACGGATTACGTTGGCAGGAAAAAGTCTAACAGCCCCTTTTCTAAAAATCCAGAAGTATTGATTATCTGGGCTAGCGTCTGCCTGTGCCACGCACACCTGACTTCATCCCACCGTCCTGCCGAAAAAGCCCCCCTCATCACAGACGCGCAACATCGCGTGATTCATCACTGATGGCATTTTGCCGGTTCGCAAGTAGTGCTGGCAGCACCAGCAAGGTGCAGATCATGGTGAGCAAGACACCCACGGTCAATAACTGCCCCATGCTGGCGGTTCCGGGGTGGGTAGAAAAACCCAGGTTACCAAAGCTGGCCACGGTGGTCAGACCACTTATGACCACAGCGCGGGAGGTGCTGGTATGCAAAAGATTTCTGTCTCCTGGCATTGCCGTGCGGGCACGGCTGACCATGTGAATGCCGTTGTCCACGCCAATCCCCAGCAGTAAAGGCAGGGTAATGATATTGGCGAAATTAAAGGGGATATCCAGTATCACTCCGGCGGCGGTGGTCAACAGACCGGCCAGTAACAACGGTAACAGCACCAGCAGAGTATCGCGCAAGCTGCGCAATAGAATCAAGAGCAAGCCGCTGATCAACACCAGCGCCGTGATAAACGCCTGTTGAAAAGCCTGCACCGCTGCCTCACCGGAGGCAAGGTTAATAGCCGGGGTATCGGTTACCCGGGACACATAAGCACTGACTTCATTGACAAAACGCCGCAACGCATTGATGTCAGCCAGGTCATCACGGGCATACACTAGCAAGCGCCAGCTGCCATCGAGGCCGATCCACCTGTTCAGCAAATCCTGCGGCAGGCTATCTAAAGCAATGTCTTCAAGCGCCAGCATACTCTGCATGTGCGCAAGCGTGGGTTTGAAGCTGCCCATTAACGCCTGGTCCAGCTGTGCTAAGACGCTATCACGTTGTGCATCGGGCAGTAACTCAAGCCTTTGCACCGCAGCTGCAAGTGCTGCAGTCAGTGTTTCAACCCGGCTCGCGCTTGCATCCGGGTGATCGCTGTTACGCAAAGCATTCAGCTCATCGCTGAGTGATTCGGTGCTGGTGGCTACGGACTGTGGAGCGTCGGATACCTGAGTAATAAAATCCAGTTGTGTACGGATGTTATCGAGCTGCCTGTGTTTTGCTGCGGATTGAGCAGGCAGTAAATCCAGCACCGACTGCACTTTGCTGACACTGGGCAACTGCATGAGTTTGTGCTGATAGTCGCGGGCCTGTTCGGCGGAATCTGCCAGCACAGTCAAGCGCCACGGCGGGTTCTCGCTAGTATGGATCAGGTCACGGTAGGTCATCACAGATTCACTGTGCGGGTCGCGCAGATTCAGCACATCATAATCAAAACGGGCATCGACCACCGCGAATCCCGCAAGCACGGCCAGGCACAGGATCACCACTAAAATTGCGCGGCCGTAACGCTTGATATTCTGCGCCAGCAAACCGGGCTTATGCGCCACCGCCTGATGCAGGCGCCTGGTCACCGGCAACGGGGATAGCGCAAACAGTGCCGGCAACAGGGACAGACTCACCACCAAGCTGATAAACATACCGGTACCGGATATCAAACCCAGCTCGGACACGCCGATAAAGTCAGTGGGGATAAAGGCATAAAAGCCAATCGCGGTGGACGCGGCACACAGCACCAGGGTACTCCCCACTTCCTTTACAGCCGCACGCAAGGCACGGGCATTGCCGGCTTCTGAATCGCGAAACTCGGCATAACGCAGTCCCAGGTGTACCGCGAAATCAATCCCCAGCCCGATGTAAAGCACCGCGAACGCCACTGATATGAGATTCAGGCTGCCTACCGCAAATGCGGCGAAGCCGGCGGTAAGGCTCAGCCCTACCAGCAGGCTCAACAGCGAAAACAGCAGAATGCGAAACGAACCGGTACCCATCCAGAGCAATGCGATGATCATCATCAGGCTCATCAGCCCCGCCAACCCCATGCCCTGGCTGACGCTCTTGAGTTCTTCATAGGCCAGCGCGGCGCTGCCGGTAATTCTCAATTTCAGACCATGACCGGCATCGATACCCAGCTGTTTCGCCGCCTCACGAATGGAGCGAATCGCCTCACCGGCAGCGAATAAATTACTGAAATCCAGCTCTGGCTGGACGATCACAAGCTGGCGGCTCGAAACATTGTTTTCGGCTGTGAATAGCTGATCCTGCCAGGATATGGCACCGGCCTCGCCCAGTGTGAACGTGTTCAGGCTGAATACGGTAGCGTCCAGCAGCCTGTCCAGCGATGGCGAAATTTCCGGCCCGGTGATAGCCCCGTGCAACGCCTGCAATAAACCCGTAGCGTTGGGATAACGCTGCAACTGACTGTACAAGGGCGCACTTTGTTGCAGCTGTTGGCTCAACTCGGCGAGTTTTTTCTCCGGCAGGTAATGCAGCGCATGCTGTTCAAAAAACACGCCTCCGCCAGGCCAGTAAACAGATTGCAACTTATCTGCCTGCGTGGTGAGACGTTGCGTCATCTGGCTGGCCGCCTGGTAAGCGTCCTCACCGTCAATCACTAACAACAGGTTATTGGTATGCTGGGGAAAGGCTTTTTTGTATTGCTGCAATGTCTGGCGAAAAGGCAATGATTCGTCCAGCATATCTGTGTTGTCGGTATTAATGCCAAGTTCTTGCACAGCATAATAAAGACTGCCCGCCGCTGCGGCGATGAAGACAAGCACCACCCACAGAGCATGGCGAGTATTCCAGTCGGACCAGGCGGCAAGCCATGCCGCCATGCGTAATTCGATCGCCTGACTCATCGTGCGAACAGCGATTCGGGTTCCTGGGACAGATTGAGCCTCGCTGCGGAAACCGGTGCAGTTATTGTGTGCTTGAGGTGTGGTAGCATTTCTATGCGGTTGTTAAATCAGGTGAGTATACGGTAAATTTCAGCATTATAAAAACAAGGGGGCGCAATGGAAAGATTACACAACAAAATACGCACGATAGAGAACTTCCCTGAGCCAGGTATTCTATATCGCGACATAACACCGTTGGTGCGTGACCCGGCCACGCTACGCCTGGCCGTGCATCAATTAATCCATCCTTTTATCGGTGAAAGATTAACCGCCATAGTGGGCATGGAAGCCAGAGGATTCATTTTTGGCAGTTTGGCGGCCTGGGATTTAGGCATAGGCTTCGTACCCCTGCGCAAACCCGGCAAACTGCCTCATGACGTACACAGTGTATCTTACGATCTTGAATATGGCAGCACCAGCCTGGAAGTACACGTCGACGCACTCACGACTGATGATCGCGTACTGGTTATCGATGACGTATTGGCCACAGGTGGTACGGCCACTGCCAGTTGTCGTTTGATCGAGAAACTGGGTGCGGAAATTGCTGCGTGTGCGTTCGTAGTGGAACTGGATGCACTAGCCGGGCGTGAAAAACTATCCGACTATCGCATTCACAGTTTGCTGCACTATTGACTCTAAAGGGCACATCAGACAATTATTTTCACCAACCGGTTTTGAATACTGTTGAGTATACCTTCAGCGTCCAGCCCCCATGTTGACAGCATTTCAGCCTGTGTTCCCTGTACAACAAAGGAATCGGGATAGCCCAGGTTGAGTATATCCGTGTGCTCGCCACTGGCCAGCAGGTATTCATTGACCGCGCTGCCAGCACCACCTGCGAGAGCATTGTCTTCGATGGTCACCAGCAAGTCGTGGTTTTTCGCCGCCTGCCTGATGGCGTCTTCATCCAGTGGTTTGACGAAGCGCATGTTATACAGGCTGGCATCGATCTGCTCTGCTACACCGCGAGCGGTAGTCAGCTGCGTGCCAAAAACGAGCAAGGCAACCTTGCTGCCCTTGCGGCAAAGCTCGGCCTTGCCGAAATCTATCGCCATCAGCTCTTTACGCGGCGGATTTCCAGATGAGCCGCCACGAGGATAACGTACGGCAACAGGGCCATCGTGTAAAAAGCCAGTTGTCAGCATACAGCGTGTTTCATCCGCATCAGCAGGTGTCATAATCACCATGTTGGGTATACAGCGCAGGTAGCTGATGTCATACGCACCGGTATGGGTAGGGCCATCAGCACCAACGATGCCTGCCCGATCGATTGCAAATAATACCGGCAGGTTTTGCAGGGCAACGTCGTGAATTAGCTGGTCATAACCACGCTGTAAAAATGTTGAGTAAATGGCGACCACAGGTTTCAGTTTTTCGCAGGCCATGCCTGCGGCCATGGTCACTGCATGCTGTTCAGCAATACCAACATCAAAATATCTATCATTAAAGCGTTGCGAAAACTCGACCAGGCCGGAACCTTCACACATGGCCGGCGTAATTCCGATCAGGCGAGCGTCTTCAGCGGCCATGTCACACAACCAGTCACTGAAGACCTGGGTGAATGTCATGCTGGATTCACTGGTGCCGGTGGCTACACCCGTAAACGTATCGAATTTACCGACACCGTGGTAGCGGCTGGGGTTATTTTCAGCCGGTAAATAACCTTTGCCTTTCTTGGTAACAATGTGCAGAAAGCGTGGACCTTTCTGTACGCGCAGGTTTTGCAGAACAGGTATCAGGGTATTCAGGTCGTGCCCATCGACAGGACCAAAATAGCTGAAGCCCAGTTCCTCAAACAATGTGCCACTTGGTTCGACTATGCCCTTGACATGTTCTTCTGTTCGGCGCACCAGTTCCCACGCGCTGGGCACGTGTTCCAGTACCTTTTTACCGCCCTCACGCACCGTTGAGAACAGATGACCGGATATAAGCCGGGTCAGATGATTGGAAAGACCACCGACATTCGGCGAAATCGACATATCATTGTCGTTCAGGATCACCAGCAGATCGGCATCGCTGTCACCGGCGTGGTTCAGCGCTTCGAATGCCATGCCACCGGTCATGGCGCCGTCACCGATGATGGCAACAGACTTGTAGTTGGCCGCGTTATGCCTGGCTGCGATACTCATGCCGAGGGCTGCACTGATTGATGTACTCGAGTGGCCGGTGCCAAAAGTATCGTATTCGCTTTCGCAGCGCTTGGGGAAGCCGGCAAGGCCATCTTTCTGCCGCAATGTCGGCATGCGATGACGCCGTCCTGTAAGAATTTTATGTGCATAGGTTTGATGGCCGACATCCCACACCAGTTTGTCGGTCGGTGTGTTGAAAACATAATGCAGCGCAATAGTGAGCTCAACCGTGCCAAGCCCCGCCGCCAGGTGGCCGCCTGTGGTAGACACCGTGTCGAGCAAATAGCTACGCAGCTGGCGGGCCAGCTCGGGTAATTTTTCCTTTGGTAACTGGCGCAAATCTGCGGTTGATTCAACGGACTCAAGCAGTGGCCAGTACTTTGTGCACGATGCTGTCATCTAGAACTCCCGTTCAATAATGTAGGCAGATAACTGGCGCAGCTTATCTGCACGCTCATCCAGATTTTGAAGATGGGCAAGCGCCCGTTCGTGTTGCTCCAGCGCCAGTTTTCGTGATGCATCGAGGCCCAGCAGCGATGGATAAGTCGGCTTTTGCATTTTTTCATCTGAGCCGATGGGCTTACCCAGCGTTTCAGTGTCACTGACCACATCGAGAATATCATCCTTGATCTGGAATGATAATCCAATACAATCAGCATAGTGACTGAGCGAAGTCAGATCGTCTTCGCTAACCTCGGGGCTGCACATTGCGCCCAGAAGGATGCTTGCCTTGATCAACGCACCCGTTTTCAGACGGTGCATGACTTCCAGTTCTTCCCGTGTCAAGCTGTGGCCAACTGCAGCGATATCTATCGCCTGACCACCAGCCATGCCCTCTGAGCCCGTGGCCGAGGCCAGTATGATAATCATCTGCAGACGTCGCCTGTCATCGACCTTCAGATCACTGGCAGCAAGAATCTCAAAAGCATGCGTCTGCAGCGCGTCACCTGCAAGGATGGCTGTCGCTTCATCGAAGGCGACATGACATGTGGCCTGTCCACGACGCAAATCATCATCATCCATGGCAGGGAGATCATCGTGAATCAGCGAGTAGGCGTGTATCATCTCGACAGCGCATGCCGGTATATCAAGGATGTCCTGATCAACACCCATTGCCTCACCAGCCGCATAAACCATCGCAGGTCGTATGCGTTTGCCGCCTCCGCCAATGACAGAGTAACGCATGGCCTCGGGCAGTTTGTTTTTCAGAGTCAGTGAATCCGGCAAAAAGTCGCTCAGCGCACGATTAACGCGCTGCTGATAGTGCTTCAGGGAGGAATTGAAATCAGTTAAACCACTCATCGATTTTCCTCAGTTATAAAATCGTTTGTCTGCAATGGGCCATCAATCCCTGTCGCTTGAGTACGGCTTTTTGTAATATTTCCCGACGATCCCATGTTAGCGCAATGCCTCTCTTAAGCAGCTTGAGCGATGCTTCCAGGCTGAAACTTCCCTGCCCCATATCCTTGACCGGTTTTTCCAGTTCTGACAGAGCTATCTCAAGATTGACAGACTGTTTTCCGGCATCGCATATTGAAGTCTTTATCCAGTGGGGAAAGTACGTTAGCCGACTGGACGAGCGCTTGTAAGCGATTGGCATGGTTTGACTACGCAATAGAATACAATTACACAAAAGTGTGTTTAAGCAACAACAATTCACCGCAAAAAAACGCACATTACGCAACGAAATAACAGAAATAATCAATTGACTGCCCCGATTGCACTTTTCGCACGTTTTGCGACAGAAAACAGCAGGGTATATCGGCTATTTTGCACAGTAATCGCGCTCGAGGAACCAGTCGATCGCATCCGCCAGTGCTTCACGCGCAGGGCGCGTAGTATAGCCCAACTCGCGCCGAGCTCTGTCGCTGCTGAAATACATTAATTTTCTGGACATGCGCACACCATCAACGGTCGCGCGCGGTTCCGCACCCCGTGTCAGCCAGGCCCATGCTTC
>RCNG010002064.1_pt1 | contig 17813 bp, 20 predicted proteins | sample 2041371 | NCBI WGS metagenome assembly RCNG01 (sample SAMN09708227, study PRJNA481090) | Marine sediment metagenome, whole genome shotgun sequencing project. | biome: marine sediment; feature: ocean; material: sediment; isolation source: Sewage treatment plant 1 marine sediment (STP1) ... | reverse complement strand
TTTTTCAGGTGTTTGATTGCAGCCGGGGCATTGATTTCAAGAACCTGGGTTTCAATCCACTTATTATGGCGTTCTCCCATTGCTTCCTGAACTTTTGTACCCAGATAACGGCACATGGTAAAGCTGGGTTCTTCGTCTTCGTAAGGCATTTCTGAGTAATCACTCATTCGTTCATTGACCAGATTAATGAAATCTTTCTTGTAGTCTTTCAGGCCATCAATGTCTTCCATACTGGCCTGGTGGGTTCTGGCCAGATGCTGCACCATTGTCACCACAAACTCTTCCCGTTCCTGCGCTGACATGCGTTCATAAGTGATGCGATCCGCCAAATGCGCAAGAAAAATAACAAATTCAACGACGACATCCATACGCTGGCTCAGACTATCAGTCTGATAATCCTCATTTTCCAAATCCAGCAAAGCATCCTGGGCAATACGCCAGGAAATAAATGCAGCGGCACTGGCATTATCCGCAACCGTACGCTGTTTAGCGTTTTTTCCCCACTTCGATTTCATTCTCATAATGAATATTCCTGATAAAATCTGGATTCAATAGAAAGTTTTTAGCTCAATAAGTGCCCTATAACTTAGCCTGGCGCCAGTTCTAGTTGGGTTTCCTGAATTTCACCTGTATTATCAATATGTATAGTCATAATATTGGGTACCCGGGATAAAATATAACCGGCCATCATAGCCTTCATTTGTTCATCCTCATCTTCAATAGCAGTCAGTAGTTTATCCCCCACTATCTGGCAGCGCTCGGTGACATTGGGATTTTCGACAAAATCCCGTCCCAGTGTCCAGCCCTTGTTCATATCTTCATCCATCTTGTTAAATACAGTTGCACCAGAGAGGACAATATCCTCTTCAACATTGACTGCATACATATGGCCGTCAATAACGACATTCAAAACCCTTAGCATAGATGCCTCATCTTCAAAAAAGGTAAATAATTTGTAGTTAATATGGGGATAATTGCGTAAACTTCAAGTTTATCGTGATGAATTTGAAACGTACCTTAACGAAACTTTTTGAGCCAAGAGGCAGAAAACCCGCAACAAGAGTTAAGCTACAAATAAAATTTTCCATTTTATGGAGTACTAGATTGTGTTAATCCAAATACCCAATGTTATTAATCCACAGCAACTTAAATCCATTCAGGCGGTCTTAAAACAGGCCAATTTTGTGGATGGTAAAATTTCAGCCGGGGATGTTGCTCAACAGGTAAAAAATAATGAAGAATTGATCCAGGACAACTCAACGCAAATGCAGTCTTTAAATAATATTGTTATGGGTAGTCTGATTAATAATAAAACCTATAAAGCTGCTGTAATGATGAAGAAAATTGGTGCCCCTTTTTATGCCCGCTACCGAAAAGGGATGGGCTATGGCGGTCATATTGACAATCCAATTATGGGTCAGATGCCCAATTTGTACCGTACGGATATTTCAACAACAATATTTCTCAATGAGCCGGAAGAATACCAAGGTGGCGAATTAGTTATAACAACCAGGTATGGAGAGCATCGGGCCAAACTAAAAGCAGGCAGTGCCATTGTTTACCCATCAACCAGCTGGCACTCGGTAGACAAGGTCACTGATGGTGAGCGTCTGGTCTGCGTCACCTGGGCGCAAAGTATGATCCAGGATACGAACCAGCGTGAAATACTTTATGACTTATGGCAAGCCAGAGAAAAAATGCTTCAGGAAAAGCCACAGGCTAAAGAAACTCACGGGGTAGACGTTACGTATATCAAATTGGTGCAAATGTGGGCCGATACCTGATAAATTTACTCAACAAACACAAAAAAACCGGCCTGAGCCGGTTTTTTTGTGTAACAAACATATTAAATAACTATTTACTATGAGGGTTGGCAATCTCATCAGCCAGACTGGCAGGCAAGAACTTCAATGCAGCAACCGCTACGGTGAGCAGAAGCAATGTCACGCCAACACCACCCATGCCTAATAAAAATTCTGGCAAGGAAGGAACGTAGGAAGCAACAATGCCATCATAGAAAGAGCTGCTTTCTACCATTCCCGGGAATAGATACATTGGGTAAGCCTGACCACCAATAATAATAACATACAATTGAGCCATACCACCCAGTATGATTAATACTGATGCCAGGCCAATCATAGTTCTATTGTTACCCGTCGGACCATATATTAGAATCAAGGGCAGGATTGCACCCAGGGCAATTTGTATGACCCAGAAAAGAAAAGTGTAAACTCCGCCATCAGTAAGGATAAAAAGAGTAATGTCTCTATGATCAGCAGAGTAAAGGTTTGTCACATGATAAATAATTACAAAGAAAAGTACCGCTGCAACAAACACACCCAACAGATTCTTTAGGCGATTAACAATGTAATCTCCCAGATCACGTTGTGTATATTTGTAGGAAGCCATTAGAACCAGCATGAAAACTGCCAGACCAAATGAAAACGACATAATAATAAACATAGGAGCTAACAAAGCAGTGTCATAAGCTTCACGGGCAATCAGAAAGCCGAAAATAGAACCCGTACCGGTAGTGAGTATAAGACGCCAGATAAAGGCTGTCATGCCTGCTTTTTTGGTGAAATTATTATAAGGCCGGTCCATCATAGTCCATAAATAGATAGCAACAATTGCCATAAAGCCTGTATACAAGAATATGTTCCAGGTAAAGATAGACACAAAGTTAAACTGTGTCATCGCCACAATCAATCGATCAGGACGGCCCAGATCCAGTAACAAAACCACCAGTCCACCGGCAAGGAGAGCCATTGAGAGCATGCCGGATAAGCGCGCTAAAGGTTTATAAGCTGTTTTGGCAAAAACAGAAGATATTGACGCAACATTCAACGCACCGGAAGCGGCCACAATCAGAAAGATTGCAAACACATGGGGAGTTCCCCATATAATCTGGTTACTCATACCGGTAACCCAGTGTCCATTATGCTCCATGTAATAGGCAGCAAGCATACCAATCAGGGAAATAAGTCCAAATAGACCAAGGAAAATATAAAAACCTTTCGTATTCCCTTCTACTTCGAGAAAGTGCAATTTTTTCATTTTATTTACTCGTTACACCAGGTATTAAATAATTAATACCTATTTAATGAATACTCATTCAAAAAAACCAAACGCCTTGACTATATACCTTGATAGTGAACACCCGGGTTTAATTTCAGGTCGGCACGAATTTGTTTACTACCATGTTTGGCAAGCAGCTTGGAAATATCGCTTTGAGGATCATTTAAATCACCAAAAACTATCGCTCCGTCACTGACTTCGACACAGGCAGGAAGCTTGCCATTATCAACACGATTGACACACATATTGCAGGACTCCACACAGCCTTTACCACGAGGTGTGTTCTCAGTCTGGTCAGTCAAAGTTTCATGTACAAAGGAACGTGCTTTATAAGGACAGGCCATCATACAATAACGACAACCAATACAGCGATGCTTATCAACCAGAACTATACCATCAGGGCGTTTCATAGACGCACCCGTTGGGCAGACATCAACACAGGGTGCCTGTTCACAGTGTTGACACATGACGGGTAAGGACATACTATAACCAGTACTTTTGTTTGTTACATCGACAACACGAATGTACTGGGTTTTCTGATCATCTCTGGACTTGGTTTCATTATCCAGACCGTGTTCTTTATTACAGGCCTCAACACACTTATTCCAGTCAACCTCTTTGCTGGTATCAATCAACATGCCCCAGCGCACTTTAGAGCTTGCCTTTTCAGTGAGTGAAAAGTCACTCACTGAGCGTGCATTGGCTGTTTGATACAGCATAATTCCGGGAGCAACACTTAATCCTGCTGCAGCAACCGAACCAAAAATGAAATTTCGGCGGGAGGAGTCTTCAACAGGTGTAGAGTCTTCAACGGGTAAAGAGTCTTCAACAGGTGTAGAGTCTTCAACCGGTAAAGAGTCTGCAACGAGCGTAGAGTCTACATCTTTTGCGGAATCTTGAATTGCGGCGTTTTCAAGGATTTCCTTTTCAATCTTAATTGTCATCTGAACTAACCTCAGGCGCAATATTGGCCACATCTTTAACAGTCAAACTATAAGTCCCTGGCACTATATTTCTATAGTCAACATTCTTATGGCTGGAAAGTGCATGAAAATTGCCACTGCCTTCAGGAATGTCTCTGTGACATTGGAAACAGTCTATGGTTACTGCTGCATATTGATGACAGGAAACACAAAAATGCTGATCATTATCGATTCGAACATAGTTATTGTTATCATCTTTAATTGCATGACAATTGACACATTGCTTCAGGCTGCCATCAAGCGGCTTCAACGAACCAGAGGAGCCATCAGCCTGTGCTCTTAGTCCTTCACGAAGGGTTTGAATTCTGTCATGTTTCAGTAAGTCAGGATGCTCACGCCGCATCTGTTCATTAGGCAAAATACAACTGTCACCACTGGACTCTTGAATAGTAATCCTGGGACCCAGTCCATCCTGACTTGCATGAACAGCATTGAGGCCGGCAAACAATGCCAGCCCTGCTATAGTGAGTGGCAGTTTGTGCAAACCCATCTTGCTCTTTAATAAAGAGTTAAAACTAAAGTTTAGGTGCAACCACACATTTATTCTCCTGATTAATCACCCAGACCCATATCAATGTAGCCTGTAGGGCAAACATCTTTACAGATATGGCAACCGGTACAACGATCATAGTCAGTGTAAACATAGCGACCTGTTGTTGATTCAGCCTTGGGTGTTTTCAAAACCGCATCCTGAGGACAGTAAATGACACAGTTGTCACACTCAAAACACATACCACAACTCATACAACGACCGGCTTCTGCAACAACATCTTCTTCTGACAATGCCACCAGACGTTCGGCGAAATGCCCCAGTACTTCTTCAGAACCGACATCAATAGAATCACGCTTGTGACGCGCCTCATAAGCGAAATGTCCAAGGAACAATTTATCGTGACTGATAATGTCGTTCGCTGAGCGATTTTCGTAGTTATGGATAGCGAAGTTTTCGTCATTAGTTCCGCGAACACTTTCATGACCATGCACTGGAGACGCTTCAGGAGCCATCCCGGTATCTTCCAGTTTTTTCTCTAAAGAGAAATAGTGTTTGTCAACCTTAGGACGCTTTTTAAGGTCTTGATCAGTATGGGTGAAATAATGGTTTATAGTCTCAACGGCAATAGCTGCCTGACCAATAGCAGTAGTCAACAAATGTGGACGAACAATATCACCGGCCAGGAAATGGCCAGGCTTACCTTTAACCTGATAGTGTGCATCACCATCTATAAAGCCCTTTCCATTATCCAGATCTTCAAGACCATTCATATCACCCTTCTGGCCAATAGCAGAAACAATCAATGTCGCTTCAATATCATACTCAGAACCTTCAATCGGTGTCTTGCCATCATCTTCCAGTTTGATAACACGCAGAGCTGTGGCACGGCCATTAGCACCTCTGACAACAGAGATCGGGCTGACACAACCAGTAATGGTGACACCTTCACGTAGTGCATCATCGATTTCATGTTGTGCTGCCGGCATATTTTCAATTGAAGAGCGTGACAGCAGGGTTACTTCAGCACCTTCTTTTGATGCCGAATCTGCAACATCATGTGCGGTATGACCCAATACAACATTCTCAGCAAAGTCTTTTTCGGCAATGTTGGAAATATTACCCAGACGACGAGCAACCGATGCCACGTCAATAGAAGTATCACCACCACCAACACAAACTACTTTTTCAGCAGAGACTTTTAAACGACCATCGTTAAATGCTTCCAGGAAAGCAACACCGCTAATACAGTTAGGTGATTCATCAAAACCTTCAATTGGCAGACCACGGCCTTCTTTACAGCCTATTGCCCACAAGATAGCATCGTAGTCTTTTTCCAGGTCTTCAACACTGACATCTGTACCAACCCGGGTGTTTAATTTCACTTCAACACCCATTTCAACGATACGATTCATTTCATGGTTCAAAACATCACGGGGAACACGATAACCAGGAATACCAAACATCATCATACCTCCCAGTTCAGCATGGTCATCAAATACGGTACAGCTATGACCAATTCGACGCAACTGATAGGCTGCTGCCAGTCCTGCCGGACCACCACCAATAACTGCTACTTTCTTTCCACTTTCCTGGCTGGCTACTTTAAACTTAAAGCCCTGTTCCCGGGCGGAATCACCGATGTACTGCTCAACCGCATTGATACCAACATTGTCATCCAGTTCATTACGGTTACAGCCATCTTCACAAGGTGCCGGACAAACTCGACCCATTATTGATGGAAATGGATTAGCATCCGTGGAACGCTGGAAAGCATACTCCTGCATGGACATACCTTCGTGAGTCGGTTTTTCCATACCGCGCACGATATCCAGCCAGCCACGAATGTCTTCACCGGAAGGACAGCTGCCTTGACATGGAGGAGTTCTGTTAATATAGGTCGGACACTTGTGTGTCCAGCCTGCTTGGAAAATATTGTCAGTCCAGGCATCCCACTCTTGTGTATCAGTGTGTTCTAACCGAGTTTCCTCGTAACGTCTATTGGTTAGTTTCTCTGCATTCGGAGCTGTATCAGCAGTTGACATTTATCTTTCTCCTATCAAGCTAAATTTGGGGCAATTTAAAAATTGCTATGATTTATCTTTTTAAAAATTGTTTTATAAACAGTGTTATTGTTTCTGTTATTAACAATACGGGTAATAACGTGAAGTCAGGAACAGTGTCTCAGATTCTAGCCTTCTGATTCTGAGGTCTGCTCTTCATCTATAACACCATCTAATTCTTTTTCCTGCTCACTACCTGTCATCACAATAGCTTCACTGACAAGTTGGTGCGCACTCATTATGGCATCCATTTCGAAGCCATAATAAGGTAATACTTTAGTAAACTGACTCTTACAAATTGCGCAGATTGCGATAATGTTTGTCACGCCACCATCATCAGTTACTTTCTTCAGGGCCTCCATTCTTGGCAGCGCCCCTTTGACCCGTAACTCCATAAGGTCATCTGTCAACAGACCTCCACCGCCGCCGCAACAGAATGTGGCATCCTTAATAGTATCAGAGTCCATATCCACAAAATTATTGCAAACAGCCTTAATAACTGCACGAGGTATATCAAACTGACCACCCGGTTTATCACCCATTCGAGACGCACGAGCTACGTTACATGAATCATGGAAAGTCATGGTCATATGATCATTTTCTTCTTTGTTCAGGCGCAGTTTGCCTTCCTGAATTGCCCCATGGGTCACTTCAAGAATATGCTGGGGAACCGGGTAATTTTGATCTAGAAAATCAAAAGGACCGGCAAGAGTGTTCAAAAAGCTGTAAGCGACACGCCAGGCATGCCCACACTCACCAAAAATAATGCGTTTAACTTTTAGTTTAATGGCTGCTTCACGAATGCGCATGGAAACACGCTGAATATTTTCATAACTGCCAATAAACAAACCAAAATTTGCCGCTTCAGAGGCTTCTGAACTAACGGTCCAGGTAATACCCAGTTCATGTAAAACCTTACCGTAACCAATCAAACCATCAATATGAGGCTCAGCAAAGAAGTCAGCAGAAGGTGTCATCAGCAAGGCTTCACAGCCTTCCTTATCCATATTGTATTTTACAGGAACTCCAGTATCTTCTTCTACTTCCTCTTCCAGATCTTCCAGAATACCTTTCAGTGCCTTCCCTGGCAAGCCCAGGTTATTACCGATTTTATAGACTTTTTGAATAATTTGATTTGAATACTTTTGCGCCTTGCCGACATGAGCTAATATTTCACGGGCAGCCATAGTGACTTCAGCCGTATCAATACTGGGACAGAAAACGGCGCAACGACGACATTCTGAACACTGATGGTAGTAGTTATACCATTCATCCAGAACTTCTTCGGTTAAATCAGCAGCACCTACCAGCTTGGGAAAGTATTTACCGGCAAAAGTAAAGTACCGACGATAGACTTTTCGCATTAAATCCTGTCGGGCAACCGGCATGTTTTTTGGATCATTGGTACCAATAAAGTAATGGCACTTATCCGTACAGGCACCACACTTAATACAGGAGTCCATAAATACCTGCAAGGAGCGATATTTGCCTAACAGCTCCTGCATTTTATCCAGAGCTTTCTCTTTCCAGTTTTCCGGTAACTCACCAGGATAACCCAGATCGGTATCAAATTCTGCACGAGAAACAAAAGGCCCATTACCGGCCATTTCATCCGGCTTAATCTGGGGTACTATCGGGTACTCTCTAAACTTGGGAGTTTCAAAGTTTGCCACTTTTCTAAATCCTCAAAAATTTCCTGATATCTACTGTATTTATTACTTAACTTTAATTAAAAACAGATGAGTTACTTAGGTTGTATTTTGTTTTTTTCTGCTTCAGTTTCAGCAGCCCATGGTGCAATGTGTCTTTGTTCACGCGGATTATCAACCTGATTACGTGAAGGAGCAAAGAATAAGCCCGGGATGTGCAATAGTTTACTAAAGGGTAATAAAATCATTAAAATTGCAACCAGAAACAGATGTACCATTAGAGGAAAATCCACTGGTAGAGATTGCCAGTTAAAACTGAGTATACCCAGTGAAAATTGTTTTACCGCAATGATATCTGTATGTGATATAAAGCGCATTGTAATACCGGTCAGACCGATAACAATCAACATCAATAACCATAAAAAATCAGATGGTGCTGAAATGTACTTGACTCTGGCCACATAAAATCGACGCACTAAAAGCCCAGCCAGACCAATAACCATGGTGAATGCAGCGTATTTACCGATAGGCTGCAAAAGCACCAGCCAGGTTGGTACATCTTTAATAAAATAACGTAAATGTATAACCAGAACCACAAACAGGCTCATATGGAACATCCAGCCAAACAGCCAGGTCCATTTATTAGCGCGGAATAAGGCGGAAAATAAGATTGCTTCTTTAGCCAGCCTAACGGCAACACCACTCTTGGTCAGAGGAGCAGGTGTAACAGGTATTTTTAGCGGTGCAGGCACTCGTAAATACTGAATTATTTTTTTCGCTAAGCCTATTACCAGGACAAGAAAAGCCACTGTAAAAAGTAGCGCATAAAACGCTGACATATTACCTACCCATTAATAATATTTGAATACAGTGTGCAGGAGAGCCTCCTGCACATGAATTCCGGTCAGCACAATTGCTAACTGGAATTTTTACAATGCTATGCTGTTATACACAACCTGTTGGTTTTGGAAGGCCGGCAAATTTACATGCTTGCTTACCAGGGCCATAAGGAAATAATTCATAAAGGTACTTTGAATTACCTTTTTCCTTACCCAGTTTTTTAGCAACTGCTTTGGTTAAAACACGTACCGCAGGAGCAATTTGATATTCTTCATAGTATTCACGCAGGAAGTTAATGATGTCCCAGTGGTCATCACCCATTTCAACATCATCAATTTCAGCCATAACTGTTGCAACTTCTGGGAACCATTCACTCAGATTCACCAGATAGCCTTCTTCATCAACTTCAATATCTTTACCTTCTACAGTAATAGTAGCCATTGTTTAAACTCCAATATGTTAGATGTTAGTGTAAAATTACAGCCAAGACTGAACGTTTGAATGCTCGGCTACCAGATCAACAAAACCTGTATAATCAACGATTTTTATTCCATCAATTATATCAGCTTCTGTAAAACCACGTGTATTCAGGTCGGAACCTAGAACATATACATTTTTATTTGCTACTGCAGACGTTATCTTGTCAGCAATAACAGTACCTTTTAGCGCACCAACGACAGCATCTTCAATCAACAGAAGACTTGAGCCGTCTTTTGATTTAGTCAGGCATGAATTCAGTGCATTGCGTTCAAAAGGTGATTTATTTATTGTATGTAACATTGCCATCAATCTCTCTCCTTAAAGAGCATCCTTAAGAACTAATCACTACGTCCTGCTCATCCATCAGATCAGCAAGTTCAGCGCGTGAAACCAATTTAATAGATGGTTTTTCTGCCCAATCATCATCCTCATCTTCATAAGTCAGATCCATCAGGTTATCCAGAGTTAAACCACGCTCTTCCAGTGACTCTTTTTCAACAAAAAGTTTGTTGATGTCGTAGTCGCCCAGAGCTTTATAAGCCGGTGAAAAGTTTTTCATGCCAGAACCTTCAGTGTTCTGATTGTTTGCAATCTGGAAAACCCCATCATCACAAAAAACCAGGCTGACGTCCTGATCAAAAGCTGCACTGATTAAAACAACTTCCAGCGATTCTAATGCGTAAACTGTACCATAAGGTGCTTTAGTGTTCACAAACATGAATTTCTTTATATCTTCACTCATATTTAGTCCTCTTAATCACCAAATGTTAATAAACGATCAGCCTGAATACCGCCTTCTACTAACTGACCCAGGCCAGAAATACGGAATGCAGGGTGAATATTGTTTGCGTCTTTGCCTTGTCGACCAGCCTCATCAGCATCCAACATACCACGACGCTGTGCAGCAGCAATACAAACAACCATATCTAATTCATGTTCTGTAGCCAGTGCCGCCCAGTTTTCCGTAATATTACGGTCATCCTGTGGGGGTATAGCCAAACGAGTTGCGTTATTTACGCCATCGTTATAAAAAAACACACGGTAAATTTCATGACCTTTTTCTAAAGCAGCTTTGGCGAACTGATACGCGGTATCAGACGCCTGGTGCTGGTAAGGCCCTTCATTAATTAATAATGTAAATTTCATTCAGGATTTACCTTATCGGCTTTTTTATACCTTTCAGTAATAAAAAGCCTTAAGCCAATTAAAAGTGAATGTGTGTAGAAGCATTCAAAGTGTTGCGAGCGCCTCTCCAGTCATCAATGTGGAACTTGGTGAATGGCAGACCGGTCTTCTGGAAAAAAGGAGCCCAGCCAATACGCTCAATCCAGTCATTCATGCGTTCCCAGTCTTTAGCGTCTTCTTTATAGACTTTTAGAATACGCTTGACTAACGCAGTTGCTTCAGGCCAGCGAGGTGGATTATTTGGTATACCTGCAGCAACCAGTTTCTGGAAAGTAGGTTTACTGCGAGCATTTGAGTGATTACCACCAACCCAGATGGCCAGAGTTGTGTGAACTGCATCGTTGATCAACATTGGAGGACATGGGGGATAACATGCACCGCAGCAGATACATTTCTTCTCATCCACTTCCAGAGTCGGGTTGCCATCAACCATAGCAGGACGAATTGCAGCAACAGGACAACGAGCAACAACTGTTGGACGTTCGCAGGCATTGGCGACTAATTCGTGAGCAATTTTAGGTGGCTTGGTGTGTTGAATATTGATCGCAATATCGCCCTGGCCACCACAGTTAATCTGACAGCAGGAAGTAGTAATATGAACACGATTAGGCATTTCTTCACGTTTGAATTCCGTGACCAGCTCATCCATCATAGATTTAACAACACCTGATGCATCAGATCCGGGGATGTCACAGTGCAACCAGCCCTGAGTATGAGAAGGTGCAGTAATCGTAGGACCAGTACCACCAACAATCAGACCAGCTTTCTCAACTGCTTCAATCATTGGCGCAACTTTTGCTTCACTGTCAACCATGTATTCAAGGTTAGAACGAATAGTAAAGCGGATAAAACCATCACCGAGTTCATTGGCAATACGAGTAATTTCACGCAGAATGAAGACATCAAGAATTCGCGCAGTACCCACGCGGATGGTGTAGATTTCGTCGCCGCTATGAGCAACATGCTTTAGTACACCTGGACGTGGCCTTTCATGATATTTCCACTGGCCAAAGTTTCTGCGCATTGTTGGATGCATGTACTGGAAGCCATCTGGCGCTCCAGATTCGATAGGCATTTTAGGTTTTTCTGCAGCCATATTAATTTCCTATTCTAATAAACTTGTTCATTTTATCAGGAGAAAATCTCTCTCCTGACATGATTACTTTTAAAGAACGTCTGTCAAACAATGATTAGTTGAGCAGCGTTTGAAAAAGTGATTAAGCAGTAGCAGCTTCGGCTTTTTTGTCATACCACTTCTTGACTTCTTCATCCCAGCCATCCATGCGAACGTATGAAGACAGACGAGGCTCACTGACCATGTTGGGATCCAGGTCAAGACCTATACCCTCCAGATAGTTAACCAGACCGATACGTTCGATCATCTCACCGGTACGTTCATGTTCCAGAGCATTTTCAGCAAAGAAGTCAATCATTTCACCGGTCAGTTCAACCAGAGATTCGATTTCTTCCATGGTGTCAACTTTCAGGAAAGGTGCCACCACGGTACCCATCATGTCACCAATCTTCAGGGTACGCTTACCACCAATCAGAACAGTCACACCGGTATCGTCACCGGGTGCCAGAGCCCTGGTCATGACATTGATACAATGCATGCAGCGCACACATTCTTTATTGTTGACCGCAAGAGTATTGTCGTCATTCAATTTGATGGCATTGGTCGGGCAGCGGTCGGTGACGTTATCAATCACGTAGTCACGTCCTTTTGCTTCAACAAAGGTTTTAACTTCGTCCTGATCCACTTTCATGTCATCACGCCAGATACCAATGACCGCCATGTCAGCACGTTCAATGGCATTGGTACAATCGTTTGGACAACCGGATACTTTGACCTTGAATTTGTAAGGCAGTGCAGGTCTGTGCAGATCATCCTGGAATTCATTGACCAGATGGCGCATCATGCCGTGTTCATTGGTACAGGAATGTTCACAGCGTGCCGCACCGACGCAGGCCATTGCGGTACGAACACAGGGTCCGGCACCACCCAGGTCAAAGCCATAGGAATTAATCTTATCAAAGAAAGGCTGCATGGCATCCGTGGCAGCACCGATAAACATGATGTTACCTGTCTGACCGTGGAAAGTCTGCAGACCAGAACCATTCTGCTCCCAGTCATCGGCCAACTGATTGAGAATATCAGCCGTATAGAAGTTACCTGCCGGTGGCTGAACACGTACGGTGTGGAATTCTCTAGACTCAGGAAAGTGCTCGGCTACTTCAGAGAAGCGGGGAATAATACCGCCGCCATAACCGAATACGGATACGGTACCACCTTTCCACCAGCCCATACGGGTTTCGTAGGAATGTTCCAGCTGGCCTAACAGGCCGCTGACCATTGAATTGATACGTTCGCTGGGATGCTCATCTCTTAAACGCTTGATTCCTGAAATAAAGCTAGGCCATTCGCCACTTTCCAGCTCATCCAACATTGGAGTATCATAGATCTTCACTTTAGGCACGGTTTTCTCCCTATGGGTAAAATTGGTTCTAGCAACAAAAATATCGCTTAGTAATCTTTAAACGGTTGTTTAAAATAATAATCTTAGCCTTGGAAAGATACACGATAATCTTACTCTTCACAAGGCACACCAATAAATAATGATGTGAATTTTAGGACTTAATAATAAAGTATTAAACCCTTCCTTTGGGAGGCATCCCCCTGATACACCTACCCCTTTGGGGATATATCTTTTTTTACTATAAAATTAATACACAAAATAGCATCATTATATCAGTCTGTTATATGAAAACCCACAATAAACACAATACTATTAAATCTCACTATTATCCGGGTGCTGCACGTTCATCTTTGTAATTTTGAGTCCCGAAAATGTCATAAATTCTGGATTGTTGTGTATCTCCGGCAATAGATTATACCCCATATGTTTCATTTCATTACTGATGAATATCAATTAATGTGTTCTAATATTAAAATATATGACTTAGTACACTTGAAAAGGGCTGCATTAAGTCTTATTTCTATTGAAGAATATAATTGTTGAGTAAATTTGTATGTTAATTTTAAGCGAAGTATTAATTCAAAACCATCAATTGGAAAGCTATTCTGATTTGATTAGTTTTATTCAAGCCAGGGCGAAGGAAGGTGAGATGTTCTTTGATATTGATGTCAAGCCACCCTACCCCGATACACCGGAAGAATGGGAAAGTGAACTGGAAATTAAATTTACCAGTGCCCCCAGATAAACATTGCACCTGAAAATTTATGATTAACTTATGATTAACAAAGAGCAAAGTAATTTAGAGAAAAACCCAATGTTCTGGAATGAAGAGGAAAAGCCGGAAGAGTTTACAGCACCGGATAATATTATCGACCTTTCCTTTAAGGTCAACTGTAAACAGATCAAGCTTGATCATGCCTGGGCTTTAACAGAGGCTTTAAGTGAACTTTTGCCCTGGTTCAAAGATGATACACATTCAGCCATCCACCACATCTATATTCCGCAATCCGGTAATGGCTGGGTACGCACAGATGATTTTGCGCAAGAGGTCATTCAACTGTCACGCAGAACCCGACTCAAGATTCGTATTCCCAGTAACCGCCTGGAAGATGCACAATCTTTAACGGGTAAGACTATTTCAATTGATGGCCACAAATTAACCTTTGGGCAATATGATCAACATTCACTAAGCACCATGACCACGATTGTTTCTCGCCATGTTCATGTGCCGGGTACAGACGATGATGAAAATGCCTTTTTGCAGGAAGTGAATCAACAAATACAGGCAATGGATATTAAGGTTAGAAAAATGTTATGCGGTAAATCGCATCAGTTAAAAACTGCAGAGGGTATTATTACAACCCGCAGTTTAATGGTTGCTGATATTAGTCCGGAAGAATCCATACGCCTGCAGGAAAATGGCATCGGCCACTATTATTCCTATGGATGCGGCGTATTCATCCCGCAAAAAGGAATTACGGCTGTTAATACGAATGAATAGTCCGTCCCGAGTCAATTTGACAGAATAGCTATGGCTAACAAAGTTTATTTTATTGATCTTTATTAATAATAGTTAAAACTATCTCTTTTGAGGGGTGTATTTTATTTTAAAGTCATATATTATCCTTGGTTACAAATTTTCACGAGTATTACAATCTTTTACGAGATAGTACTCTTTTTTACGAGAGTTTTTTACGAGAGTTTTTTTACGAGAGTTTTTTACGGAGCATATTCAATGGCTATTACTTTTGATGGTAAAGAAATAGAAACAACAGCAAACGGATATCTAGTCGATATCACTGACTGGAGTGAAGGACTGGCCAAACAAATGGCAGCAGAAGAAGAAATTGAGTTAACGGATAAACACTGGGACTTAATTAACTACCTTCGCGATCAATTCATCAACAATGGCGGTAAAAACCCTAATACCCGTACTATGATTAAAGACATGGGTGACAAGTGGGGTGAAAAAATTGGTTCCAAGGATTTATACAACCTGTTTCCCCAGGATCCCAGCAAGCAGGGTGGGCGAATTTCCGGCTTACCAGAAAGTAAGCGTAAAGGCGGCTACTAAATATTTAACAGCTGAACCTTTGTACTACCCATTGTAGATATAGTATATTAGAATTTTCTCAGATATATTATGTCAGACTAATTAGCTTATGACTGATAACGATCAGTATTTCGGAGACTTTAAATGAGTACTAAAGCAGAACTAATCCAAGAATTACTTCAAATGCAGAGAGACTTCATTAAATTTGAACATGAGAACGGTATGCATCCAGACGATTACTACAATCCTGGTGCTGGACATGATTTAGAAACTTATAAAGCTGATTTCATGGACAAAGCCATTCAGGTTCTGGATATGGCTCATGATGAAAAAGATTCTGCCTGGAAACGTTAATTTATAATTTTCCAGAAACTACTTTTTCTAAATAGACTGTTTCTAAATAAAAAAAGGGTCGCTCATGCGGACCCTTTTTTTATTTTAAATCATATAATTAAAATAAAAATCTCCTGCAAAAGCTGGTTGAAAAACTCACTTTTGCCCCTATCTTGTAAACATGCCAACTTCATCCACTCCTTTATTTATTTCCGCTGCTCATAAATCTTCTGGTAAGACAACCATTACCATTGGTTTATTATCAGCCCTGAAAAATAAAGGCCTGAGTGTGCAGCCTTTTAAAAAAGGGCCTGATTATATTGATCCGCTGTGGCATGGCAGCGCTGCGGGAACACCCTGTTATACCCTGGATTTTAATACCATGTCCCGGGACGAAATCCTGCAATTGGTGTCACGAAAAATTACCACCTGTGATCTCAGTTTAATCGAAGGCAACAAAGGACTTTATGACGGTCTGGATCTGGACGGCAGCAACAGTAATGCTGCGGTTGCCAAACTGCTTGATGCTCCGGTTATTCTGGTGCTGGACGCAAGGGGCATGACACGAGGCATTGCACCACTGATTCTGGGTTATCAATCCTTTGACCCGGGTATAAATATCGCGGGTGTTATTTTAAACCAGTTAGGCGGCTCCCGACACGAAAGCAAATTGCGTGCAGTTATAGAACATTATACGGATGTTTCAGTTCTGGGGGCAGTCCACAAAGACAAACGCCTGGAAATTGTTGAACGTCATCTGGGATTAATGCCCAGCAATGAAGATGGTGAAGCACAAAAAAAGATCCTCGATATTGGAACAATTATATCCTCTCAGGTTGATTTGGATACAATAATCGATACCAGCCACCTGCACTCTCCCAAACACCTGAAAAGTCCGATTAAAACCAGACCTAATACCCAACCGATGACCGCCCAGCTGCGCCTGGCCTATATAAATGACAGTGCATTCGGCTTTTATTACCCTGGCGATCTCGAAGCCCTGGAACAGGCCGGTGCCGAACTGCTTGAAGTCAATTCTTTAACTGACCGGCAGCTACCTGAAAACATTGATGGTTTATTTATCGGAGGCGGCTTTCCCGAAGAAAGATTAGAAGAACTGCAGGGTAATCAATCTTTTCGAGAAGCTGTTCGAAATGCCATTGAAAATGGCTTACCGACCTATGCCGAATGTGGCGGACTTATGTATCTGTGCCGCAGTATTATCTGGGATCAGCAGCAAAAAAAAATGGTTGGAATCATCCCGGCGGATGCACAAATGGAAGAAACACCACAGGGGCGTGGCTTAATCCGATTTAGTGAAACCCAGCTCATGCCCTGGCCTGATGAGCAAGACAATCGGCATAAGATCCTGGGTGTTCATGCTGGCAATGAACACCCGCCGATTATTTCTGCCCATGAATTTCATTACTCACATCTTGTCAATATAAGTGAGCCATTAAATTATGCCTATCGTATTCATCGAGGCAGCGGAATTGATGGTCAGCATGATGGCATTGTGTACAAAAACCTTTTAGCCTGTTATGCCCATTTACAGGATACAAATCAAAACCACTGGGCAAAACGTTTTGTTCAATTTATTCATCATATCAATGATACGAAGATTAAAGATATGAACAAACAACAAATAATCTAAACTATTAAGACTAACAAGCGAGATATACCATGATAAAACTGACTGAAGATGCAGCCAATCAAATTATGGCCCAAATTAAAGCCAGCGGCTCTGAACACGAAACACTGAGAATTGCCGTGACTAAACATGATAAAAGTATAGGTTTCCAGTACCTTATGGGCTTTGATACGCAAAAAGAGGGTGATAGCCTTTATGAGGTGCGCGGTGTTAAATTGCTCGTTAACAATGATTTACTCGATGTCATGAATGGAATGGAAATTGATTTCGTTGAAATTGAAGGCGAAGACTGGCAATTTATCTTTAAAAACCCCAATGATCCAAACTACAAATCACCTGTAGAGTAAACCCGGACTCCTGAGTCTTTCTGATTGCTGCTCACCATGCAACTTGTGTGCAGCAATACTTTGATTACCTAATGAGCATTGGCGCATCCACATTCCACTAGGAGCCTGTCCGAGAATAGAAGTCGTAGCGAGGGAAAGCTGTTTTGAGTCAGATTTTTCTATCATTTGAAGCCAATAGTTGTTC
>RCNG010000508.1_pt1 | contig 17826 bp, 17 predicted proteins | sample 2041371 | NCBI WGS metagenome assembly RCNG01 (sample SAMN09708227, study PRJNA481090) | Marine sediment metagenome, whole genome shotgun sequencing project. | biome: marine sediment; feature: ocean; material: sediment; isolation source: Sewage treatment plant 1 marine sediment (STP1) ... | reverse complement strand
AGTCCTGGTGGATCATTGATGGATCAATCGTAATCCGGATTTTGATAGTCAAGCGAAGGCGCGAGATCTTTCTTTGGCACCTTAATGCGTGACGTGTAATTGATTACCATCTGCATATCCTTATCGGAAAAGTTTTTAATCTGTTTTACCATATCAGGGTTCGCGTTGCGGCGTTTACCATCGCGTATCCATTCGAACTGGCGCATCATATAAGCATAATGCTGACCCTGGATCTTGGGATAAAACTTATCATCTTTGCCTTCGCCGTTTTCACCATGACATTCTACACAGTTGTCTTTATATAATTTTTTACCCTGGGCAAATTCCGGGAAAAGTTCGTTCCACGTTCCCTTGCCATTATCCGGGTTCATCGGCAGCTTTGCTGTATAAGCTGTGACATCTGCGACCAGTTGGGCAGGATTGATTTCACCATGCTTAAAGCCAGAAACAGCCAGGATTTGCTCATCCAGTGCAAACGGGTACATAGTCGGGTTATCCCGGTTCTTCGCACGAATATCTGCCAGTTGTTTGATCAACACGTTTTTATGCTGCCCGGCAATCTGTGGGAAGGTACCATCCTTACCTCCCCAACCTTCGAGCAGGTGACAGGCAGAACAGACTTCATACACTATAATGCCGCGCTCCCGGTCAGGTGTGAGATGCATCGCTTCGGTCTTTTCACCACCTGCCTTGTTCCAGTCTTTAACATCTTTTGCCTGACCAGACTCAGCTGATTGGGCGGCGTTGGCTATAAACAGACCAAGTGCCAATAAGCTGGCCTGTGATAATAATTTTAATTTCATAACATATTCCCAGTATATTCCTGGCTCAGTATATCCCTGAACACAGGGGTTAATTTATTATGCATTGACACTTGTCTATAAAAAATCTATAGATGATCGATCTCAGGCATACCGTATCTAGAACTATAAGCCTGAATTAGAACACAAAAGAACGCAGAATGTGTTTGACCTTAGTCAAAGCCAAACACAAAGCACGTTAAAAAATAATAATTATCTAATATAGATTATTTCAATGTTGCCAGCCAGTCAGCGATTTCACGCATTTCAGCCTCATTCACCAGACCCATGACACCTTTCATGGCAGCTGTCTGGCCATTATCGCGCGCACCAGATTTGATATCTTTCATCTGATTATAAGCATAATCCGCATTCTGACCAGCCAGTTTAGGGTACATCTTCATGATGGGGCTCTTGGCATCTTTACCATGACATGACCAGCATGTTTTTTTCTTGTACACGTCAGCTCCATCAGCGAGTGCAGTCGCTGACATAGTCATTGACAACGCAGCAAATGCAGCAGGAACTACTAATAATTTTAATGACTTCATAATTTCACCTTAGTTTGTGTGGAAATTCTTATTATAAAACGGAACAGGGGGAACAAAAATGCTCCCCCTGACCAACTTCTAATTAAATAGTTTTGTAACTATTTTTTAACTTTAACCGCACCATGCTCTTCCAGGAAGGTTTTGGCGCGCAGACCCATATCAGCGGTCTTAACCTGATACTGCCAGTGCTGACCAGCCCATAGTGTAGCATTCTGGTAATCACCTTTCGCAGCGTAATCATCAGCTTTCTTCTTGGCTTCAGCCGCAAAACCCAGCTGATCGGTAGCATCTTCAACCAGCGCGACGACTTCAGGGAAGTCCTTATAGTTATGACTGGTGATAAATCCAACCACTGAATCAATAACCGCCTGAGTATCAACATTGGTTTTCACCTGCTTGTCATAATCAGCTTTGGTATATACCTGACCTTCTTCCATCTTCGCATCTTTGGCTTTGTAACCTTTCGGTGTAACCAGCAGATAACCCTGCATTTCAAGGTGAAGCGCAGAACAGAACTCTGTGCAGTAATAAGGGAATACACCTGCTTTTTCAGCCTTAAATGTCGCTGTTACCGTTTTACCCGGTTCGATAGATAACTGTACGTTTTCATTATAAACCGCGAAACCATGTGTTTCATCTTCGGCACGTTCCAGGTTAGTCAGATGGATAGAAACCGTTTCACCTTCTTCAACCTGGATAATCTCAGGGGTGATGTGTGAACGAATCACTGTTCCATAAACATGTACTACACCATCCTCACGTACAACCTTTTCACGGCCTGCGCGGGTTTTATAAGCTGAGCGACTGTCTGTACGGCTGTTCCAGCCAGACTTGTAACGCACAGCAGGTTTCAACTTATCCGCTTTGATTGCTACCACATAATGGGGTTCGCCTAATGGAAGGGGCATATCGTACAGCAGTTCCATCTTGTCACCGCTGATATCGATCAACTGGTGATTCTGTGGATGCAACGGACCAACAGGATTAAAACGGTCAATCGCCAGCTTGTTTAATGCAACCAGGTATTTACCATCAGGAGAAACCGAATCACCTTCCATCGTCATCAGGTGACCCACGTTGTAATGAATATGAATCTGATCCAGCACCTTGCCTTCACAGTAGTCCCACTTGGTAACCATTGAATCCACATAGATAGAGGTGTAAACCACACATTCTTTGGCATCATACTGTGTATGAAGTGGCCCTAAACCAACCTGGACCTGCTTAGATAAAGCATCTTTCAAGGAGATGATAGGAATACCATAATCATCTTTGCCTTCGAAATTTTTGTTATCGATCGCTTTTTTGATCTTTTCCCAGCTATAAACCCAGGCATGGCTATCCAGTTTACCGGCAACGATGATGTGTGCTCCATCAGGGCTGACATCAACTCCATGAGGGCTCTTAGGCTCAGGAATCAGGTACAAAATACCTTCTTTAACCGCCTGCTCCATGCTAATCAGGTAAGAACCATTAACTTTTTTTACTTTACCGGCAGCGACCAGTTCAGCGGCTTTTTTCCAGTTTGTCACATGCATGAAGTCGGTGTCTTTAGCAGAACAACCCGCTTCGAATGGAGGACGGTTTTCACCACCTACATAACGCTCAGAACAAAAGGAGTTAGTGAAACCCCAACCATTACTGGCACCTTTACCTGCGTCAGATAGATCCTGACTATACGGCGGCAATTCAAAGGTAAATGAGTTATCTTCATCGATACGGCCTTTATCCATATCGAATTTCCAGTAAGTCACACCACCACGATACTTATCATTGAACTCTTCCAGGGGCACAAAATCATTACTGATAGGTGCCGCGTACTGAGCCGCAGACATTATGTATTCTGTATTCGGCGTTGAAAATGCGCCACCATGTGATGACTTGTAGAAAGGACTGGATACGATCTGTTTGGTTTCAAAGTCATGCAGGTCGATGACTGCGATACGCGGATTGGCTTTATCGTTGATAAAAAGATACTTACCATTGTATTCACCTTTTGTTTCAGAAAAGCTCGGGTGGTGGGTATCTCCCCATTTGATTTCGCCATCGGTTTTACCCTGATATAACACCCTTTTTGATTCATCATCAAAACCATAACCCTGCCATGGTTCCGGGGTAAATACGCCAATGTATTTCAAAATACGCATAGATGGAACGCCATATACGATAACTTGACCACTTTGACCACCTGATGCGAATGCCAGGTATTCATCACGACCACCCGTAGGCGTATAGGTTTTTGCGGCAGCAAGTATATCTTTCTGTGTGAGACCTCGTTCTTTCATGACATCTTCTAGTGATTTTGCCGACCATGCGGCTGTCGATACTGACAGACCTAGCAATAGCCCGGTGCACACTGATAAAACACGTGTGGTAAAGGTATTCATAAATTTTCTCCGCTTTTTATATAGCAAAATTATTATTACTGAGGGAACCCCATTAGAGGTGGAACGATACGTACACTAGCGCGATTATACTTTGACTTATATCAAGTTGATATTGTGTTTTGTGTCATTTCACACACTTTGATGTCATATCGTACAAATTGCTATAGACAAGGCTGGCCATGGTGTTTATTCTATCGGCTCTGTAATGTCCTGAGCCGGTTTCCGGATATCGACTATTATGTATCGACCTGATTAAAACCGCTGCCAATTGCCGTAAATAAGCGCCAAACCAGCTTTTCAGACAATATTTATTAATTACACACCAGCGGCGGCGCTGAAATACGGTAAAAAAACACTAAAATAATAATCATGAGGAAAAAAAATGCAAAAACCAGAAATTACCGAAGATATGATTCTTGACTGTTTCGCCGCAGCAACACCCTGTGCCGACAGCCGTCAAACGGCAAAATCATTTGTCGATGTTGAGATGTATGAAAATCAGATCATGTATCCTGAATTTGCGCGCTGGGCAGAAAAAGCCGGTTATCCTGAATTAGCCAGCCTGTTCAGAAAAGTTGCTGGTGAAGAAAAACTGCACGCCATCTGGTTGAGAGAACTGTACGATGATATAGGTACGCCAGCACATGGTGAAGACACCGAGCGCGCTATTACCGCACTGCAAACTATCCAGGCCAATTGCGACACACTGATCAAGATGAACCCGGATGCCGTGATTGAAAAAGCACTCAAAGTGGCTATTACGGTTGAACAACGTGAAGCACTGGAGATCTATCCAGAATTTCGTGACCGTGAGCTGAAAAACGGAAACCAGGCGGCAGCAGAGGTTTATCAGCGCGTGATTAACTCTGAAGATCAGCACATGAACTGGTTCAAGTCTGCATTAAATGAACTTACGACTGGCCAGATGCAGGCAGTACCCGCATAAAACGGAAATGTCGGGTAGTGCCCGACCTACTATAGTTGCTAAAGCCTGTTGCTTTGTAGGGTGGGCATTGCCTGCCAGAAACTTTCATGATAAAGGCATAGACCATGGATGGTTTAGCAATCTATCATCGCTCGACATTTCCGGTTCATATATCGTCACCTAAATCATAAAAGCCATTTTGACGCAGACAAACATTAAATGGTGGCAGGTATTTAATCCTGCCATCTACCTCATCTCTATCCTCCCCGCGATCGCGGTTGTTGTCCTGGCGGGTGACAATCCTGTCTGGAATCAGGGACTGATATTTTCTACCCTGGCAGTGGTGTTACTGCAACACGCAATAAATCTGTTTAACGATGTCAGTGACTGGAACCTGGGCGCTGATACAGAAAAAATGGATTCCTGGGTCAGGGTGCATAATGGCATCACTAAACCCGTCACCATTCATGCATTGCTCAGTTTTTTTAGTGGCGGAATAATAGGACTGTCTGTTTTGATTGCGGGTGACAAATTGTGGATAGTTTTTATTGCGCTGCCGCTAATTGCTTTAGGATATCTGTACAACGCTGGTAAGTCGCCGCTTTCGTATAGCTGGATGGGTGAATGGGTAACAGGGCTTTGTTATGGCCCGGGCGTATTTGGCGGCCTGTGGTTCGTCGCCGGACAGGATTTTAATCTTACTGCGGTACTAGGCATGCTGGCATTTGCTGCATTGGCCGTTTCACTGCTGCTGTCACATCAGCCGCCACAGATTGAAACCGACCGGCAAGTGGGTAAAAAATCTTTCTGCGTTCGATACGGAATACAAAAAACCTGTCAGGTCTCCGTATGGCTGTTTACCATTGCCCTGCTTCTTATCGGCACAGGTGTTTCAATTAATTACAACCTCCCCTACCTTCAAATCAGCATTTTTATACTGACAATAATATTTAGTCTCTACCTTGCCAAAATTGGACCAAACCCTAAAAGAGTGCTTATATTCAGTTCAACTATTTTACTGTTGAGTTTTATTACTCTACCGTGGTTAACGCATACCGAACAGGTACTTTCCTTATGACACCTTTATCATGAAGCATCGCCTTTCAAGCACCTTTGGTCAAAACAAAGTGACAACTGAAGAGCGTGAAAAACTGGTTCGCAGTGTTTTCAATCGAGTGGCCGGGCGTTACGACCTGATGAACGATCTGATGAGCATGGGCGTACACAGATACTGGAAATGGTCTTTTTGCAGAGAAGTTAATAAAACAAAGGGTGATGTCTTCGTTGATCTGGCTGGCGGTACCGGTGATATAGCCAAAAAGCTAATTGATGGCCACAGAAAGGTTCTGCTGCTGGATCCTTCTGAAGAAATGATGAGCGTTGCTGAAAAACGCCTTGGCGGCGACTGCCGTTATATTACTGCAACAGCAGAAGATATCCCGCTGCAAGATGACAGCGTTGATGCACTGACCATTTCTTTTGGCATCAGAAACACCACGGATATAAAAAAGTCTCTGCAGGAAATAACACGGGTACTAAAACCTGGCGGTCACTTTTATTGTCTTGAATTCAGTACTCCCTACGCCTGGCTGCGTCCGTTCTACGATGTTTGGTCACGGACCGTTATTCCACGGCTGGGGGCAGCCGTTGCAGGCCACCCGGATGCCTATACCTACCTGATCGAATCCATTCGAGAATTTCCAGCGCAGAAAGAAATGGCCGAGATGATACGCACTGCCGGACTGGTTAATGTCTCCTACAGCAATATGTCGTTTGGCATTGCCTGTATTCATCGCGGGGAAAAACTGCAGTAGATAAGATATCGGGATAGTCTACTATCGGCCATTAACTGAAGTTGGCAGTTATCAGTTATCAGTTATCAGTAAAAAGCACAACCATAGCTTATGCTACTAGTCACATGCTCTTTAGATTTTTTGTTTTAAACTGCCAACTGATAACTGCCTACTGCCAACTTCTCCTTTGGGTCGCTTGCAGACCCTGGAAAATTAATAATGCGACAGCAATCGAATATAACTAACCAGTGCTTCAACATCACTCTGCTTTAAAATACCGCGCCAGGCCGGCATAAACCTCCCCTTGCCATCTAGAATGCTATTAGCTATGTCTTCATTGCTCAGGCTATTGGTCTCATTGGGGTTAGTGTGGTCCATCGGCATAATGCCCATGAGACTCGTCATAATGCCATCACCATCGCCCTCGACACCGTGACAGACCTGGCAATACTTCTGGTAGAGCTGCATACCTACCTCTGGATCCCCCATCAGCTCATGTTTGCTGCGTCCCAAAAAACGCAGGTAGGCTATCAATGCTTTAACCTGTGATTCAGTGAACACATCCTTCCATTCCGGCATGGCATCGCTGAGCAGGTTGTGGCGGTCACGGCCTGTTATAGTCTGCCGGCCTTCGCCAGTGATAATCTTGGTGAGGATGGTGTCACTTCTGGAACGTATCGTGGTAGTCAGATCAGCTGGACTGATCTTCATTGCTTTTGCCAGCGGGCCGTCACCGTTGCCACCGGGCCCGTGACACAACTGGCAGTAGGAAACATACAGCCGTCTTCCCTCATAGGCATCTGGTGGTTTAGTAGCTAATAGATCAGCAGCTGCCTCCGGTACACTCACTGCAGTGAGTGTTAACAGCACCATGATATAGATGATATTTTTCATAAATTTCCCCTCCGACTGAAGTCCACGGTAGTAAACGTATTCTTTGTCTTGTTATTCTTGCCTTTTTAATTAACGCTGGCGTATATATTTTATATAGCCTTAGCGTTAAAACTTAATAACTAAGCGACATATTAAAGCAACAGTTATTACATGGAAATAAGCGACTCGAAAAAACAAAAAGAACAGTCCAGTAAGCTTCATAGCAAAATAACTATTTTTTGAAAAGAACAATAAAAAGTCCATAGCGAAGCACCTGCACCCCTTTCTCTAACTGTTTATTATGGCGCTTTTAGTCAAACAACAGGCACCATCTGGCAAGATATTATTCTCTGTATTTCAGATACTACAGGAAGTAGAGCTAATGTGGAGAGCAAGAATGACTAAATACAAAAAATGTGGCACACCATGTGCAGAATCTTGTTTGACTACTGAAGAATCAGATAAGAGGCGCAAACACCGCTGGAAAAGACGGCTGAAGATTCGAGCCGCTAAAATAAAAAAGCAGCTGCAGATAGAAACCCGATTTCATAAAGCCATGCGGGAGATGCGCACCACGACCGATCAACATCGACGCTCTTATCTGCACTGGATTTTAGATCAAATGTTCGGCCTTTTTGATTATGAAACCGGACTGCAAGCCATTAACGACCAGGCAGTTTATCAATCGTGGTTGTCTGCTAACAAACAAAGCGGAAACAAATAAACGCAAATAAAAAATAACAAAAATACAGTCCGCGAAAAACGCACTAAAATGCAGGGAACATTTTGAAGACACGATAGTGCGACCCGCAGGGTGTAGCGCAAAACTGCGCTGAATAAAACACGCAAAGGTTTAAAAGCAAAAAAATATTATCCACAGATGGACACAGATGTTTAAAAGCTTAAAATGCTCTTATCTGTATCTGTTTTTATCTGTGTTCATCTGTGGACTTAAATAGTTTTTAACAGGTAAGAACCTTTTTTACCACATCATATCATCAGGAATCGGATGCTCTGAATAGGGATCATTGTCATCAATCACTTCCGGATCTTCAAAGATAACGATACGTTTTGCATTTCGTTTCTGGATTTTTTCTGCAATGGCTTTGGCCACCAGCTCATATCGTCCTTCTATGCGTGCAATACCCAATTTCCCCTGAATGATCTGTTGTTTCATTTCGGCATTAACATAGATACGTTTAACTTTTTTATTGTGTTCAAAATTGTAAACGATTTCACAGGTTTCATCTCGAGCTAAACAATTATTTTCAATGAGCTGATTAATTTCAATAGAAACCGCTTTTTGACGCGCCTGATCTTCTTTTTTCTTATTTAACTCACGATCGTGTCTGGCTTTTTCTTCTATAGCTTGCTGAGCTTTAAGTCTGTTTTCATCAACAACTTTTTCTTTTTTAGAATGCTGTTGCTGCTGTTTCCTTTTTCTGTTTTTATCCTGCTGAACTTTCTGCACCTGTTTTTTGGTGACCAGGCCAGCTTTTAATAATTGGTCTTGAAATGGGTTACTCATTTTTCTATCTCGTTTTATATAATTTAAAGGGAACTTGTGGGCTTGATCAGTGGTTCTCTAACAAACGAATACCGTCCTTTTCAATGCTAATAATCCTTTGCTTGTACAGGCCGCCAATGGCCTTTTTAAATGCGCCTTTACTCATGCCAAATAAGTCTGAAATTAATTGCGGGTCTGACTTATCGTGCACTGGTGCAAAACCATTGTGTTTTCTTAAGTAGTTTAAGATAATTTTGGCATATTTATCGCGTGTTTCCTGACCACCTTGCAGGCTTAAATCAATTTTCCCATCAGCGCGAATATGTTTAATAAAACCTTTTTTGCTCTGACCAAAACTTAAGCGCTGGTGAACTTCATTTTTATACAACACACCCCAGTGACTGTGGTTAATAATGGCTTTATAACCCAGTTCGGTACTGTTGGCAATAATCAAATTAACCGCCTGCTGCGGTTTAAAATCATGCGGCTTTTCATCATCAAGAAACTTGTCTATTTTAGAAGAGGCGGTAATACGGCCATCTATACCGAGGTAAATATGAACTAAATAAAAATGCCCAGCTTCCATCGGTCTATGCTGCTCAGCAAACGGCACTAATAAATCTTTATCCAGACCCCAGTCCAGAAAGGCACCAACAGCAGAATTATCCACAACTTTTAAATAGGCAAATTCACCGACTACGGCTTTGGGTTCCTGGTTAGTTGCCACCGGCCGACCTTCAGAATCGAGATAAAGAAATACTTCGATAGTATCGCCTATAACTAAATCAGACGGCGCATATTTAACTGGCAACAACACTTCGCCCAGGTTTTTGGCATCTAAATAAAAACCAAACTCTACTGCTTTAATGACTTCTAATTCGACAATCTGTCCGATACTAATCATTTCATTCACTCAACAAGTTTTGCCATGCTGATATTATACAGCTGCATTGCCTGCTGTCTCGTTCACTTGTACACTACACCATCTTTCATTGCTAAAAAAATTAAAAGATCCAGACTGCTAGCCGATATGCTACTTCCCGATATGTAATTGCTTCTAAATTAAACGAGATTAATATTATCTTTTTGTTTTTAAAATTCTATTTGATTCCTTTGTAATACAAACTATATAACTGTAATACAAACTATATAACGCATCACTATGAAGCTCCGTTCTAACTCAACCACCTTTTTCCCGTTATTATTTATCATCTTATTTCTACTATTGGGCATCACCGGTATTGGCATTATATTACTGGAACAGTATGCTGGTATCAGCATCATTGTTACCGAATCAGAAAGGGACAGAATAGCTGTATTGACCGCATCAAGTTTTATAGGTGTGTTTGGACTATTCGCTTCATCATTAATGTTTTATCTGTTGAGAGAAAGGCGTGGTTCTGGTTTCGATAGACGACAACAATCAAATCCAATTGATTTTCCAAATCGTCGGGAAGATTCCGATAGACGTTCCTTATAGCTTAAGCAAGCTCTGATTCTAAATATCACTTACTTAAGGAAACGCTGATCAAGTCCAATTATTTTAGTCTTGTTAAAATAGCCCGAATATTACCCGATGATCGCAGCAATATACTAACTATTATTGCTCACTTGGTGAAACGTACGAACACAATTCCAGCGCCACTATCTTAATCAATAAGGCTAATCAACTTAATCAGAGATTCATTAACACCCAGGTTTACTATCTCAGGTAATACACCCCGTTACAGGATAAGTTTATTATTATATAATAAGATTTGAATCACTAAATCACCTGTTACAATACCAGACCCTGTACCAGCTTTATCATGGTTCTGGCAAAATAACAGTACACATCAAGTAACCCACTAAATAACACCAGGCACAGACTATGTCAGAAAAAGATAGTGAAAAGGCAACACCTGAAAAAACAGTTAAGAAAACCGATCCTGCCAAAGAAACCGTTGTAAAAAAGAAAGTAAGCAGCAAGAAAAAAGCGGTCAGCCAAACTACAGCTCAAGCGGCACCTCAAGCTGCAACCCAGGCGGCGACAAAAACTCCTTCTGTTGACCCAAACTTTCAATCCATTATTGAAGAGATGAACAGTCAACGTAAAGCACGAGACAAGCAAATATCTTCTCTAATCGAGGAAGTACATCAAGGTTTCAGCACATTATCCAGCAACTCCAGCAAACAGGATGAGGAACACCAAAAGGAAATGACTGGATTGTATCAGTCGCTACAAAATACTTTTGGTCATATTAAAGACAGCAGCACTGAAAACGAAGAGCTCAACCTGAATATATTCAAGAGCCTGTCCGATTCAATGATGAAGGACCATGAACAGACTCTGGAAGAAATAAAAGAACAGGAAGTACTTCAGGATAAAAAGATTCAGCATATGTCCAAAATGCTGGAGCAACGCACCGGTAGAAACCGTTTGATCGCCGTGCCCGGTGTCATCATCGCCATTGTAGGTATTTTTTACATGTTTTACGTGGTGCGCGTAATGGAAACAGCGATGAGCAGCATGTCCGAAAATATGCTGCTCATGCAAAAAGATGTGAGCAGTTTGTCCAGGAGTGTCGTTAATATAACAGGTGCCGTTGGCAGTATGTCAGATGACATCTCCACTATTAGTCAGGACACACATTCCATGAGCGGCCATATGGGGAAACTTAATGACAATGTAGCTAACGTGAGTAAAGATGTGGGTAACATGAGTAAAGATCTGAATATACTGACCCACAATGTCGCACCCGCGATGAATGGCATGCGAGACATGATGCCGTGGTCACGCTGATACAGGGTAACTCTAACCTGATCTGACAGTTAAAAACTAAAAAGCATTTAATAACATATTACACAGAGAAAAAAATATCCGCGAAAAACACAAAGGACGCAAATTTTTAAAATAAATAGCTTTATCGTGAGATTTGCGTTTTTCGCGGACTAATGGTTTTTTCTGCGTATTCTGCCTGACATGCACATTAATATTGTGAACATCACTATTTTATTCTTCTGGCAGTAAGGCATTACGCAAATCGGAAATGATACGATGTGTATTGTGGCAACGCGCACATACAGTTACAGCAATTTCGCCCACTAGTTTCTGGCTGTCTTTTACCTGTCCTGCCTTGATTTTTATCTGCAATTTTTCGAAACGATGCCGGGTCGCCGTACCCAGTATACGTTCGCGTGGATAGTCGTCGTCTTTATGGCAACTGCTGCAACTATCACCAAGATCCTGTAACTGCACAGCAAGTGCTTTACCGGCTCGCAAGGCAACAGGGTTATCACCATCATCCAGTGCGATCAGAATTTGATTGACCGATGCAGACAGCTGTTCCATGCTGTCTTTGAAACTTTGTGTTTTGCCATAGCTGTCCTTGAGCCTGATATCATCATAATATGGCGAACGATAAGTAGCCGCCACCAACGGCTGGTAATAAGTATGACAATCATCGCAGGTGCGCTTGATCATTTTTAAGGTTTTACCTAGACGATACATATCGCCTTTTTCTGCAAACATTTCGAGTTCTGGCAGCAGCTTTGGTTTAATTTCTTTTTCCCACTCGGGTACCATGTCGGCGATTTTATTGTAATCTTGTTGCAGACGTTTTATCCATTTCTGCATCACCACCTGATTGTTAGCAGCCGGCTCATTCTGTTTTGCATATTCGGCAATGGCCTGCATTTCACGGCGCAATCGAAACATGGTGTGTAACCATACCTGTCGCTTGTTCGCCGGTTTATACCACTCTTCCAGTGAAGCTGGTGGTTTTTTGAGGCTGACCTCACCACTAGCATATGCTGGCGACATCCCGCTAATCGAAAAAAATCCGAAAGCGATATAAAGAAGTAAAAATGCGGGAACAAACCTCATATTTATTTAAATCCACTGAAAAAATAGTAAAGTTTTATAGAGCATTCAGTTATCACATAACTAAAGTCAAAGATAATAGATGGCTAACAGGGTCAGGTCGTACGCCGTTAATTACCGACTGAATTAAAATACGTAAGTCAAACATTGGGCCTAATGCTTCAACTTGATATTAAACACTTCCGCTATCGCATTTATGTTTTTTGGGCTATCCCATGCGTATGCCCCACGAACTTTTTTCAATACGCGGCCATTAGCGCTTACCAGAATAGTCAGCGGTATAGTATTGGCACCAAGCATATTTTCCAGTAGCAACTTGCTGTCGAGAAAATTCTCAAAAGTAATTTTTGTCTGCTTGATGAAGGCCTCAGCCTTATTGCGATAGTCGTCTGTCGAAACTCCGATGACGTGTAACTCTTTTCCGTTGTAGTGCTGCGCAAGCCGCTCCAGCGAAGCCATCTCCGCCCGACAAGGGCCGCACCAACTAGCCCAGACGTTAATGATCAGCGGTTTACCATTGAAGTCAGACAACTTTTTCGATTTGCCATTAAGTCCGTCTAACGTCGCCTCGCGCAAGTAGCTGCCTACCATGACCTCGCCGGGTGTTCCTGCAAATGCAGGTATGCATAGTGCTGATGCCAGGAAAAATGTCAGCAGAAATACTCTCATGTAAATACAACCTGTTTGTTGACCAAACCTATAATTCAGGCTACCTGCTATCGGGCAGACAACTGTTTGTTATCACGATATGGCGAAAAACGAATGTTACCGGGTAATTGTTAAAAATAGACCAACGTCGTTTTTTGCTTCATACCCAATGTTAGCCTGTTCCTTATAGACCTGCCACCGAAAACTAGTAAAAACACCAGGTTAGTAAGGATTTGTATTTCATTGGCGTTTTTCGTTGCGCTCATCGTACGCATTCGATGCGACACTTTCATGGACTATTCGCACCAAAAAGTAATTGATTTGGGCGTAGCTGCTGAGACGGCTAACGGCGCAACAAATGCACACATAAAAGTACTTGAAGCTGCCGGTCGCTGGCATTTCGTTGTCACCAAAACACCCTCGCTTACCTTGTGATGGCTGCAATATGGCTGTTATAGTTTTATAATCAGGCCACACTCCCCCTTTACCAGGACTGTTGTGATGTTTGCGCCAAAAGATTTTCTGATATAATGTGAAATTAACTACATTATAAACAAATAATCAGGAGTACTTAAATATGTTATTCAGAACCATGCCCATAACCCTTTTTACCTGTTTAGCCTGCTCTTCTCCTGTGTTCGCTGACAGCGATGCCAATGATGATAAGGAAGCGCTTGCGACTTTTATACAATCTGATGTTGTTGGCAAATTTCATCAATCAGCTTATGGATATGCCATTTTCCCGACTATTGGTAAAGGTGGCTTTGGTATTGGCGGCGCCTATGGTAAAGGTCGAGTATACAAAGATGGCAAAAAGACTGGTGATGTTTCAATGACGCAGCTAAGTGTTGGTTTCCAGGTGGGAGGCCAGGCCTATCGTCAGGTGATTTTCTTTCAGGACAAACGTGCATTTGATGAATTTATCAGCGGACAATTTGAATTTTCGGCTCAGGCAGAGGCCATTGCGATTACCAGCAGTGCGGGCGCCCATGCGGGTACCGAAGGGTTATCAGCCAGTGCTAATGAAAGCCAGACTGAAACCAGTTATCAAAAGGGGATGATCGTTTTCACCATGGGCAAAGGTGGTTTGATGTACCAGGCAACTCTTGGTGGTCAGAAATACAGCTACACACCGGCAAAATAGGTTTTATAGATCGCATCATAATCCATTTACATCGTCTAGGAGCCTGTCGGACTTAGTTGATCGTCGCGAGAGAAAGCCATTTTTAGGGCAGTTTTTCGATTATTTGAGGCGAAAAATATTTCTGGAAAATATTTTCGCGTAAGCCTCGTAGAGGTGAAGCGCATGGATGCGCCGAGCAATAGCGCGGCTATTTAACGAAAATAATCGGTAAAATGAACAAAAATGGCTTTTTCGCAGTAGATTCATACTAAGTCCGACAGGCTCCTAGCTGATCATGCTGTTTCCAGCACCGTTTTCACCTGCTGTGCAAGCTCTGCCAGACTGTATGGTTTATTGAGCAAGATAGCGCTAAAATTTTTCCTGTTGTTGCTCGCCAGGACACTTTCGCTATATCCCGATGCCAATATCACCTTAAGTTGTGGATTATTGACTGTAGCCTGTTCAGCCAGTTCATAACCGTTCAAACCGCCGGGCATGATTACATCGCTAATTAACAGATTAATTTTCGGCGTTTCAGACAGTATTTTTAGTGCCTGCAAACCGTCGCCTGCAGTCAGTATCCGATAACCCAACTCCTTCAGCGATTCCTCAACCAGTTCCCGCAAGGCCTCTTCGTCATCAACTACCAGGATTGTTTCGTTTCCACCGGATGGTGTCTCAGTTTGTTTTATGTGTCTTGTTTGCACCTGAGGAACCAGTTTTGACCTTGGCATATATAGTCGAAAGGTAGTACCTACATCCTGTTCTGAAACAACTTTTATATGGCCGTTGCAACGTTGAATAAAACCATACACCATGGACAAACCAAGACCAGTACCTTTGCCCGGTTCCTTTGTAGTAAAAAAGGGCTCGAAGATGTGTTCGAGGTGTTCGGCAGCGATACCATTACCACTGTCAGTTATGCTTAGTTCAACATAGTCACCCGGTTTAGCAGCGGAATTTCGTGCGCAGTATTCTGCATCAAGTGTACAGTTGCGGGTCCCTATAACCAGGCGACCCTGGCCACCCATGGCATCACGGGCGTTCAACACAAGGTTGAGCAGGCTATCCTCAAAATCTCCGGGGTCGATTTCGGTTTGCCACAGGTCTGCAGCATTCAGATGTTCGACCTCAACCTGCGGGGTCACCGAACGCGTGATCAAGCTATCCATCTCATGGATGATAGAACTGATGTCTTTTATTTCAATATGGTTGGCCTCACAGCGAGAAAAGCTTAACAACTGCCTGGTCAGGTCGGCAGCTCGCTGCGCAGATTTGTTAATGTTGTTGATCCGCTTTTGCGTTGTTTCATCATCTGGAATATGACGTTCAAGCAGATCCAGGTTACCTAAAATAACATTGATGATATTATTAAAATCATGAGCAATACCGCCGGTTAGCTGACCGACTGCGTCCATCTTCTGTGAACGGCGCAAAGCCAGTTCAGTCTGTTTTCGCTCAGTTATGTCGCGGCCGACACCCAGTACACCTATAAGCCTACCATCGGCATCAAACATTGGCGTCTTGACTGTTTCAATCAGTTCAGTATGGCCGTCATCTGCAAAACTGACCTCTTCTTCGTATATTCTGGAGTTAGCCGCAGCCATCACAGCCTTGTCTTTCTCCCGAAAGAAGTCGGCCAGTTCTTTATCGACAAAGTCATAATCTGTTTTACCAACAATTTCAGACTGTTTAGCGCCATATAAGCGTTCAAACTTTTGATTACAATTGAGGAAAATACCCTCCGGGTCTTTCAGCCATACAAGATCAGGCAATGTCTCAACCAATGTACGCATATGCACTTCACTTTCTCGTAACGCATCCTCTGCCTGCTTGCGCTCGGTAATATCAAGTATGCTGACGGCATTACTTTTATAACCTTCTACCGTTTCAGGGATCTGATAGGAAACGATGGCATTGATATCCCTGCCATCAAGACTATGAAAATTAGCCTCAGCACGAAAAACCCGTTTATCTTCCCAATATGCGCAAAGCCCGCCAATAAAGACGTCAATTGCGCCGTCACTAAAGGTTTTGTCTATCTGAGGGATAAATTCGTCATCGCTGCTTGCGCCAAACAACTTCAATGTAGCCGAGTTGACGTGAAGCACCCTGACCATGGTAGCCATGTCCCACGCAACTTGAGGATTATTTTTGAAATATAAACGCAGATCAGTCACACCATCCAGGCGCAGTTGGTCCAGTGCCTGGTAAACTTTTGAAAAGTCTTCATTCCAGATGGAAATCTCTGCATTCTCAAACAGGTTTCTGTAGCGATTTTCACTTTCTTCCAGTGCAATACGCACTGCGTACTCACTGCCTACTTCCCGAAATACCAGCACCACACCGATAACGTGTCCATTACTATCCTTGATGGGTGAGGCTGAATCGGCAATATGATATTCAGCCCCGTCTCTGGCAATGAGTTGAGTATAATTTGCCATACCCACAACCTGGCCATTTTCTAGCACTTGTTTAACAGGATCGGGTACAGGCTCTTTTGTTAACGCATTAACGATATCAAACACATCGGCGAATGGTTTGTTAAGCGCGTCCTCAAGTGTCCAGCCAGTAAGGTTTTCAGCGACCAGATTCAAATAGTTGACACAACCATTGATGTCCGTAGCTATCACCGCATCACCGATAGAATTCAGAGTGACCAACAGATTCTCACTGCTACAGCTTAATTCACCGTATTTGTCTTCCAGCTGCCTTAGCTGATTGCCTGTTTCCTGTTTCAAAGTTAGGAGTCCACCTGTACAGTTTCCACTGGAACGTCCGCAATGGAAAGATTGTAGTTTACTTTATGATTCAAAAAATGCTCTCCGCTTATGCAAGCTATATTCAATCTAGAGATTGATAGATTTTAGCTCATCATAATTATTTTCACATATATTGAAAATATTCGCTGTATTAATAACACAAGTAAATCAGGTACTGAAGAAATTTAATCAAGGGCATATATACAGCCTGAACTGTTTCGCGACATTCAGCTTAAGTCTACTATTCTATCCTCTTTTTGCCAATACAAACCACCAGCAATGGTAGCGACCAGTGCAAGCAAAAATACGATAAAACCGGTTGTCGTTAAATTTGTATTTTCCAGCGCCGACCACATCATTCCTCCTGTGGTTAGCAAACTTACTGCAATACAATGAAGCCATACTTTTTTCCTGGCAATGTTTGCTGTCAGGTAACCACCGACAAACATAACCACCATAAAAACAGGTATACCGATAAAATACCTAAAATAAACACTGATATCATTTAACAACGGATAATCTTTTGCCAGCGCATGAATATTGCCAAATTCCGTGAACCGACGTTCATTGGGCTGGATAATTACATAAACCTATT
>RCNG010000506.1_pt1 | contig 17845 bp, 12 predicted proteins | sample 2041371 | NCBI WGS metagenome assembly RCNG01 (sample SAMN09708227, study PRJNA481090) | Marine sediment metagenome, whole genome shotgun sequencing project. | biome: marine sediment; feature: ocean; material: sediment; isolation source: Sewage treatment plant 1 marine sediment (STP1) ... | reverse complement strand
CCTACGCCTCCGGCGCAAAGTCGCCGCTTGGGACGACGACTTCCTCGAAAGCCTCATCGCCGCATGAGCCGTTCACCCGATTCCCCTGCACGCGTCGTACGATGAGCATCCCCCCGCGCTGGCCTCGGCGGTCATCGGCAGACCAGGTCAACGACCGTCATTACTTATCAATAGAGCAAGTCTCCTGAACTTCACGAACCAACGCGCGGAGCTCGTCGGCGCTGACGGTGTGAGGGACGCTGCCGGCCTTGGCCTGGACCCGTTTCCAGAAACAGGAAAGCACGGAATCGTCTTCCTGCGTTGGGTCCGCCATCTCGAACTCCGCGATCGTGGCTGAGACCACCGTTCCACGGCCGCCGGTAACCGAGAAACTTCGACGCACCGTCGCGAAGCAGCACACGGCGCACGCCGGCAACCAGTGGTCGCCGAGCGCACTGGATGGGGCGGGCTCACCGGCGGCGAAGAAGTCGGCAGGGGTTGCGTTGAAGTCGACCGCCACCGTGTCCTCGTCCGTGAGCTCCGCCCCCGCGATGCCGAGCGAGCAGCGGTCACCGCCGGCAATCAGCGTCCGTGCCGTTAGCCGCTGATCACCCGATTCTGCGGCATGCATCCGGCGGATCTCGACGATCTCCGAGAAGTAGCCGGTGCCGCCGCTGTTGTAGCTCACCTCGGCGAGTTCGCGGCCGTCTGGAAGGCGGCCGAGGAGGCGGTATCCAAACCATGTTAGAATCCCGAAGTTTGCCCCTTCCGACGCGCGCAAGCCATCTGCGTTTGCGTCGACGGGAGTGTGCCGGTTGCCTTCATTGCAGCTTCTTAAAGGCACGCTAACCAACGCTCGGTCGTCCGCGGCGTCTACGTTGGTCAGCTGACCCCAATGCCAACTCCAAACAAAACGGATGGATGAAATCCGCGGCCCCGGTGACCTCTTCGGGCTGGAAGGGGGTTTTCTGTGGCTGTCCAAGAGCTGCCAGCCGACCCCTGTACATTTGGACAAGGCAAGGAGCTGCCTGCCACCGCTGCGGCACAGACAACCCATCACCAGACGTCGGAATACCGCATTCGTTGTATCGGCGCCGCAGCCAGGCGCGCTGCTCTCTCAGAAGCGCCTGACGCGCTTCGCCTGCGCCAAGCGATCGCCTGTAGGTGGTGTAGGCGTTACCAAGCGCTCCGTCGAGCTGCGTCAGTACCGGATCGGAGCAGATTAGAACCTCGATGGGGCGGGTCGCCTGCATGCAGGCGAAACTCGCCTGTTCACCGTTGGCGGACGCCGTGGCGAGCAGGATGCCAGCAACGGCGGCGACCGAGGTCAAGCGGCCCACTTGGATCATCCTCCCTTCGAATGGAACTATCGTCGACATCCGAGAGGCCGTCCAATCCCACATAAGGTCAAGGCTGGCTCCGCTTGTCGTCAGAGATCCCAACTCCGCAATAATAAGCCGCCAAAACTCTAGGATCAATTGTCCGCTGCCGTCCACCAATTTTTGGAAGTTAGCCGCGACCAAGCCAAAGCCGGCAACGACCACGAGGGTCTCACGCCTAATGAATTCATCTGCAAGGCTTGGGGTTCGCAGCCAGAACGCTTCACCTTGAATCCGCTCCATCAAATGCCGGGACTGAACATCTCGCTTCTCTTGGACATTCTTGATGCCGAGCAAGTTTCCTTACGGAATTCAGCGCCTTGCGAGTGCGCGGAAAATCCCGCTGCTTAGCCGCGGCGGCGTCGCAACAGGAGCTTGGGCAAGGCTGGAATGGGACCGGCACGGCGCCACGCTTCGGGCCGGTCCGTCATAGCCGAGGCAATGTCTCGATGGTCCGTGAGTTTTTTCGTTGCGATTGCAAATCGTTGCGATTGCAATGCCTGACCCAAACGAGTATTCTTTTCCTCAATGAGCGGCAGAAAACGCGGCGTTTGACGGGGTTGGGTCCAAGTGTACTGTAAACGGGTTAGCTACGCGCGAGGGGGGATATGTCTAGCAAAAGCCATCGTCCAAAATAGAATCATGCGTTTGTCATCGGGGCGCGCGGCGCCTTCGGTTTAGAGAGCTATCTGCTCTTTTTCAAGTTGTGCGCCTACGAGCAAAGGGGTGCGGTTTGTCTGAATGCTGATTGATCTTGCGCTCGCGCGGTCGACGCTTTGGATTGGGGAGATATTCGTTGATGGAATTATCCTACCTGAATGCTTCAGTAACGTTGGCGGGAGTAGTGGCCTCGGTCGATCCCGGTGCTGGACGATTCGCCATTCAGGCGCGTAGTGGTGACATCATACAGGTTTTGGTTGGTGATACGGCTTGGTACTCGGTACTGACCAATCTCGATCAAATGAGCCGCGATCGCGTGCCGGACAATGATTCACCGCACGGTGATAATGAGGTTGCCAATAGTATTGATAAGTACGTCAAGAAGGACGCTTATATTTTTGTCCAAGGTATATTTCAATCGCATAAGGAAATAGCGCACTTGGAGGCAAGGGTTGTTCACTTGCTGCATTACGACGCTGATAAATATTTGTTCGAGGAACCCTATTGGTGGTTGAGGCAAATATCGCTGATGACCGACCGGTGGCTCGACATGTTGTTCAAAGCCGAGCGCAGCTACGAAATTAGTGATTTCTCGGCTTTTTATAAAACCAATTTGAACATTACGGGCGGCCCGACCAACGATAACGTGCAAGAGTGCGCGACCCTGGCCCGCCTCATCTACGGACTGTCGTCGGCCTATCTGCTTACAGGCGCCGAACGGTATTATCTCGCTGCAAAAGCCGGCGTGGCATACCAGCGCGAGGCGTTTCGCATGCTGACCAACGACGGTAATCATTGTTTCTGGGCTTACGGGCGCCGCCGCGAAGCGTCAGGCGAACGATTGATCGTTTCATCGGAAAACCCAGACGATGCGGGTGCAATTCCGCTTTACGAGCAGATTTACGCGCTTGCCGGGCTGGCCCAGTATTATCGAATCACCCAGGATTGGGAGGTGCTGGAGGATATCCGCCGAACGGTCAATACTTTTCAGGATTATTATCTGGATACCGAACTTCGCGGCTATTACTCGCACATTGACCCGGTCACGCGCACCGCTGACTCGACTGCACTCGGCGATAACCAATCGCGCAAGAACTGGAATTCGATTGGCGATCACATTCCGGCGTACCTGATCAATCTCGTACTGGCCTTGGACCCGGTGCCGGAAGGCCAAGCCAAGAAGGAACTCGAGGAGTTTCTGGATACGTGCCGCTGGATTCTCGAAGAAACGTCGGACCTCATCGTCGAGAAGTTCCCTGATCCCAGCTCTCTCTATGTTAATGAGCGCTTCGATCGGGAATGGAATCCCGATCACCATTGGCGCTGGCAGCAGAATCGCGCCATCGTGGGCCACAATCTCAAGATTGCCTGGAACCTGACGCGATGCGCTTTTTACTTCCAGTACCTGGATAAGTACTATCGCGATCGTCGAGATCCCTCAAAAGCGGACTCGTACCGGCAACGTGCCGAGAAAGCGCTTGTCTTGGCGCGCAAGCTCGGCCGGGACATGGGTGAAGTGGGGCTCGACAAGGTGCGTGGCGGTATCTACGACGCCGTGGAGCGCGAGACAAGCGCCGACGTGACGACCAGGTTTGCTTGGGGCTGCACCAAGGACTTTTGGCAACAAGAGCAGGGCATCCTCGCGTATCTGATACTGCACGGGGCTGAACCCGGCGATCGGGAGTTTCTGAGGCTCGCCCGCGAGTCATCGGCTTTCTGGAACCTGTTCTTCCTTGATCGTGATCGCCAAGGCGTTTTCTTCCGCACCGACGAGAACGGTTTCCCGATTGTTCAGGGATCATATGGCCAAAAGGGCGGACACTCGGTCTCCGGTTACCACGCGTTCGAGCTGAACTTTTTGGCCCACATTTATACCCGGAGTTATGTGGCCGCGACGCCACCGGAAAATCGCTTCGTTTTATACTTCAAGGTATCACCCAATCCATACATGGACTCGCTCAACGTGTTGCCTGACTTCATGCCCCCCGGTCGGGTTAAAATCAGGACCATTCGCGTTGATGGGAGGGACTTTACGGACGCGCTCGCGCCCGAGAATCCCGATGATTTCCAGATCGTCATTAAGAACGTCGATCCGCCCAAGAACCGGCCTTTCGAAGTTTTGGTCGAGTTCGAGATTGCGCCAGCTTGAAAGGTCGCGGCACCGTTCGCAACCGCCCGAGATATGGAGAGGGTTATGCCAAACAACCCACTGGCCGGGAAAAAGGTCGCCGTCGTCGTCGAAGCCCAGTATATCCCGGGGGAGATCCGCGTCTACCAGGAGAGGTTCACGCAATACGGCGCGACTGTAGATCTGGTCTCGCGGCTCTGGGGCAACGCCAGCTTGCCGTTTTATTCCACCGTTGAGCCGTACCGTGATGAAGACACCCCGCCCGGGGAGTGGATTATACCCGATGTGGAGTGGCTCGACGTCGGGCTCGACGTCGACCAAGTTGATCTCGACGAGTACGCCGCCGTCGTCGTTGCCGCCAATTACACCAGTGTGCGACTTCGCTACAGCGAACTCGACCTGACGACGGCTAACGCGGCGGAGCGCGCACGCAACGCCCCGGCCGCCCGCTTCTTCCGTCGAGCAATGGAGAATCCGCGTATCATCAAAGGTGCTGCATGCCACGCCCTGTGGCTGCTGACGCCGTCGCCGGACATCCTTGCCGGGCGCCGGGTAATCTGCAATCCGGTCGTGCTCTCCGACGTGCTCAACGCCGGTGCCATTTATACGCCGTGTCCTCCGGGCACCCCGTCAGAAAACCAGGTCATCGTCGATGGCGATCTGGTCACCAACAACTCCTGGCACGCGAGCGAAGCGCTTGCCGACTCTATCAAGGACCAGATCCTTGCGCTTGAGGACCGCGAGCGGCTGTCGACCGTCACCCTGCCGAATCCGTCCCCAATGCCTTCAAGCTCTGGTGGCGATGCAGATACGTTCGCGCAGGTCCGCAATAGGCGTATCCTTGTCCTGTTATCTGAATGGGGATACTGGGGCGAGGAGTTGGTGGGTCCATTGGGCGAGTTCGATCGGGTCGGCTACGCCGTCGACTTCTGCACACCAACCGGAAAGCGACCCAACGCCATTCCGGTCAGCATGGATCCGGATTTCTTCGATCCGCCCCTGCAACGACCGGTGACGACAGCCGAAATGGCGGCCCGGGTGCGGGAGATCGACGATCCCTCCACTGCCCAGGGTAAGCGGCTTGATAATCCGATCGACCTTTCGGCGTGGTTCCCAGAGCGTCCGTATTTCGCCGCCTCCACGTTTGTACGTGGTCTCGAGGCCTACAACTGGCAGCTGGAAGAGGCGGAAAAGGGCATCGAGCCCTACGACGCGGTCCTTATCGTTGGTGGGTCCGGTCCCCTTGTCGATCTGGCTAACAACCAGCGCGTGCACGACCTAATCATGGCATTTCTGCGCGTTGGCAAACCGATCGCGGCCGAGTGTTACGGCGTGACCTGTCTCGCATTCGCGCGCGACATGAACCTGCGCCAGAGCATTATCTGGGGAAAACACGTTACCGGGCACTGCCTGGAGTACGACTATAAGGATGGCACCGCTTTCGTCAGTGCCCGCAATACCTTCCTAGACTTCAACATGGGACCGCCCCCATATCCGCTTGAATTCATCTTGCGCGACGCGACGGGACCGAACGGCGGCTTTCATGGCAATTTCGGGCACCCGACCAGCGTCATCGTCGACTACCCGTTCATCACCGGGCGGTCCACGCCAGACAGTATTCTCACCGGTCAGAAGCTGATCGAGGTTCTCGATGGGGATCCGCCGCTTCGCCGCTGGGGTTGGTAATTGAAAAATTCGGGTGCGCGCTCAACGACAGGTTGGCGCCGCACCTGAACTCAGGGAGGAAAGCTTATGGCAACCGGGCATCGCAAGCTCCTGGAGCAACTGCGCGCCGACGACATCACCGTGATGTTTGGTAATCCTGGATCGAGCGAAGAGGGACTGCTGGACGAGATCGCTCGCTTTCCGGACCTCCGCTACATCCTTGGCCTTCAGGAGTCGGCCGTCGTGTGCATGGCCGATGGCTACGCCCAGGCAACGCAGAAGCCAGCCGTGGTTCAGTTGCACACCGGCGTTGGCCTCGGTAACGCGATCGGTAGCCTCACCTCAACGGTCGAAGAATTCCGGAGCCGCGCGGGCGAATGCCGGGCGGAACCAGCAATCTGTATATCCTGATGCACATTCGTGGGCACCCCTCGGATTTTGACAACTGGGCCTATAGCGGCTGCCCGGGATGGGGGTATGAGGATGTTCTTCCCTTTTTCCAGAAATCCGAGGACCAAGAGGACGATACCAGTCCGGTCGCCGGAAAGGGCGGACCTCTCAGTGTGCTTGCGGCGCGCCTGCATGATCCTAATCCAACATCCAGGGCATTTTACGACGCATGTCTAGAGCTCGGCTATCGGCAAACTCCTGATTTCAACGGTCCCCAGATGGAGGGCGTTGGTTGGCATCACCTTAACATCAAGGATGGTAAGCGCCATGATATGGCGACGGCGTACCTCTATCCCGCGCTCGATAGCCGCCAGAACATTTCTCTGATCGATAGCGCACATTCAACTCGTTTACTCTTTGAAGGTCGGCGGTGCACTGGTGTGGAGTATCGGCAAGGCAACGATACCAAGCGGGTTACCGCTGACCGCGAGGTTGTTGTCTGCGCCGGCGCGATCGATTCTCCGAAATTGCTTTTGCTGTCCGGTATTGGCGATGGCGACCGTTTAGCGCAGTTCGGAATCCCTGTGCTCAAGCATTTGCCTGGGGTAGGCGAGAACTTCCACAATCACGTCCTCGTACCTGTAATCGCCGCAGCGAGCCAGCCGATCCCCGATCCCACGATGGGAATGAGCGAGGCGGCGCTGTTCTATAAGTCCGATCCCGGCTGGCCCGGACCGGATATCCAGATGGCCTTCGTTCATGGCGATCCGAGACAGGTGACAAATCCGGATCGACCGAGCGTCATGATCATGTTGCCCGGCGTCGTCCGTCCGCTATCGCGCGGATGGCTACGGTTAGCCAGTCCGGATCCAATGGTGCCGCCGCTGATCAATCCCAACTATCTCGCCAGCGATTCCGACATGCGGCGGATGATCGACGCGGTTCGGATGGCGAGACAACTATACGCGACGGAGAGCTTAGGCGCTTGGGTTCAGTCGGAGGTCTTACCTGGTCCCGAGTACGGCGATGAGGCGCTTGGTGACTATGTACGGCAGTTCGCCGAATCGTACCACCATCAAGCCGGCTCCTGCCGGATGGGCATGGACACACTGGCTGTCGTCGATCCGAGACTACGCGTCCATGGGATCGAGGGGCTGCGCGTTGCCGACGCCAGCATTATGCCGGTGGTCGTGTCGGGTAACTGTCATTCCGCTATTGTCATGATCGCCGAAAAGGTAGCGGCCATGATCAAGGAGGATCGGCAGGCCGCGGAGACAGGTGTGCCGATAGCAGCGACTGCGAATAGGGGTTCGTTCCTGCAGTTTCATCATATTTCCCTCACGTGCACGGACCTGATCGCAACCGAACGCTTCTACACCAAGCATTTCGGATTTACGCGTGCGCAGGTCGTACCCCTGGGCGATGACAATCAGATTGTCTTCCTGCGCGGCCCAGGAATTTATTTGGAGTTGTTCCGAGCTACGGAGGAGCGACCAATTGGTCAAGCGGAAGGTGACGGCTATCCATGGCCGAGCGTGCGCAACGTCTCCTTTGAGGTCGACAGTGTGGACGCGAAGCTCGCCGCGATGGGAGAAGACGCAGAAGTAGCGTTTGGGCCGATGAGCTTTGACGACTTTATCCGGGGCTGGCGGTCCGCCTGGTTACGGGATCCAGATGGGAATCTGGTGCAGATTACGGAAGGTTATGTTGACGCGGCCAATCCGCCTGCGATGCCGATGGCGTGAACAACGAGGAACTCTTAGTATTGATCCACGCTGAGCCGGAGAGTGGACCGGGTTGAGCGAAGGTGGTGGAAAAGTGGGCATGACTTCGACTCCCGTGCGCTTCCAGTACTTGATCAGTGTCCGGAAGCCGTTCGTCCGGGTGAGCGTGTTCGGCGGTAGCGGGACATCGGATGGTCCTTCTCTGAAGAGCCGGCCATCCGGGCCGAATCAGCTGCCCTGGAGCGGCATTCCGGTGTTTCAAACGACGGTACGCGCGGCGTACTAGCGCACACAAGATTGCGAGGAGGCTGGAGTTTCCATGAACGGTACGATGATGCAGTATTTCCATTGGGATTTGCCGTCCGACGGCACGCTGTGGACCGAGCTTGCGAACAACGCCGACGGTTTAGCCGAGGCTGGCGTTACAGCACTTTGGCTGCCACCAGTGAACAAAGGCACCAGCGGTTCAGACGTCGGTTATGGTGCATACGACCTTTGGGATCTCGGCGAGTTCGACCAGAAAGGCTCGGTCAGAACCAAGTACGGCACCCGCGCTCAACTCGAAGGCGCCATTTCCGCTGCTCATAACGCGGGCGTACAGGTCTATCTGGATGTCGTTTTCAATCATAAGGGCGGTGCCGACGCGAGCGAACGGACCGTCGGCACGCCGGTTAATCCGGACAACCGTAACATCGATGTCGGTGGCCCTCAGGAGATCGAAACCTGGACCGTGTTTAACTTTCCCGGCCGTGCCGGCCAGTATTCGACTATGGAATGGCACTGGTGGCACTTCGATGCGGTCGACTACGACGCTATTACCGGCTCGGTCGGCACCATCTACCGGCTCCAGGACAAGCAGTTCGATACGCCCGTAGCCCTGGAATTCGGCAACTATGATTATCTGTTGTTCGCCGACATTGATATGAGCTCTGACGAAGCGCGGGCAGACCTTCTCAACTGGGGCGAATGGATCGTCCGATCGCTTGGTGTCGATGGCTTCCGATTCGACGCAGCCAAGCACATCCGCTTTTTCTTCTTCAACGAATGGCTAGACCATTTGCACGGCTTGTTCCCGGATCGAAGCTTCTTTGGTGTCGGCGAACATTTTACTGGCGATCCCATGACACTGCGGCGCTTCTTGGAACAGACTGGGCGCCGCATGTCCTTGTTCGATTTTCCACTGCATTTCAAGCTTCGGGCGGCCTCTCATAGCGGTGGCGGCTTCGACATGGGATCACTGATCACAAGCACGTTGATGCGACAGGATCCCGTCGAAACCGTCACCTTCGTCGACAATCACGACACCTATCGCCATGACGAGGATCGCATCGAGGACTGGTTCAAACCCCAGGCCTACGCCTTCATTCTGTTGAGCGAACAGGGTTATCCGTGCGTATTCTACCCTGATTACTACGGAGCCCCTGGCCGCACGTCGCATCGCGCTATTCTCGATGCGTTACTCGCCGCACGAAGGGATCATGCTTACGGTCCTCAGCGGGATTATTTCGACCATCAGGACCTGGTCGGGTGGGCGCGGCTTGGAGACGACGAGCATCCGCGCGCCCTCGCGGTGGTGATGACCGACGCCGGCGGAGGAACCAAGACCATGGCCGTCGACCGGGCAGGTGTCACCTTCCGCGACGTGACCGGTTCGATCGGTGACGCGGTAACGACCAACGCTAACGGCGAGGGTGAATTTCGTTGCCTGGACCGTTCGGTGTCCGTGTGGGTCCAGGAGTGACACTCGAACATCAAAGGAATCGGCGTAAGAAGTAAGAAGGAGACGGTCGTGAACAACGGCACCTACACCGTGACAACCCAAGGTATGATCTCCGGCGGCATGGGCGGCACCGAGGATTCGCTGCGTCTGGCGGTACGCGCCGTCGGCACCGGTGAGGATGGGGCTCCCCGGATCGATGAACTGGCCATGATCGGTCGTGACCTGGATGGCGCCAGCGGTTGCCTGATGACTGGCGTAGCCACCCGGCTTCCGGACGGGGCCGTATTCGAGGAACGCAGTCTTCAAGGACTATACGTCGGCGCGGCTTTGGGTGATGGCGGCCAGTCGCCCGCTGCCGGGTTCGGTTTCGTCCGTTACGACGGCCAGGGCGGCTTTCGCGAAACCAACGTAGCGAACATCCAGGATGACACTGCGACGTCCCGACGCTTTGTCGACGGCACGGACGAGGGCGCCTATACGCTCGAAGCAGACGGCATCGGCACCGTCGCCGGTGGCGGCGTCCACTTTGTGGTGACGCATGCGACGGTCAAAGACAGCCTCACTCGGGTCGAGGCCTACGCGTTCGTTGTGCAGGGTCTGGTACCAGCCACGGGTGCTTTGTTCACTGGCACTGTGCAGCGGGTCGGTGACTGATGCCGATGGATGAGCTCACGATAACGCGGCCGCTCCACGTGGTCTAGGAACGAAACCAGCAAGGAGGAGGTTATGACACACGCCATTTTTGTCCTGTCGGAGTGGGGCTACTGGGGCGAGGAACTGATCGGACCGCTGGAGGCGTGCGACGCCCAGGGCTATGAAATCACGTTCGTTACGCCCTCCGGGCAGAAGCCAACGCCGCTCACTGTGAGCATGGATCCCTCATTCATGGACCCGCCGCTTGGCCGCGGCGTCGTCTCCCAAGAAATGGCCGACAAGACCCGCGCCGTGCACGAATCGACTCGGCTCAATAACCCGCGGAGCCTGACCGAATGGTATCCGGGGCGCCCCTATCCTAGCTCGCCCACCTACCTTCGGGACATGGAAGCCTATTATGCACGCCGGCAGCAGCTGCGGGATCAGGAACTCGTCAATTACGACGCACTTGTCATCGTCGGTGGCTCGGGCGCGCTGGTGGATCTCGCCAATAACCAGCGTTTGCACGATATGATCATCGGCTTCTACGAGCTGGATAAGCCGATCGCGTGCGAGTGCTACGGCGTCTCCTGCCTGCCCTTTGCCCGCGAGGTCGACACCAAGCAAAGCCTGATCTGGGGCAAGCACGTGACCGGGCATTGCATCGACTATGACTATCTGGATGGCACTGGCTTCGAGGGCCCCCATGCCGTGGACGGCTCCAACGCCGGCTTCGGTGACGGCTACGTCAACTTCGGGCCGCCATTCTATCCGTTGGAGTACATTCTCCAGGACGCGGTGGGTCCCGACGGCGGCTTCTACGGCAACGTCGGTCGGGAGACTTCGGCGATCGTGGATTACCCGTTCATTACCAGCCGCTCGACCGCGTCATCGGTCGAGTGTGGAAGGCTGCTCGTCGAAGTGCTGGAAAACGGTCTCCGCCGCCACGGTTGGTAACGCCGACGGAAATTTTCGTTAATGCGGATCACGGGTTCGGAAGGTTCAAGCCATGCCACTCATCGTCCGATTCAAAAAACCCAACGGTTGGCGAGAGTCCATTAGTATTCATCACTGGGAAACCAATCCGGCGGAGCCCTCGACCACTTGGCCTGGGGTCGCCATGTCGTCCGTGGCGAATGACTGGTTTGTCTTTGAATTCGAAACGGCTGATGCGGCCAGTATCGTGTTCAACGATGGAACAGGCCGACAGACGGGCAATCTGCGTCGGGATCGGCCCGGCTGGTTCTACACCAACAACACCTGGTACGATGAAAACCCGGAGCGGCCGCAAGTCCCGGTGGTTCGTGCCAATCTGCGGGGCGCCGTTTACAACGCGCCACAGCGAGTTTCACTCGAGGGTTCGAATACGGACGACGTTTTCTACTTTACCCTCGACGGGACGGTACCAACGTCGGCGTCGACTCCCTACACTGGCCCCATAATCATCGATCGGACTGTGACGCTGATGGTCTTGGGCGTCAACAGCGCCGGCGAAGAGGGTCAGGTGCGGACCTTTCGCTATGTCATCGATCCCAACGCAGATCTAGAACGCCCGCAAATCACCGCCAGCCATGGCGGCGGCACCTACGAGACGCCGATCGAGGCCGTGTTCACCGTCAGCGACAATCGGCCGGCCGCGGTGGAGGCGTATTACACGCTCGACGGCTCTGAGCCCACGACCAACTCTCCGCCTTACGTCCAGGGCAACGCCGCCAACGGTCTGGCCGGCCCTCCCGTGCCGATCAGCCAGGCCACTGCGGTTCGCTTTCTCGTCGTAGACGGAGCCGGCAACAAAACCCGGCGCAGTTTCTATTACAACATTGGCCGGGTGGTCGCGCCGACCGATTTTCGAGAGGAAACCATCTATTTTCTCATCACCACACGGTTCTACGACGGCGACCCATCCAATAACTTCTTCTGCCGTGACCGCATCCAGTTCAACGAGTCGGGCGAGGCTGTGGATCCCCACTGGCGTGGCGACTTCCGAGGCCTGATCCAACGATTGGACTACATTCGCGATCTCGGCTTCACCGCCATCTGGATCACGCCACCCGTGGAGAATCGCTCGGGCCTCGATTATCATGGCTACCATGCCTACGACTGGACGCGGATCGACCCGAGGCTCGAATCCCCGGACGCCACCTACCAGGACCTGATCAACGAGGCGCATGCGCGGGGGATCAAAATCATCCAGGATGTGGTGATCAACCACTCCTCCCAGTACGGCATCCGCGGACAGGTGTGGATCGACCATCTACCGATCAAATACTACGTGCCGCAAGGCTCCGAGCAGGGCCGCATCGACAACGGACCGTACCAGGGCCACCTGGGCAATTACGCTCACCCGTTTCGCACGGACAACGACAACCCGGTGGCGCCCGATTGGTTCCGGGAGCGGCAAACCCGGGATCCGGACGGCGTTGAGCCGTTGCGGGATCCGCTCACGGGGACCATGGTGCCCAGTCCGGGCTATAATCCGGGCCGTTTCCTCGGCATCGATGCGCAAAACCTGGATCCGACCTGGTACCATCAGGAAGGCTTCATCATGGGTGGCGACTGGGAAGCGACAAACCCGGTTCAGACCAAGCACATCGCCGGCGACTGCATCGATCTCAACACCGAGAACCAGGTTGTTAAGGACTACCTGATCAACGCCATTAATCGCTATTTGGACATGGGCGTGGATGGCCTTCGCATCGACACCGTTAAGCACATCGAGCGGGGCAATCTTCTCGAGTACGTCAACGCGTGGAAGGCTCGAAAGCCAGGCCTGTTCGTTTTTGGTGAGAACCTGGTCAAGGGCACCGGCTGGGGTGATCTGTTCGGCGACGATAACGCGCCATCGCAGATTCGTCCTTGGTGGTACACGCGTCTCGGTGATGATCCTCGCAACCCCAACTCGGGCGGCGACTCCGGCTTCTCGGTTCTCGACTTCGGGCTGTTCTCCACCTTCCGCGACAACGTCAGCCGCGGCCACTACGGCGGCATTGGCGGCATTCTCGCCAACGACTGGGTCTACGGCGACGCCACCCAGCTCGTCACGTTCCTGCAGAACCACGATGTCGGTCCCGACAACGATTTCCGGTTCCGCTTCCAAGGGGACGACTGGATGGCGGCCGCCACCTATAACCTGCTTTGGACGATCCGTGGCATCCCATGCCTTTACATAGGTGGGGAGATCGCGTTCATGCGCAGCGCTCCGCAGGACATAATCAGCAACAATGACACGCTCGACACTACGGGGCGTGCCTACTTCGGCGACCACCTAACCGACGATCGGATCGCCGAGACCCAAGCCCATCCGCTTTACCAGCATATCCGGCGACTGAATCAGATCCGTCACGCCGTGCCAGCGCTGCAAAAGGCGCCAGTCAGCCACCTCTCCGAGTGGGGCGGCGGCATGAGTTTTGTCCGCGACCACAACAACGCAGAAAGCTATGCGGTTGTCGGCCTTGCCATCGGCGGCGATCAATCGGTCACCGTGGGCAACGTGCGCGACGGCATCTATCGGGACTGCGTCACGGGCGGCGAGATCAACGTTGGCGGCGGCACGATAAGTTTCGGCGTTCAGGGTAATTCGGCCGGGATTTGGGTGCTGAATGGACCCGGCCGCATCGGCGAGGACGGACCTTTTCTGCGGTAGGGCGTGCACGCGGGCCTGGGCCACGTCCAGCTCAAGTGGCGAATACTGAGGAACACGGCGCTTGCACAGTTGAAAACCACAAGCGATTAGGAGTGAACGATGGCTATTGGAGATACCCACCCGCAACGCGGACAGTTCTCTCCCGTGCAGCCGGCTACCTGGAGTGCGGCCACCTTTCCTCTCGGCGCACACTTCGACGGGAACGATGTCACCTTCGCCGTTTTCTCGAGACGCGCCGAGCGCATCCTGCTTGAGATCTACGAGGCGACGACGGGCAGCGATGCCAGGTTCGAATATTGGATGGAAAAGAGCCCCGCGGACAACATTTGGCGGGCGAAACTGAGAAACGTGCCCCAGGATACAGCCTATGGGTTTCGCTGCTGGGGCTCAAACTGGCCGTTCGACGAGGCCTGGGCGAGGGGCAGCAGCGCCGCGGGCTTTGTCGCGGACGTCGACGCAGAAGGCAGTCGCTTCAACCCGAACAAGGTATTGTTCGATCCCTACAGCCGCGAGCTGAGCCATGACGTGCATGCGCCAGCGCTGACGGCCGCGGGGCTTGACGGCCGGCTGTTCGGCACGGGCGGCGATACTTACGAGAGTCGACCGCAGCGCGAGCTGGACACCGGGCTTTGGGCCCCAAAGGGTTTGATTATCCGGTCGGCCGGCGATACTGGCGTCCGACCACGCCTGACAAAAGATAAAGCGGTGATCTACGAAGCGCACGTTCGCGGCATAACCCGGCATCCGTCGTCGTCGGAATTGTCGACGCTACTTGCCGGTTATTCCGGTTTCGAGGCGGTCCAATCGGTTCCCGAGGAGCTACGCGGTACGTATGCCGGTGCGGCGTTCATCGCTCCCTACCTCGCTGCGCTCGGCTTTACGGCAATCGAGTTGCTGCCCGTTCACGAGACCGACAACGACGCCAACCCGGATGATTCACCGGGCGGTAACTATTGGGGCTACATGACTTTCGGCTTCTTTGCACCGGACCGTCGCTATTCGTTCGACAAGTCGCCCGGTGGGCCGACCCGAGAGTTCAAGGCGATGGTCAGGGCGTTCCACGGCGTCGGGCTCGAGGTCTATATTGACGTCGTTTTCAATCACTCGGGCGAGGGGGGTAACTGGCGTCGCCAAGACGCCGACGGCAGATGGCTCAGCCTCCGCGACGTCGTGTCCTTCACCAGTCTCGGCGGCTTCGATACCGTGGAATATTACATGCTTACCAACGACGGCCATATCGTCGACGGCGCGACCGGTACCGGCAACCAAATCAATTTTTCCAATGACGCTCCACAGCGAATGGTCCTAGATTCCCTCAGTTACTGGATCGAGGAGATGGGGGTAGATGGCTTCCGTTTCGACCTGGCGGTGGTGTTGGGGCGGAAGCCGAACGATTTTCCGCGCGAGGACTGGGACGCCCAGAGGTGGTTCTTTCCGGACCATCCTCTGTTGATGCAGATCCGCGATCTCGGCAGCGCTCATGAGGTGGAAATGATCGCCGAAGCGTGGGACATCTGGGGCTATCAGGTCGGCAACTTCCCGGCTTCCTGGGGAGAGTGGAACGGCCGATATCGCGACGCCGTCCGCGCGTTCCTGAAGGGCGACGGCAATACCCGGAGCTTCACCTCCATGGTGAATGGTGATTACCACCACTTCCTCGACCACGGTGGGCCTCAGCATTCCGTGAATTTCCTCATCGCCCACGACGGCTTCTCCCTGATGGATCTGGTCAGCTACAATTCCAAGAACAACAATCAGCCTTGGCCGTTTGGTCCGTCCGGCGGCGGATCGGATGACAACCAGTCGTGGGATTCCAACGGAGACCACGCGCTGAGGCGCCAGCGGCTGCGTAATTTCTGGACGATCCTGGTGTTCTCGCGCGGTGTCCCCATGGCCGTCTGGGGCGACGAGTTTGGCCGAACCCAGAACGGCAACAACAATCCGTACAATATCGACAGTGTTGCCACGTGGTCCAATTATCGCATGATTGCTACCAACAGTCCCAACACCATCCCAACGGGCGACGGAGGTGCCTACCACAACAATTTCGGCACCGCTGACTGTGCGGACGACCGCAATCCGCTGTTCGCATTTGTGCACTACGTGCTCGGGCTGCGGCGCCAGTCGAACGCCCTCAAGCAGCGTCGCTATGCCGACTTGGTGATGGATAGCGGCGGCGATGTCACGTATCTGTTCAGGAAGGAGGATGGCGTCTCCAACCTAAATCCCGGCGATCACTGTGTCTCGCTGCGGATCGACGGCAGCGAAGTTGGCGAAAGCGATTTCCTCCTGTTCTGCAACATGTACCGGGAGGCTGTAACATTCACGATCCCGCCTGCCGGCGACGGGCGCGAGTGGGCGCGCATTATCGACACGGCGGCATGGGCGGAGTCCGTTTTCAACGTATGGTCGCCTGCGGAAGCGGCGCGGTTATCCGGCGGCTATTCCGTCAGTCCGTATTCAGTTGTCGTGTTACGGGAAGTCTAACGGGAGTACGACAGCGCAGGGAAGAGTGCGCAGCACGCCTACGGATTGCGCGATAATGCTCTTCTTTGGTTGGTAGAGCCCAGTTGACGGATCGCTTTGGGCCGATTTGATGGCCGGGGTGACTTCGCATCCCCAGGCGGTTCGGTGTCTGCCAGGATTCCAACCTGTTACAGTATGTGAGGAAAAGCCTGGGATGACTGCCATTGGACGCATCGAGCATCAGGATCCCCACTTCGCCGCTCTCGTGCCAGCGGGAACGTTGCCCGAGGTCGTGGCAGAGTTCGACAACAGCAGTCCGCATTGGCTGGAGGGACCGGTCTGGGACGTTAGAGACGGTACGCTTTTGTTCTCGGACGTTAAGGCCAACCTTATCCGCCGATGGTCTTCCGAACGCGGCGTCGATATCTTCCGCGAACCCAGCGGTTACACCGGGGATGCGCCCTATCCACGAGACGGCGAGCCCGGTTCCAACGGATTGGCCTTTGACGGCGAGGGCCGGTTGATCATTTGCGAGCATGGGGACAGGCGCGTCCGGCGCGTCGAAGCCGACGGTAGTTTGACGGTGCTTGCCGACCGCTTCGAAGGACGGAGACTAAATAGTCCCAACGACATCGTGCCGCGCTCAAACGGTGAAATCTGGTTCACCGACCCTCCGTACGGATTGCCGAAGAAATTCGAGGATCCGGACAGACAGCTCGCGGGGATCTACCGGCTCAGCCCTGACGGCGACTTAACGCTGGTGCGGAGCGATCTGAGGGCGCCCAACGGCATTGCCTTTTCGCCGGATGAACGCATTCTATATGTCGGCGAAAGCGGCGAAACCTTCGACGCTTGGCTCGCACTTCCGGTACGTGAGGACGGTGGTCTCGGTAACCCGCGCGTGTTTTTCGACGTTACTGGCATGGACGGGCTGGGTGGTCCCGATGGTCTGGTGGTCGATAGAGACGGCGTGGTTTTCGCCGCCGGACGCGAAGCGGTGTTCGTGATTGCCCCCGCTGGAACGCTCCTTGGTACGATCTTTACCGAGGCGATCACCTCGAACGTCGCGTGGGGCGAAGATGGCTCGACCCTGTTCATCACCACCGAGCGGCGTCTCCTCCGGGTTCGCCTTTCGACGACGGGCGCCGGCTTCTAACCGCGGGCATCGGTTGGATCACGGTGCAGCGTGTTGGTCAGCGACATTCAACGAAGCTGCCCCCTCGACGAACGTCGTTGATCCGGCCTGCCGGCCATCACCAAGCCCGAAGCGCAGGATGTTCACCTATGGACCCTGGCACACCGCGCAACGCGCTACTGATTGGGGAGCACCAAAATTCGTGGGGCATTGTGTAGGCGGGGATGTTGAAGCGGTATAATACCAGTCGCCATAAGTCATGACACGATTGCCCATTCGCGCTTTGTGATGGAGGCTATTCTGCCTGGTTCGGCGATGAAATC
>RCNG010000672.1_pt1 | contig 17854 bp, 15 predicted proteins | sample 2041371 | NCBI WGS metagenome assembly RCNG01 (sample SAMN09708227, study PRJNA481090) | Marine sediment metagenome, whole genome shotgun sequencing project. | biome: marine sediment; feature: ocean; material: sediment; isolation source: Sewage treatment plant 1 marine sediment (STP1) ... | reverse complement strand
TCTGATTCAATTTCTCAGCGGGAATGATCTGCCCATCCAGAGCCGCGTCCTTGGCCGAGCGGCCAAAGGCCACTGACATCAGGGTGGAGTAGTACACCACCGGAATATTGAACTTGGTGCCAAACTTGTCATTGATTTTATCCTGATACACTTCGGTGTTCATCTGACACACCGGGCAGGGCGTCATGATCATGTCCGCACCATGGTCCATGGCCGATTCCAGAATGGGTTTGATCAGGTTAAAGCTCTTGTCCGGCTCAGAGAAGGCCAGCGCTCCGCCACAGCAGGACACTTTTTTCTCATAGTCGCGAATGGGCTCGGCACCCACCGCTTCGATCATATTGTCCAGATACTGCGGGTTCTCAAAGGACTCCCCGTCAATCCCGAACGGGCGGTTGGTCTGACAGCCGACATAACCGGCAATCTTAATGCCTTCCAGCGGCTTGGTGACTTTTTCCGTAATGGCGTTCATACCGATGTCTTCCACCAGCACTTCCACCATATGACGGATGTTTTTGCTGTTTTCTATTTCCAGACCGGCTTCCTTGAGCGCAATCCCGGTGCCTTCCTTGATTTTGCTGCTGTGGGCAATGCGTTCACTGGCTTCACGGGTGGCCAGCCAGCAGGCGGCGCAGGTGGCGACAATGTCCTGCTTGGGGTGCTGCTGCTCGGACAGCGCAATATTGCGCGCGGACAGGGACATCCGGGGCAGTTCGCCGCCGCCGCCGAAACCGATGGAGGCGCCGCAGCAGTTCCAGTCATCAATGGTGTTGAGCTGAATGTCCAGCTCATCACACATGCTGTTCACCGACCTTAGGTAGTTCGAAGAGGAGGCCCCGCTCTGTGAGGAACAACCGGGGTAAAATGAATATTCTTTTTTATCAGACATTTGTTTTTTATCCTCTACTTGCTATTGGCTTCAATGGCGGACTGTTCAAGTTCCGCAGCTTTTTTGAGCATGGCATGGAAACCGGACTTGTCTTTCACCGCGTGACCGCCCCAGGCTTCATTCACGGCCATGCGTTTGCTCTTGAGCATGTTCAGTCCCAGTTTCTGATTGGCCATAGCGACTTTGATCCCTTCGCCAAAACCGTTCATGAAATACAGACTCATGCCCAGTTTCAATTCATTGACCCGGCCTTTTTTGGTCAGGTTATCCCAGAACAGCTGGGCAAATTTCGCCGTGGGCTGGGTTTTCTGCACCAGGTTCAGACGCTTGGCGTAACTGGCCAGACCGTGCATGATGTGGGTAATGGGCAGTTCGCGCGGACAACGGGCAATGCAGTTGTAGCACGAGGTACACATCCACATGGAGTCACTGGTGAGGACGTCTTCACGCTTGTTGGCGAGGATCATCATAAAGATTTTCTGCGGCGTGTGCTCCCAGTGCGGGCCCATGGGGCAGGAACCCGCACAGACACCGCATTGCATACACATGTTCACCATATCGCCTTCTTCGACGTTATCGATGACTTCCTTTAAGAAGTTGCCCTTGTACTTGGTCGCCAGGGCCTGGTTTAAATCACTCATGGATACTTTTCTCCTAGCTTAGAACTTGAATGGGCTCATACCGATTTTGTCAATGGTTGCAGCCATGTCGTCAATTAACTGCGGCACGCGCTGAATGTCGGTAATGGCGACTTCATGAACCGCCACACGCTCTTCTTCCAGACTCAGGGTTTGCAGTGTATCGGCAATATTGCTCATGCGCTCGTGCGCCATTTCCGATCCCTTGACAAAGTGACACTGGTAATCGTCGCCTTTCTTACAGCCCATCAGTACCACGCCGTCGTAGCCGCTGTTCAGGCCAGATGGTGTTGACACTGCCCAGACAGCGCACCGGGATAACACGCACAAAGGCGCTGTATTCAAAGCGGTTCTGCGCTGCCATGTCCAGCGCCGGGTAGGCGTCGTTTTCACAGGCCAGCACCAGCAGACGGGGTTTTTCATCAAACTCGTCGGGAATGTCGCAGGCTTTAATTTGCTGACCGACGCTGTCAATGGAGTAGTTCTCAAAGGAGATGACCCGCACCGGACAGGCACCCATACAGGTGCCGCAGCGACGGCAGCGGGCTTCGTTGTATTCGGGGAAACCTTTGTCATCGAAGCCAATGGCACCGAACGGACATTCCATCATACAGCGTTTACACTGGGTACAGCCTTCCGCTCTGAAGGTCGGATACGACAAATCACCGGAGCGGGGGTGAGCCGCCATGCCTTTGCCGGCATTTTCTATGGCCTGAATGGCTTTCATGGTGGCGCCGGCGGCGTCTTCCTGGGCCTGCTGGCTGTCCATGGGACGGCGCGTCGGGCCGGCGGCGTAGATCCCGGTGCGGCGGGTTTCATACGGAAAACAGATAAAGTGTGAATCGTTAAAACCGGACACCAGCTGCGGTAAATCCGAACCCTGGCGATAGGTCAGGTTCAGAATGGATTCCACAGGAATGGCGATTTCATCAAGGATTTCCTGCGGGACTTCCTTATGTTCGGCTTCCAGCTGGGTCTTCTGAGCGTTCAGTTCATCTTCACGTTCGTTATTTCGACCGGAGTTGGGGATCATGCCGGTGGCCAGCACCACCAGATCGGCATCGATGCTGTCGTCTTCGTCCAGGATCAGATCGTTAAAGTTGACCTGGCCGTCTTTGCTGACGCTGGAGACGCTGCCCTTGCGGAAAGTGATGCCTTTTTCCTGACCGCTGCGGTAGAAGTCTTCACCGCCGGCACCGGGGGTGCGCAGGTCGGAGAACAGGATGGTGGTCTGCATGTCGATGCTGTTGTCACCGGCCTGATCTTTAAAGTACATGGCCTGTTTGATGCTGGTGTTACAGCAATGACCGGAACAGTAGGACAGGTGGCCTGCTTTGTCACTGCGCTGACCGGCACACTGGACAAACACCACGTTGCTGACTTCTTTGCCGTCGGACGGGCGTTTGATGGGGCCGCCGTCGGCGGCTTTGGCCAGGGCTTCGAGTTCCAGCTGGGTAATGACGTCGGCGGACTCGCTGTAGCTGAATTCACTCAGCTGGCTGGCGTCATACGGGGTCATGCCGCTGGCCTGAATAATGGAGCCGCAGGAGACTTTTTGGCTCTTTGCTTCTGAGCCGTCACCAGTGGTGATGTCAATGTCAAAGCGTCCGGGCGCGCCGTCGGTGTTGCTCAACACGGAATTCAGGTAAATAGTGACCTTGTCGTCGTCTTCGAGCAGTTTGATCATGGCTTCGATACCGGTGTCTTCGGGATCGGCATACGGAGCACGGGTGGGTGCGCGGCGGTGCAGCTGGGCATAGGTGCCGCCCAGTTGCGGGCCTTTTTCCACCAGGGATACCGGATAACCGGCACGTGCGGCTTCCAGTGCGGCGGTGATGCCGGTGATACCGCCACCGACCACCATGACATGGCGGTTGGTGCCCTGTTCTTCACTGGCTTTGGGGGTGGACATGAATTTGATTTCAGCACAGCCCATGCGCACATAGTCTTCGGCCATTTCCTGGGTGGTTTCCTGGGCTTCGTCGGTCTCAGGACGTACCCAGATAACGCCTTCGCGCAGGTTCACCCGGCTGGTGGGCACCCCGGAAAAATTGAAGGCGTCGGTCTTGGCGCGGCGCGAACAGGCGGCAATGACCAGCCGGTTGGCTTCGCCGGAGGCCAGATCGTCATTAATCATTTTGACACCGTCGGCACCACACAGGAAATCGTGGCTTTTGGCGGTGGCGACACGACCTTCACGGGTCGCAATCATTTCGAGTTGGTCTGTGTTCAGGCGGTTCCCCAGGTCACAGCCTTTACAGATATAAGCACCTACTTTAACTTCATCGGCCATGGTTTACTCCGCTCCTGACACTTGGTTGATTACTTGGATGGCACGCAGGGCACTGGCAGTGGCACTTTGTACTGCACGGTTGACGTCCAGTGCATCGGCACTGCAGCCGGCGGCAAACACGCCGCCGTTTTTTTCGTCCATTTCAATAAAGCCTTCTTCGTTCATCACGATGTCCACCGGGAAGTCGCTCTGGTTGACGCTGGGCTCCATACCGATGGCCAGTACGACCAGATCGTATTCGTTGGCGTAGCGGTGATAGCCTTCGGTGTCGACGCCGTTAAGGATGGGGTTGTTGTTGTCCCCCTCGCTGATGTGGGCGACCTTGGATTTAATGAATTTGACGGTTGCGTCGTCCTGGACCTTTTTGTAGAAGTCTTCAAAACGGTCAATGGCGCGGATGTCAATGTAGTAGATATCCGAGGTGCCGTCTGTGAGGTTTTCCCGCACGTAGTGGGTTTGTTTTAAGGAGGCCATACAGCAGATGCGTGAGCAGTGCTTGAGGTAGTTGCGGTCACGGGAACCGGCACACTGGATAAAGGCAATCTTCTTCGGCTCGGCGCCATCGGAGAGGCGTGTGATCTTGCCGCCGGTGGGGCCCATGAGGTCGTTCATGCGTTCAAATTCGACGTTGGTGATGACGTTCGGGAAGCGGTCATAACCATAGGGCTGGATTTTGTTGGCATCGTAAGGACGCCAGCCGGTGGCCCAGACCACTGCGCCGGCTTTCAGCTCCAGGGTTTCTTCCTGCATGTCCAGGTCCACGGCATCGACCGGGCAGGCGGCTTTGGCTTTGTCCGCGTCGTCGGTGCCGATGATGCGCTCGTCCAGCACGTAAGCCGCTAGTAGGTAGCTTGCTACCGTAATAGTCATTATCCTGGTGATTAGGAAGGTAACCTGCTTCTCTATTATAGTGATTAACCTTATGAATAGAGAGATGGGTCAGCCGGAACAGAGCTTACAAAGCTGTCATGATGTTGTCACGAATATTTATTATCTTTATGATTTTGCACAGTTCCTTCAGAAGAAGAAAATCCGGCAGGAAATCGCTTTTCATTAATGGCCATTTTTTTTCGTGTTGCCGCAACCAGATCTACATCCAGCTGCTCGGCCATTCTTAATAAATAAATAAAAATATCGGCCATTTCATAACTGATATCCTGCAGTTTTTCACCGCTAATAGCTTTACTTTGTTCAGGGGTTAGCCATTGGAAGTGCTCAACCAGTTCTGCAGCTTCCGCAATCAGTGCCATAGAGAGGTTTTTGGGCGTATGAAATTGCTCCCAGTCGCGATCAATAGCAAAATTTTTTAGATCATTGGAAATATTTTTAATTGTGTCCGACATAGGGTGTTTTCTTTAAGTTATTTAAAAACATATAGATAGGTATTTATTTTAAAATAAATATTACCTGTAAAGTATCTCTGATTCCATACTATACCCATTTTGGAGTAGGTTTTTAAGGTTAAAAACCATGTTATGTTTACCAACTTAATATAACAGCCCTATCAAACATCATGCAAACTATGGATGTGCTAAGATGTGCAAATAGACTAAGTGCTAATATACAAAAGTTGTCGCTGAAATTTTATAATAAATTTTCTTTATCATAAGCTACTAATTTCTTAAAGGATAGGACGAGGACTATAAATGCAAGTTAAAGATACAATGTGCGTCGACGTTAAAACATGCAAGATCGATACACCTATTAAAGATATTGCCACTATTATGTGTTTCAATAAAATCAGTGGCTTACCCGTTGTCGATGATGACAATAATGTTGTAGGTGTCATCTCAGAAAAAGACATTCTCTGCAGCATGTTCCCTGATATGCAGGATCTGGTGGAATCCGGAGCCAAACCGGATTTTGAAGAGATGGAAAAAGATTATGGCAGCGTATTGAATAAAACGGTTGGTGATCTTATGACTAAGTCAGTTGCCACGGTTTCACCTGACATGCCAATTTTACGCGCTGCATCCATGATGTGGGTGCGTAAGTTTCGTCGTATTCCAGTAACAGAAAACAATAAACTGGTTGGTATTTTAAGTATGGGCGATGTTCACAAAGCGGTATTCCAGGAAAGTCTTTTGATAAAAAGCTAAGATTGTTTTTATAAAAACAAGCTAACATTATGATTTAAAGTTGTTTTCTATGTGGATGGTAGATTTTGTTTAAGTTTTTTCTCAGGGAGAATCAGGGAATCAAATAAACATTATTGTTACTTTTTTTTAAAAAATAACTTTTAACCCTTTCAGGCTATTGGTAGAATACGACGGCTTGAAAAAATACAGATTATTTAAAGAAGGTGCTATTTAAGGGTGTTATTGCCTGTTTTTCTGAATAATTTGAATGAAATAGGTTTCCAAAAAATGTCAGCTGAACAAATAAAAAAAGATAAATACGTTGAACTTACTTATGCGATTTTGGATGAGCAGGGTGAAATCAAAGAGCGTGTTGATATACCGATAAAATACATACATGGTTGTGAAAGCGGCTTGTTTCCAAAAATTGAGACTGCACTGGAAGGTCGTTCAAGTGGAGAACAGGTCGAGGTTTATCTGACAGAAAAGGAAGGCTTTGGTCCCAGTGATCCAAACCTGATTTTCACCGACGACATTGCTAATGTGCCGCCACAGTTTCACCACCTTGGTGCAGAGGTCGAAATGCAAAATGATCGCGGTGAAGCAAAACAGTTTGTAGTAACCAATATTGAAAATGGTAAATTAACCGTTGATGGAAATCATCCTCTGGCTGGGCAAACCATTAAGTTTGTTGTCACAGTGGGTGAAGTACGGGATGCAAGCAGTGATGAAATTAAGTTTGGTGTTACTCAAAACTTTTCAACTGGCGACGCAACTCTCCATTAAACTCATTAATGATTGAATACACTAACTATCATAAGATTCATTTCAGTAATAATATGGTAAACACGTTATAACGCGATGGCGACAAAAGCAAATAGTAAAATCAAGGATTTTTCAGAGACTGATGTCTGGACTGTCAAACAAACTCTGGATGAGCGCTGGGGTAAAGGCAAAACAGAAACTGAGTTGGCTGATGTAGAGATTCGATTAGGTCCCGGGGATAGAGAGTTGTCTGTTTGTCCAGCTCTTTTTTGGGAGTTTGAGGGCAGTAATTTCATTATTTTTAAAATAGGCAGTTCCACATATAAAACCCAGTTTTACTACAAAGGCCGTGATCAATATGGTACGGCTGTACCCAGTTTTGATAATATTCTCGACTGTGTTGTCACAGTACTACAGGTCCATGCTGATTTGGAGCGGGATAAGACTCAGCAGGCAGATAAAAATTAATGAGTGCCTTAGGGTACTGAATTCAAATAAATCAATTTAATAAATTTTTTGGAGTTAAGATGACTAAGAAAAATGCATTTTATGCCCAATCCGGTGGTGTAACCGCAGTAATTAATGCTTCTGCATGTGGTGTGATTGAAACAGCCCGTAAACATAGTGATAAAATCGGCACTGTCTATGCGGGTCGTAATGGTATTATCGGTGCATTAACGGAAGACCTGATTGATACCAATCTGGAGTCCGCAGAAAACATTGCTGATTTACGTTACACACCTTCAGGTGGTTTCGGCTCTTGCCGTTTTAAATTAAAAAGCCTTGAAGAGAACAAGCGCGAATATGAGCGCTTGATTGACGTCTTTAAGGCGCATGATATTGGTTACTTCTTCTATAATGGCGGTGGTGATTCTGCGGATACCTGTCATAAGGTTTCTCAATTGTCTGAAAAAATGGGTTATCCCATTCAAGCGGTACATATTCCAAAAACCGTTGATAACGATCTGCCAATTACAGATAACTGTCCGGGTTTTGGCTCTGTAGCCAAGTACATTGCAGTTTCAACGCTGGAAGCCAGCTTTGATGTTCGCTCTATGGCTAAAACGTCCACCAAGATTTTTGTGATAGAAGTCATGGGGCGCCATGCAGGCTGGATTGCGGCGGCCGGAGGGCTGGTTGAAGATAAGGGTATTCCTGTTGTTATTTTATTTCCGGAAGTCGAGTTTGATCAGGAAAAATTCCTCGCCAAAGTGGATGGAAAAGTTAAGGAGCATGGTTATTGTACTATTGTTGTTTCTGAAGGCGTTCACTGGTCAGACGGTCGTTTCCTTGCAGAGCAGGGTACACGCGATTCCTTTGGTCATGCCCAGTTAGGCGGTGCGGCACCGGTTGTTGCCAATATCATTAAAGATGCTCTGGGCTATAAATTCCATTGGGCCGTTGCCGATTACCTGCAGCGTGCAGCACGCCATTTATCCTCTAAATCCGACGTTGAACAGGCTTACGCATTAGGCCAGGCCGGTGTGGAATTTGCGCTGCAAGGCGATAATGCCATTATGCCGACAGTTGATCGAATCTCTGATGTACCTTATGAGTGGAAAATTGGTAAAGCCCCTCTCTCAGAAGTTGCCAATGTAGAAAAAATGATGCCTATGGACTTCATTACTGATGATGGTTTTGGTATCACTGAAAAATGTAAAACTTATCTATTACCGTTGATTGAGGGTGAAGATTATCCTCCTTATGAAAACGGCTTACCTAAATATGTTGTTCTAACAAATACAGGCGTAGAGAAAAAGTTACCGGACTTTGAAATCTAAGCAAGCAAAAAAGGGCTGATTATCCATTAGCCCTTTTTTTTGGCCAGGGATGGCCTTATGCTGCGGAGCACAAGGACGTGCGGGAGCGGTGCTTGGCCAGGGATGGCCTTATGCTGCGGAGCACAAGGATGTGCGGGAGCGGCGCCTGACTTTTTTCATAAACAAAAAATCTGGTTCGAACTTTTAAGGATAGGGCATCCGCAAAATTAATTTGCATTTATCAGTTTTCAATTGCCATTCTATCAAGGCGCGAGGAAGGCGAATAGTCAACTATTTAACTGGCGAGCAACTAAGATAGAATGAGTAAGTGGAAACTTGGAAATGTGAATTATTTTTTAAGGCTGCCCTTAGTATACGGGTTAGATTATTCAAGTTTTTTAAAGCATATTAGTGCCTATTGATGTCGATCATTGTATCATAATGGGCCTTTGAATTAGACTAACGAAGTCTGAATGTCCATTTTAGCTCAATGTTAACTCAGCAATGGAACATAGCTTTGTGCCATAGTGGAAAAATAATTTTCGCGAATTCATTCTGAATTCAATTTTTAAAACTTAGCAACGGGGGACGTAATGTCTGTTGAACTAATTTTTGCACTTGCAGCCGGTATCGCTGCTGTAATTTACGGGATCATATCCATTAAGTGGATCATGTCTCAATCACCTGGAAGTGACACGATGCTGGAAATTGCGCAAGCAATTCAGCAAGGTGCTCAAGCTTATCTGAACCGTCAATACAAAACCATTGCAATGGTTGGTGTGGTGGTTTTTCTAGCAATTGGTTTCTCGCAAATTGGCTGGTCAACGGCTATTGGCTTTGCCATTGGCGCCATCTTATCAGGCGCGGCGGGTTACATCGGAATGAATATTTCAGTCCGTTCCAACTCCCGTACTGCTCAAGCAGCCCACAATGGTATGGGGGCAGCATTTCTGGTAGCCTTCCGCGGTGGTGCGATTACCGGTATGCTGGTGGTTGGTCTTGCTCTTATCGGTGTGGCTGGTTATTTTGCTGTTTTGACCGCAATGGGTTTATCAGTTCAGGACGCAGTACACGCATTGGTCGGTCTGGCTTTCGGTGGCTCATTAATCTCAATCTTTGCTCGTCTGGGCGGTGGTATCTTTACCAAAGGTGCTGACGTCGGTGCAGACATCGTTGGTAAGGTAGAAGCAGGAATCCCGGAAGATGATCCCCGCAACCCGGCGGTTATCGCTGATAATGTAGGTGATAATGTCGGTGACTGCGCCGGTATGGCAGCGGATCTGTTTGAAACGTATGCGGTGACTATTATTGCAACCATGTTATTGGGGGTATTAATAGTGACTGCTGCAGGCATAAATGCGGTTCTGTATCCTCTGGTTCTGGGTGGTGTTTCTATCTTTGCTTCTATTATCGGTATTATGTTTGTAAAACTGAATGAAGGCGGCAGTGTAATGGGTGCTTTGTATAAAGGCCTTATTGTTGCTGCAGTGATTTCAGGCATTGCATTTTACCCGGTAACCACGTATATGCTGGGTGACGTTGTAACGATTGAGGGTAATAGCATAGCCACGGTTAATTTATATTTTGCCTCATTGATTGGTCTGGCTTTGACCGGAGCTATGGTTATTATTACTGAGTACTACACTTCAACTGAGTATGCACCTGTTAGACGAATTGCCGAAGCTTCTGTGACGGGTGACGGTACCAACGTCATTGCCGGACTGGGAATTTCCATGAAATCAACTACTGCACCTGTGCTGGTTGTTTGTGCCAGTATCTGGGGTGCTTTTGAACTGGGTGGTTTGTATGCTATTGCGATTGCTGCAACTTCTATGCTGTCAATGACGGGTATTATTGTAGCTCTGGACGCTTATGGTCCTATTACCGATAATGCCGGTGGTATTGCTGAAATGGCTGATATGCCTGAAGAAATCCGCAATATTACCGATCCTCTGGATGCCGTTGGTAACACCACTAAAGCGGTCACTAAGGGTTATGCGATTGGTTCAGCTGGTCTTGCAGCACTGGTACTATTTGCTGACTACACACACAACCTGAGCGCTGTCAATGGTGGTAGTGTAACTACCTTTGATTTATCAAACCATATGGTTCTGATTGGTCTGTTTATTGGTGGTCTGGTACCTTTTCTGTTTGGTGCAATGGCGATGGAAGCTGTGGGACGTGCAGCAGGTTCTGTTGTTCTGGAGGTTCGTCGCCAGTTCAAGGAAATGCCGGGTATTATGGATGGAACCCAAAAACCTGATTACTCCAAGGCCGTTGATTTATTGACCAAGGCTGCGATTAAAGAAATGATTATACCCTCCATGCTGCCCATTGCAGTGCCTCTGTTCGTTGGCCTGGTGTTGGGTAAAGAAGCCCTGGGTGGTGTCTTGATTGGTACCATTGTAACCGGTCTTTTTGTTGCAATTTCTATGACTACCGGTGGTGGTGCGTGGGATAATGCCAAGAAATACATTGAAGATGGTCATCATGGTGGTAAAGGGTCTGATGCCCACAAAGCAGCGGTTACTGGTGATACTGTAGGCGACCCCTATAAAGACACTGCAGGTCCTGCAATTAACCCAATGATTAAAATCATTAATATCGTTGCATTAATGATGATACCTTTGATGTAATTGATATGAACGTGTAGTTGATTGACAGCCGGGGAGACCTGTTCTCCCTGGCTGTTACCGGCAGGCTGGTAAGTGATGATAGAAGCCCGGATAGTGAAAGCTATCCGGGCTTTTTTTGTGCAGCTCTATATTCTTGATATTTCCAGTCGGCATCCCCATTAAGACATACTGACAAGTTATTAATAATATAGTAAAATTTGTCATCCAAAATTCAAGATTCAACAAATCGGGTATTCATTATGGGCGAACCAAACACTTCACACCTTCCTTATGAAAGCTCATTCGTCCCGGAAATTCTCACCGAGGAACATCGAATTAAATTTGCTTGCCATCCGGGAGTCACTTGTTTTAATGCCTGCTGTAAACAGGCTGATGTGATGCTTGCGCCTTATGATGTAATTCGCTTAAAACAAAGCCTGGGAATGACATCGGAAGAATTTCTCAAGCAATATACTGTACCCTGGGAAATGGACAGCGATGGTATCATTGGTGTTAAACTTAAAACCAATGAAGATAAACATTGTTTGTTAATGAATGAAAAGGGTTGTAGTGTCTACGATGATCGTCCAGCTGCCTGCCGTTATTACCCTTTTGGTTTAATGGGTGTAAAGCATACTGAAGCCACGAGCGATGAACAAAACTACTTCCGTATAGAAGAAGAGCATTGTAAAGGTCATCTGCAAGAAAACTTTTTACCTGAAAGCAAAGAAATTACTCTGGGTGAATACCGTAAGACTCAGGGAGTCGAACAGTTTGATGACAACAATCTGGACTGGATTCGTCTGATGCTTAAGAAAAAATCAGCGGGTCCTTCTGTGGGCAAGCCTTCAGCAGAAAGTTTGCAAATTCTCTTTATGGCCACTTACGATCTGGATCGTTTTAAGCGTTTTATTAGCAGCTCTAATTTTAAATCGCTTTATATTGTCGATAATGCAACCTACAATGAAATTGAAAACGATGATGTCGCCTTATTACAGTTTGGTTATCGCTTCCTGCGTCAGATATTGTTCGGTGAAAAAACCATTGATCTGAAAGTCGACGCTGTTGCAAAGCGTTCTGAAGAGCGTAAAGACATCTGGAAAACACGTCATAACGCAGAAATGGCATATGCACAATTAAATGATCCCCGCTATGATCCAGCGGTGATGGGTGGTGAGGTGATGCGTGATGATATGCTTAAGAAACAGGAAAATGCTTCTCCTCAGCAAAGCCAGGATTTGAATAAAAAGTAAGTAAAGCTAGGAATTTAACTTTATGGCTCTTAACCATCAAACTGATTTTACGGTTTCTTCACTGCTGAAGATTGCAATTATCTCTGACACCCATGAAGTACTGGATGGGCAGATAAATGATGCAATAAAAACTTGTGATATAGCAATACATGCCGGTGATATAGGCGCTAATTCTGTGCTTGAAGAAATGCAGCCAAAGTCCGGTCATGTTATTGCTGTTGCTGGAAATAACGATAAGCCTTATCTGTGGGATTTTAAAGAATGGAATATTGTTAAAAATTTGCCGCAGAGTATTGAATTGTCAGTGCCCGGCGGTATAATTGCGGTTGAGCATGGTCATGAACATGGTCTGCACAAACCTTCCCATGATGATTTAAGAGCTGCCCATGCTCAGGCAAGACTGGTTATCTATGGGCATACTCATATTCAGGTAATAGATAAGGACGATCCGGACAAACATGTCTTGAACCCAGGGGCTGCCGGTCATACTAGAAACAAGGGCGGACCCTCTTGCATAATTCTCACTATTGACGATGATAATTGGGATTATGAGATACTTAAGTTTTCCGAACAATCCTGCAGTCCTGATAAGGCTGATTTTTCAAAAAGCTCATTGAAATAGCTCTTTGTATGAGTTATTTTGGTAATACTTTATTGAGATAAATATAGCCTGTAATTGCCGAAATAGTTGAACCAAGCAAAATACCCAGTCGGTCATTCATCAGTACGGCTTCGGTCCCGCCTTGTTCAAAAGCTAAAGAGCCAATAAACAGGCTCATAGTAAAGCCAACCCCGCAAAGAGTTGCCACACCATAAAGCTGTTTCCAGTTAACATTATCCGGTAACGCAGCAATACCAAGTTTAACTGCCATAAAGCTGAAAAGCATTACTCCCACTTGCTTACCAATAAACAAACCAAGAATAATTCCTAATGGTATAGGCTCCAGTAACGAGTTAAAGCTTAAACCTTCAAGTGGAATACCCGCATTGGCAAAAGCAAAAACAGGTATAATGACGTAAGACACAGTGCCATGCAGATCCTGCTCCAGATTTTTGGCCAGTGACCTTTCATTCCTGGAGCCGGTCTTCAGGGGAATAAAAAAAGCCAGAAGAACACCGGCCAATGTCGCATGTACACCAGATTTTAATACCGCAGTCCATAAAACCAGGCCAATTAAAATATAAGGAACCAGTGTGTTTGTTTTGCGATTATTCAATATGCCCAGTATGACAAGTGCTGTAGCGGCAACTATCAGGCTGGATGCAGACAGCTCACTGGTATAAAAAATTGCTATAATCACAATAGCTCCCATGTCATCCATGATAGCCAGAGAAACCAGAAAAACTTTCAGGGCAATGGGAACCCTTTTGCCAAAAATGGCCAGAATACCCAGAGCAAATGCAATGTCGGTGGCGGCAGGAATTGCCCAGCCTTTAAGTGCCATTGGATCATTCCAGTTTAATGATGCATAAATAATAGCGGGCAATAACATACCTCCAATAGCCGCAAAAGCGGGCAATATGATCTTTTTGGGCTCGGACAATTCACCTTCCAGGAGTTCTCTTTTTAATTCCAGCCCAATAAAAAAGAAAAAAACCGCCATCAGACCGTCGTTGATCCAAAGAATTAGTGGTTTTGCAATATGCAAGGCTCCAATTCGAATTTCAACGGGGATATCGAGAAGTTCAGAGTACAATCCAGATAGTGGAGAATTAGCGACAATAATTGCTAAAAACGCTGCAATCATTAAAAGAATGCCACTGGCGCTCTCTTTTTTTAAAAAATCTTGCAAAAGGCTCATGAAATGAATTCCAGATGTTGGCATGGCAAAATTACCCTGGCTAAAAACAGGATGGTTTGTTTTTTATGACATTAGTATGCCGGTTTATCTATTGTAAACCAATAGCAGGAAATCTTAGTCAGAAATTAAAATAAAGTGTAAGTGAGTCTATTGTTTTTGCAAGCTTTGAAAAGAGTTGCTATGGAGATATAAATAGTTTTCTATACTTCATTTGGTAATTTTTTTATTCACATTACCTGTGGATAAGTCTGTTAATAAACATGCGGTAGTTTACGCAAACGCCTGTAGCTAAAAGTCTGATGACAATTTGGTTACACTTTATACCGAAAAATGTCTGAATTAAAAACCTTTTAAAAACAATAAGATAAGAAATTGTTAAAAATTAATATTGACAATTGAAAAATACATTAACAAAAAAAATAAAATTTCCTTATTTTTAATTAAACACTGAATAACTTCCCGGGAACAGGATGACGGGTCAAATTTAGCATGGCTATGGCTGGTTCATTTTTGAACGGATTAATAATGATTTATGATAAAATTAACTATAGATACAAAGAATTTGTGTACAAGAGCTATAGTACAAGGGTGATAAGTTGAATGCGTGGTAAGGACAGGGAGATTTTACGAACCTTATGGCAAATATTATTTGTGTTAATAACAAGTCATGCTGTTGCTGCGCAAGAAAAGCCAGCGGCTATTGCAGTTAATGTCATTGTAGAAGGCCTGGGGGATAAGGAAAAAAAGAATGCTCTGGCCTATCTTGAAATTGTAAAAAACCAAAAAGACTTAAATGAATTATGGCTTAAACAGCTGCATTCCAGAGCACAGGACAATATTAAACAATCTTTGCGTCCTTTTGGCTATTACCAGGCTGTTGTTGAAAGCCATTTAGAAAAAGATTCCAGGGATGTATGGCAAGCCAGATATCAGGTCAAAACGGGTAAACGGGTAAAAATCCTCAAGGTTGATATAAGGCTTATAGGAGGTGGCGCGAATGAGCCTGAAATACTGGCTGCTGTGAAAAAATTTCCCATTAAAGTCAATGATTTTCTGGATCACGATGTTTATGAATCGGGCAAAAACAATTTGCTGAGTCTGATAGGGAATTTGGGTTATTCAGATGTTAAAACAGATAAAAAACGACTTCTGATTGATCCGCCCAAAAACTCGGCGGAAATAACCTTGCACATTAATACGGGAGAGAAATATTATCTGGGGCAATTTCGTTTTCAGCAGAATTCACTGCAGCCCGATTTTATTAACCGCTATATTGTGGATGTGAAACCGGGAGACCCTTTTTCCCATAAACGTTTACTGGCACTTCAGCAATCCCTGGTGAGTAGTGGCTATTTTTCAGTGGTTGATATAAAACCGGAATACAGTGAGACTGAACAACAACATGTTCCTGTTGATATTATTCTGACGCAGGCAAAACGACACAAGCTATCCTTTGGTCTTGGTTATGATACCGAGATCGATCTGAACGCCTCGATACGCTGGCAAAACCGTTTACTTAATAGTTATGGTCATAATACCGATGTATTACTCAAGATTTCAGATAAAAAAAGTATGCTGAGTGGTACTTACTGGATCCCGATCAATGATCCCAGAACGGACAAAATTGGCTTTACAACAAAATTTGAGACTGAAGAAACAGATGACACTGATCGAAACACACTGGATCTTGAAGCTGCCTGGGTCTTTAAATGGCGTGAATGGAACTCAAAATTGTTTACCGAATATAAATTTGAACGATTTGAATCGGGAACTGAGCCAGAAACCATCACTCGACTATTGAGCCTTGGCAGTCAATTGGAAGGCGTATTTATTGCAAAGGGTATGTATCCGAGAAAAGGCTGGTCAGCCTTTGCTGAATTGAGAGGAGCTCCTGAGCTTATCTGGTCGGATACGGATTATGTTCGCCTGCATCTGAAATCAAGATTATTGTTACCATTGCAGGAAGAGGGGAGGTTCATTTTACGTGCTGAACTGGGTCTGGCTGAAGTTGGAGATTTTGACCAGTATCCCACCTCCTTGCGATTCTTCGCCGGTGGTGATCAGAGTGTTCGTGGTTATGACTGGAAAGCACTTGGACCTGTCGATGATGCGGGAGATGTGGTAGGTGGCAAGAATGTCGTCACAGCTTCTATCGAATACAACCATAAAATATCTCAGCAATGGATTGCGGCGGCATTTCTCGACATGGGTAATGCCTATAACGATGAGTTTAACAAACTTTATTATGGTGCGGGGTTTGGCGCTCGCTGGATTTCACCTGTAGGACTGATTCGTGCCGATATGGGGTGGCCCATTAATGAAGATGATGAAGAAACCAAACTATCATCTCTGGTATTTTATTTCGGTTTTGAAGTGAGTCTATGAGTTTCGTTGCAAAATCGTTTAGAGTATTTGTGTTTAGGTGTTGCAAGGCCATAACACTAACACTTGTGGGCGTGTTGAGTGCCTTATGTCTGTCACTCATACTTATTTTGGGAACACAAATCGGCACACAATGGCTACTCAGCACTGTTACCTCCTATTCAAATGCACAGATAAGCTACCAGCAATTACATGGAAATTTGTTGACTAAGATTCATGTCACTGGATTCGAGTATAAGAACGGCGATATTCATTTGAATATCAGTGATCTTAAACTGTCATGGAAACCACAAAAACTTTTGAATCGTAGTTTTTATCTTGAATATTTAAAGCTTGATGGCGTCCGCGTTGAGAATAAAAACCTGCCTGAAAATGAACAGAACTCTGACCATGCTCTTGAGCAAGGCTTTGTACTGGCTGATATAAATTTTCCTCTGAATCTTATTCTCAATGAGATTAGTGTAACAGACTTCCTGCTAATCACAGATCCTAAGGACAAGCCATTTCTAATAGATGCGCTGACTGTCAGGACAGATGTTAGTGCCAGTAGTGCAACTGTTAATATCATTCAATTTGATGTTAAAGCCTCTGAGTTTGAAATATCCAGTAATGGAAAGCTCAAGCTTAAAGCCGATTATCCTGTGGAGATTAATAGCGACTTGCAATTGACTTTAACCGATCTGCCTGTAGTGACATCTAAGGGAATTATTAAAGGTGATTTCAATACGCTGGCCATTAAGCAATCACTTGGAGGGGATCTGCAGGGCAATGTTGATATCAGCCTTGATAATCCTTTCTCGGGACTGGCATGGAACGGTAAGGTCAACATAAAGCAAATACCTGTCCGCTTACTGGATGATAGCATTGATGTTAAAGATGCCAGCTTTGATCTGTCCCTGGTCGGAGAAGGGGATATGAATATGGCCGTCCTTAAACCGCTAACGGCAAATCTATCGAATGGTGAAATCATTTTAACAGGACAGATTGGCTGGTTGCCCGGAAGAGGACTCGAACCTCCACGCCCTTGCGAGCACTAGTCCCTGAAACTAGCGTGTCTACCAATTTCACCATCCGGGCAATAGACGAAGGCCACGATACCGGGGCCACCAACGGCCAGATCAACAGTCTCGGAAGCCGCCCAGACGAGGGAACATTCTTCACCTTCACCGACGGCCGCGCCAGCAACAAGGAACGTCAGGAAGACGAACTCACCGTCGCCTTCCACGGCCACGGACAGGTCACTCCCATCGAAATCGAGAACGGGTCCGGGGGCAAAAGCCGCGGCATGGGCCGTTTCTACACCATTTCGGAAGTGGGCTTCCAGTTCATCGTCAACGCCGAAGGACCCAGGGTCGGACAGGGATCCACCGATCCCGGGC
>RCNG010000505.1_pt1 | contig 17855 bp, 15 predicted proteins | sample 2041371 | NCBI WGS metagenome assembly RCNG01 (sample SAMN09708227, study PRJNA481090) | Marine sediment metagenome, whole genome shotgun sequencing project. | biome: marine sediment; feature: ocean; material: sediment; isolation source: Sewage treatment plant 1 marine sediment (STP1) ... | reverse complement strand
GGTTTGCCGGTCTCGGATTTTGGGCGCCGCTGGTATTTGTCCTGCTGTGGATCGTGGCCGCCGTGTTCTTCCTGCCCGGTCTCGCAATCACGATCGCGGGCGGTCTGATCTTCGGCGCGGTCTGGGGAACGGTGTGGACGACCATTGGCGCCAACCTCGGTGCGATCGCGGCCTTTCTGATCGGACGGTACGCCGCGCGCGACATGGTCGAAGGCATGGTGGAGAAAAACCAGGCTCTGAGGAAGATCGACGAGGGGGTGGCGCGCCAGGGTTGGCGGATGCTGATGATCACGCGGTTGGTGCCCCTTTTCCCGTTTAACGTCCAGAACTACGTCTACGGTCTTACCGACATCCCGCTCCGAACCTATGCGCTGGTAACCATGCTGTGCATGCTACCCGCGACCATCGCCTTCAACTTCGCCGCCGGCTCGGTGCGGACAGGGGATTTTGGGAAAACGCTGTGGTATCTCGGTGTTGCCGCGATCTTCTTTGTCCTGCTGTCGCTGATCCCCAACTGGGTCCGAAAGCGCCACGGCGATCAGGAACCGCTTCCCGAAGACACCGTTACGAAGTCGTAACGGCTACTTTCATCCCGCGACCTCGGGGTTGATGATCGATGGGGTTCGGCGATGTTCCGGGGTTGCGGCTCGATAGTTGGATCCCCTGTGCTGACCGTCTTTCACCCTCGGGGAAGCCCCGGCGGTCGTTGGTTGGTCGATTGGAATTCCGAGTGAATCGCTAGGGAATGGATATTGCGAATTACAGACAGGAACAGCGGCGTCGTCATCGGCCCGCGACCACGATGCAGACTCAAAAAGAATGGCGTTCCGGCCGTGAGTATCGCTCAACGGTCGGTCGTCTTATAATGCTCTGGGAGAGTGATATTGATGACTACTCTCGTTTACGTGATCGCCTACATCGGCATCGTCTTCTTCCTCATCGCGGTCGTGGCGCGCTTCGTGTTCTGGTCGAGAATGCCCATGCACGTGCGATGGGAGCTCTACCCGGTGGCCCACGAAGGGGGAGGCCGCGCCGCGTACGGCGGCTCCTATCTGGAGGAGACGGACTGGTGGAAAAAGCCGCGCCAGGTATCGCTCCTGGGTGAGCTCAAGGTGATGGTGCCGGAGATCCTCTTTCTGGTCGCGCTCCGCGAGCACAACCCGAAGCTGTGGACGCGATCCTTTCCATTCCACATCGGTCTCTACCTGGTGGCCGCGGCGACGATCCTCATGATGGCGGGTGGCGTGATCGGCGCACTGATGCCGGTCGCAATTGCCGGACCGGTGGCGCGGGTGCTTGCGATCCTGGTGCCGCTCTTCGGTGCCGCGGGACTGGTGCTCGGGCTCATCGGTGCGATCGGGCTCTACCAACGTCGTATGAGCAGTGACATGCGGGACTACACGGCGCCGGCGGATTTCTTCAACCTGGTTTTCTTCATGGTCGCATTCGGCGTAGCGCTGGTGAACTTCCTCGTTGCCGATCGGGATTTTCAGGGCGTTTCGGGCTTCGTCGCCAATCTGGTGACCTTCAACCTGGCGCCGCTCGGAAATGGAACAGCGTTTCTGTTGTTGTCACTGTCGGTGGTACTGCTGTCGCTCCTGGTGGCTTATATCCCCACCACCCACATGTCTCACTTCGTCGGAAAGTACTTCGCGTACCACGCGATCCGCTGGCGGGACGAGCCCAATATTGCGGGCGGCGACCAGGAGGGCGCCATCCACGAGGCCTTGCAGAGACCGGTATCGTGGTCCGCACCGCACATCAAGGGTGACGGGAAGAAGACCTGGCTCGATGTGGCAACCGAGGATCAGACCACGGAGGATGAATCGTCATGAAGCAGCCGGACAGCGTCAAGGACATAGCCAAAAACGCGGGCCAGTCCCTGGTCCACATCCAACCCCAGGATCAGATTCCGCTGCCCCCGCCGTTTGACGATCCGGCCCTCGATCCCCCTATTCCCGAGCTCTCCGATGAAGCCAAGGCGAAGTATGCCGTCCTCGACCAGACCATTGCCGTCAATATCGTGCGGCCCGAGACCAAGGAGGAGGAAGGGGAGTTCGTTGAGTCCTTTTTGCGCGGTCTCGAAAAGCTCTTCAGCACTGACGACAACTGGACCTTTCTACAGCCTTTCGAGATGTCCATGGAGCACTGCGCAAAGTGCCAGAGCTGCTCCGAATCCTGCCACATTTACGAGGAGAGCGGCCACAACGAGCTCTACCGCCCCATCTACCGCTCGGAGATCCTGCGCCGCATCTATTTCAAGTACGTCAAGAAGGCGTCACCGAAGATCCACGGCGACATCGACCTCAACTGGGAGACCGTGGCCCGGCTGATCGAGCTCGCCTATCGCTGCAACCTCTGCCGCCGCTGTGCCCAAACCTGTCCGATCGGGGTCGACAACGCGCTGCTGTCGCGGGAGATCCGCAAGATCGCCAGCCAGGAGATGGGCATTGCGCCCAAGGAGCTGCACTCGGATGGATCGGTGCTTCAGCTGAGCGTAGGATCCTCCACGGGGATGACCCCGTTGGTCGTCAAGGACAATATCGAGTTCATCGACGAGGATACCGCCGACCGCACCGGGATCACGATCGAAACCCCATGGGACAAGGAGGGCGCCGACATCCTCCTCCTCCACAACGCCGGTGAGATCATGGCCTGGCCCGAGAACCCCGGCGCATTCACCACCATCTTCGAGGCGGCCGGCCTGAGCTGGACCCTGTCATCGGACATCGCGGCGTATGACGCCATCAACTACGGCGTCTTCTATGACGACATTCAGTTTGCCCGCGCCGCGGTGGTCCATGCCCAGGCGGCGAAGAAGCTCAAGGTGAAGAAGATCGTGCTCGGCGAGTGCGGCCATGCCCACAAGGCCCTGACCATCATTGCCGACAAGGTGCTGACCGGCGACCTCAACATCCCACGCGAGAGCTCGATGGTGACCTTGCGCGACATCATCCGCTCCGGTCGGATTAAGTTTGACCCGAGCCGCAACGACTTTCCGGTCACCCTCCACGATCCGTGCAACATGGTGCGACTCATGGGCATCGTGGCACCGCAGCGCGAGGTCATCAACGCGGTGGTGCCTGAGGGCCGTTTCCGGGAGATGGCGCCGCACGGGGTTGAAAATTTCTGCTGCGGCGGCGGCTCCGGCTTCGCCATCATGTCCGGCCACAACTTTTCGGACTGGCGCCACCACATGACCGGCCGTCGCAAGTTCCGGCAGGTGCTGGAGGCCTTCGCCGACGAGCCCATGGATCAGGAACATCCGAAGTACCTCTGTGCGCCGTGCTCCAACTGCAAGGGGCAGCTCCGCGACATCATCACCTACTACGACGCCTGGGAGAAGGCCGGGATCTATTACGGCGGCCTCGTCGAGCTCGTCGTCAACGCGATGGTGGACGCCAAACCGGGCTTCATCGACTGGGAGTGGCACTAATCGAGCTCAGAATTCGGAATTCTGAGCTCTGAATCAGTAGGTGCCACTCTTAACATTGTTTGAGCTCTGCACCTCCCGGTTTGTGGAGTGCTGCGGGCAAAAAATGTTAAGGGTGGCTCCTCTCACGGAGGTGCCTGGCTTTAGTCTGGCACCTGCATCATGCTCAATATTGCAAAATGCGAGACTCCTTGCGTCTATAACATTGCAATGTGCAATGTTGGTGTTCTCGTGCCGACACCGGTAGATTCCATAACTAATTAATTTTAAAGGGCTTCCTTCAAGTTTGCGAAATGCCTTGCTGTGGCACGGCCATTGCAACAGGTGGCGGGCGACGAAGGGAGCGACTCGATGCTCGATCGCGAGACCTGGAGTTGGGAAACAGGGAAGAAGGTCATCGGCGACCTCGGCGCTGTGCGGGATCAGTTCGCCGATGTTCACGAGTGGGCGGTGAGTGCCGACGGCGAGCGCATCGCGGCGCCGGTGCTCACGGCGCCGGATGTTTTTCGCGTGTGGGTCAACGGAGCTCTCTGGGAGGGTGAGTACGAGAAGGCCTGGCACCTGGTCTTTGGACCCGACGGACGTTTGACCGCCCTGGTTCGGGTCGATGACGTGTGGACGGTGGGGACTGACGGAGAGCTCTGGGACACACGATGGGAGTTCGCATGGAACCCGACCTTCAACCGTAACGGGAGTGTGATTGCGGTCCAAATCAAGGACAACATGGAGTACACCGTCGCGGTCAACGGTCAACCCTGGGAGCAGCGGTTCTTCTCATCGAGAGGCCTCGCTGTCAGTGACGACGGCGACACGGTGGCCGCCCTGGTCCAGGTGGAGCCGCTTGCCGAAGCCGACATTGTTGGGTTCATGGAGGGTACCTGGAGCGTGGCGGTTGGCGGCGCGCCGTGGGGGCGGAAGTTCATCAACGCCTATGGGTTGGCGATCAGCCCCGGTGGCGACCGCGTGGCCGCCGAGGTTCGCCTCGATATCTGCGACTACACCCTGGCCGAGAACGCGGCGATTTGGGAGACCAGCTTCGGGTCGGTTTGGGAGCCGGTGTACCGACCGTCGGGGGAGAGCCTGCTGGCGCCGGTGCGTGTCAACGGCGCCTGGACGATCGCCGAAAACGGTGAACCAATCTGGGACGGCCGCTATATGCAGCTGTGGAATCAGCGGTTGAGCCCGGATGGAATGCGTATCGCGGCCGTGGTGGCGCCGAGCTTTGGCGTCTGGACGGTGGCCGTCGACGACCGATCATGGGGTTGCACCTTTGACAACCTCGTGCTGCCGCCGGTGTTCTCGCCGGATGGCCGGCGGGTTGCGGCGACCATTCGCGACAAGGGCGTGTGGAGTCTTGCGGTGGATGGCAAGGTGTGGCCGGAGGGCTACGACATGGTGTGGGATCCCGTTTTTTCGCCCGACAGCGAGTTGGTGGCAACCAAGGTCGAACTCGATGGCCGCTTTGCCATCGCGATCGACGGGCGCCCGTGGAGTCCCTGGTTCGATGGTTTGTGGGAGCCGGTCTTCAGCCCCGACGGAACGCGGCTGCTGATCCGCGCGGTGGAAGACGGCGTCTATTTCCGGCAGGTGGTCCCGGTTGCCGACGGCTTTCAGGGCTGATCGGAGGAGGAAGAATGTACGACTTCGTTCGCGGCCCTCTGGTCTGGATCGCGTTTATCGGGTTCTTCGGCGGCATGGCCTATCAGTTCGTGACCATGGCCCGGTTGGCGCGGAAGGACAAGGTGGTCTACAAGACCCTCGACCTCAAGCACGGCCTCCGTTCGATTCTCCACTGGGTGATCCCGTTCGCCGGGGTCAATATGCGGAAGAACCCCTTGTACACATTACTGTCCTACGCCTTCCACATCTGTGTGTTGGCGACCCCGGTTTTCCTGCTCGCGCACGTTGTCCTGTGGCGGGCGTCGTGGGGTGTGAGCTGGTGGAGCCTGCCCGACAAGGTGGCTGACGGAATGACCCTGGTGGTGATCGTTGCGTGTCTCTTCTTCATCATCAGGCGCCTGGTGCGGCCGGAGGTGCGGAACGTCAGCTACTGGTCGGATTTCTTCCTTGCCGTCCTGGTGATGGCGCCGTTTGTCACCGGCTTTGCCGCCCACTATCAGTGGTTGGCATATCGGGGAATGCTCATCGCGCACATTGTGTCCGGCGTCCTGTGGCTGTTGCTCATTCCGTGGACGCGGCTCATCCACATGATGTGGTTCCCCTTTACGCGGGCCTACATGGGGAGCGAGTCCGGCGCGGTGCGCCACGCGAGGGACTGGTGATGATGCATATTTATGGATTGCACTCGACGGGGGTAGAGCGGCATGGCTGATCTTCAAGACATTCAGGTCATTGATCCCGGGGTTGACGACAGCATCGCCAAGCTGACGCCGGAGCGGATCGAGCAGGTCATCAACCGCGTGCTGACCGAGGAGTCGGCGGCGCGCCTCCAAATCTACCTCGAGACATGTGTTCACTGCGGTCTGTGCGCGGACTCGTGCCAGAGCTACATCTCGCGTGACAAGGATCCCGACTTCGCGCCGGTGGCCAAGGTCAAGGACACCCTGTGGGAGATGGTCAAACAAAAGGGAAAGGTGGATGGCGAGTTCCTCCACAACGCGGCACGCATCGCCTTCATCGATTGCGGCGCCTGCCGCCGCTGCAGCATGTACTGCCCCTTCGGCATCGACATCTCGTACCTGATCATGACCGTTCGCCGGATCTTGAATCTTCTCGGCGTGGTGCCACAATATCTCCAGGACACGACCAACAGCCACGCCGCAACCATGAACCAGATGTGGGTCCAACAGGACGACTGGATTGACACCCTGATGTGGCAGGAGGAGGACGCCCAGGCAGAGCTCGCCGGCACCCGCATCCCGCTCGACAAGGAAGGCGCCGAGATCATGTACTCGATCATCGGCCCCGAGCCCAAGATCCTGGCGCAGCTGATCGCCAACATGGCCATCATCTTCAAAGTCGCAGGAGTGGATTGGACCATGCCCTCGACCGACGGTTGGGACAACTCGAACATGGCCATGTACTCGGGCGACTTCGAGACCATGGGGCGGGTCGAGCGCCTGCATTGGGAGCGGGCGATGGAGCTCAAGGTCAAACGGGTGGTGATGGGCGAGTGCGGTCACGCCTATCGCGGAGCGGTCTACGACGGGCCTCGGTGGTTGGGGTGGACGGCACCGCCGATCCCCATGGTCCACGCGGTCGAGTTCTATTACGAGATGATATCGAGCGGCCGTCTCAAGATCGTGCGCAAGATCGAAGAGCCCGTCACCGTCCAGGACCCGTGCAACATTGTTCGCGGCCGTGGTCTTCACCACAAGCTGCGCTATGTGGTCAACGCTCTGTGCGAGGACTTCCGCGACATGGAGCCGCGCTATGAGCACAACTATTGCTGTCAGGCGGGCGGCGGGCTCATCAACTGCGGACCGCCATGGAAGCCGTCACGGATGAAGAGCAACCGCATCAAGGCCGACCAGATCCGGGAGACCGAGGCCCACATAGTGATCACCCCCTGCCACAACTGCCACTCGGGCATCGAGGACATCATCGGCTACTACAAGCTCGGCGCACACGTGAACTTCATCAGCGAGTTGCTGATCAAGTGCATCGATCTGCCGCAGGGCTGAGGGAGGGAATCGACGATGACACCGATCCGAATCGCACCGATGCTGGCCGTCGCCCTCCTCGGCATCTCGGTTGTTGCCGCACAGCAAGCGCCCGCACCGGCCGAACCATCGCCGGCGGGGATGATCCTCATGGCGTACCCCGAGGAATTCGGCGAACTGGAACGGCCTCCGGTCAACTTCAATCATGCGCGCCACACCACGACATTGGGAGCCGATCACTGCAAGGACTGTCATGCCGTGGAGGAAGGTGTGCTGACCCCGTCCTTTGCCGCCGCCGCCGGCGATCTTGCCCCCGAGGCTTTCATGGACGCGTACCACGACGGGTGTCGCGCGTGCCATCAGGAACGGGCCGAGCAGGGTCTGAGCGCGGGACCGCTGACCTGCGGGGAGTGCCACCGTCGCAACAACGCCGTGCTGCCGGATCAGGCGCCGATGGTCTACGACTACTCGCTCCACGCCCGCCACGTCGCAGTCTTCAAGGACAGGGACGAGAAGGACCAGTGTCGGGACTGCCACCACGTCTGGGACGAGGAGCTGAAGCAATTGGTCTATGTGAAGGGCCAGGAGGACGCCTGCAGCGACTGTCACCGGGATCGGGATGAGGGCAAGACGTTATCGCTCAAAAACGCATCCCATGTCCAGTGCCTCTCCTGCCACCTCGACCGCGTCGCCGGTGGCCAAGAAGCGGGGCCGACCGCCTGCGTCGGTTGCCACGACCCGGTCCAGAGGCAGGCGGTCGAGCAGCTGGAAACCATCCCGCGTCTGGTTCGCGGCCAACCCGACCAGATGTGGATCCATCGTGCGGACGGTCTGTCGCGGCTGGTGCCCTTTGATCACGTAGCCCACGAACCGCGGACAACCTTCTGCACGAGCTGTCACCACCTGACCGTCCAACCCTGTCGTACGTGTCACACCGTGGCCGGCGCCCCGGAGGGCGGCGGTGTGACCCTCGAGCGGGCATACCACGGTGCGTCTTCGCGGCTGAGCTGCGTCGGCTGCCATCAAGCGGAGCAGGAGGCGAGCGGCTGCGTTGGCTGTCACGGAGGGTTGATAGCATCCAGTGCCGGCTCGGCGTGCTCCCGGTGCCATTCAGGCCCCTCGCTCGCACCGGGTTTAGAGCCGCCGCCGGCGGTCCCCAACACGGCCGAGATCGCCCCCCTGCCACCGATCTCCGACGATTTTCCGGAGACGGTCGTCATCGACGTGCTGAGCTCGGAATACGAGGCGTCCACGATGCCGCATCGCAAGATGGCGATCCGCCTCGACGAGGCGGTCCGGAAGTCGCGGCTGGCAAGCGTACTTCACGGCGATGTCGAGACCGGGTGCGAGGGGTGTCACCACCGCTCGGAGCGTGGCGAACGCCCGCCGCGATGTCGAGCTTGCCACGGTGAGGCGGCGCAGGCGAGGGTGGACAGACCGGGGCTCAAGGTGGCCTACCACCGCCAGTGCATCGGCTGCCACCAGCGGATGGGTGTCGAGAAGCAGGGGTGCACCGACTGCCACGGCGAAAAGGAGGTGGGCTCATGAGCATGTCGAGACGAGGATTCGTCGGCGCCCTGGCGGCGGGTGCGGGAACGCTCTCAACAGGCGCCGCCGAGGCCGGAACGATCGAGCATTTCGAAGGCTATCCGGGCCGCTACGGGCTTCTCCACGACACCACGCTGTGTGTCGGCTGCCGATCGTGCGAGGTTGCGTGTGCCAAGGTCAACGCGTTGCCCGAGCCCAAGCAACCGATCGGTGACCTGGATGTTTTTGAAAAACTCCGCCGATCCACGGCGACCGCCTTCACGGTCGTCAACCGGTACCGGGATGGTGACAATGACAACCCGCCGGTTTACCGCAAACTCCAGTGCATGCACTGCAACGAGCCCTGCTGCGCCACGGTCTGTCTGGTGCACGCCTTCACCAAGACCCCAGAGGGGCCGATCCTCTATGACCCGGAGGTGTGCATCGGCTGCCGCTACTGCATCATGGCCTGCCCCTACTACGCCCTCTCCTACGATTACGACAACCCCATCGACCCGCAGGTGTTGCGCTGCACCATGTGCTACGAGCGGATCAAGGAGGGTCTCAACCCGGGCTGCGCCGATGCCTGCCCGGCGGGCGCGATCACCTTCGGCCGGCGCGAGGATCTGATCGAGGTGGCGCGGGATCGGATCCGCAAGTTCCCCGATCGCTATATCAATCATGTATTCGGCGAGTACGAGTTTGGCGGAACGAGCTGGTTGATGCTGGCTGGTATTCCGTTCCGCGAGCTCGATCTCGAAGAGGGCGCCACCCACGAGTCGTTGCCCGCGATCGGCACCAGCTATCTGTCGGTCGTGCCCCTGATCGTCACCATCTACCCGGGTTTGCTGGCCGGGTTCTACGCCTTCACCAAGCGTAAGGACAAGCTCGCCAAGGCCGAGCTCGAGACGGCTCTTGCCGAGGCACGGGTGCTTGGGGAGGAGGAGGCGAAGGCCAAGCTCGCGCTGGCGGCGGAGAGGGCGAAGAAGGACAAGGAAAAGGCCGTTGAGACGGCTGTCCGCAAGGCCCTCGCCGAGCAGGAGGGGGGAGGCTCGTCATGAGCACGGCTTCTGCACACGGCGAAAGGAGCGAGATCTTCACCCCGTTCAATCTGATTGCCGGAGTCATTCTCGTCGGTGGTGCGATCATCCTCACCATCCGATTCACGACCGGTCTCGCCTCGACCACCAACCTCTCGAACACCAACCCATGGGGGCTGTGGATCGGGTTCGACGTCATGGCCGGGGTCGCCCTCGCAGCGGGCGGATTCGTGATTTCCTCGGCGGTTTTCCTGTTTGGGATGAAGGAGTACCGCCCGATCGTGCGACCGGCGCTCCTGACCGGATTTCTCGGCTACGCGCTGGTCGTGATCGGCCTGCTTGCCGACCTCGGTCGCCCCTGGCGTCTCCCATACCCGTTCATCAAGCAGGCGGGGCCGACGTCGCCGCTCTTCGAGGTCTCGCTGTGCGTCGCTCTTTACCTGACCGTGCTCTTCATCGAGTCCACGCCGGCGGTCTTCGAGTGGCTCGGTCTGAAGATCTGGCGCCGGCTGGTCGTGCAGCTGACCATCGCGCTGACCATCTTCGGACTGATTCTGTCGACCATGCACCAGTCGACCCTCGGCGCGATGTTCATGGTGACGCCGACCAAGCTCCACCCACTGTGGTACTCGTCCCAGATCCCGGTCCAATTCTTTATCTCGGCGGTCGCCGCCGGCATCTCCATGATCATCGTCGAAGGGTGGATCTCGCACCGCGCGTTTCACCATCAGGTACAGACCTCGAATGAGCAGTTCCGTGACATCAACTTCGGTCTCGCCAAGGGTGCGGCGGTGGTTCTCGCGACCTACTTCGCGGTCAAGTTGGTGGCACTATCGTTGGAGAACGAGTGGCGCGTGCTCGCAACCGGATGGGGCGCGTGGTACATCCTCGAACTGATCGGGTTCGTGGTCTTGCCGTGCCTCCTTTTCACCGTGGCCTATCGCGAGCGGCGGCTCGGGTTGGTGCGGGTGGCGGCGGCGATGACGGTCTTCGGCGTCGTCCTCAACCGTTTCAATGTCACCTTCATTGCATTCAACTGGCAGTTGCCCCAGGAGATGCGCTATGCACCGGCGTGGACCGAAGTGTGGGTGACGGTGTCGCTGATCACCCTCGCCGTAGTGGTCTTCAAATGGATCGCAGATCATATGCCGATCATGTACGAGCACCCGGACTATCCGGCATCGCACTGAGGAGGGGCGGATGTACCACACCCTATTCGACTTTCTGACCCACACGGAGGGCGCCACCTACATTCTGGTAGGAGTGCTGTTGATCGGCTTTATCGGATTCTGGCGGTTCTTGACCGAACGTGAGCGTGGGACGTAGTCTGGAGGAAATCGATGTCGCAACAATGGAGGCTGCAATGAGTCACAAAATTCTCGTTGTCGACGATGAGGCCGACGTCAGGGCGTTCCTCAAGGCGGTCCTGGAGCGGCGCGGTTGGGAGGTCGTCACCGCCGAGGACGGCCTCCAGGCTTACGATATCGCTTCGGAGGAGCACCCCGAAGTGATCATCCTCGATCTGCAGATGCCCAATAAGACCGGCACTGATTTCTATCGTCGATTGGCGAGACATCATGAGTTGCGCGAGGTGCCGATCATCATTGTCAGCGGTCTCGCCGGTCGCCATCTGGCGGTGAGCAATCCGTTTGCCGTCTTCGACAAGCCCATCGATCCGGACGAGTTCACGGCGGCGGTTGAAAGAGCGTTGGGAGAGTACGACGACTGAGCCCCCAAGGGAAAGGAGGGCGGAAATGAACGTCACGGAGAACAGGAAGAAAACGGGAGGGGTCCTCGAAAAGAGGGACCATACCCACTCGAATCCGAAGGTCCGATTGTCGGCTGTGGACAAGATGGACGATCTGGAAAAATTGGTGGAGGTGGCGTGCAGCGATGACTCGCCTCGGGTCCGGCTGACCGCGGTGTCGCGTCTCGACGATGATCTGCATCTCGAAGAGGTCGTGCGAAACGCGGCATCCTTGGATGTGCGTCTGGTCGCGGTGGAGAAGATCTTCTCACAGAGGGTGGTGGCCGATCTCTTGAAGGCGCCCGAGGATGTCGAGCTCATCGGAATGTGCTTCTCGCGCATTTCCGATCGGCGAATCATCGAATCGATTGCCGAGGATCCGGACTACAGTCCAATCGTGCGCCGGATGGCGGTCGAGTACTACGCGGACGAGTCGTATCTGGCTGAGGCCGCCGAGGCCGCAGAAACCGAACCGGTACGCAAGACCGACAAGGCGGTGGAGGCCTTCATCGAGGCCTACGGTGGCGGTCTGCGCGGTGTGCGGGCAATCGGTCGCTTCCGCCGTAGCGAGAAGGCCCTGCGCGCCCTCGGCACGGTCGCCGCGAAGGGCGGTGAAACCGGCGGGTTGGCGGTCGAGTATCTGTGCTCGGCGCTCGGCAGCGCGAACCCGAAATTGGTCGAATGTGCGACCGTCGAGCTCGAGAACCTCAAGGACCCGGACCTGGTCGACTGCATCATTCGTGCGCTCGATAATGAAAACCTGCGCGAACCGATCCGCGAGGTCTTGCGGCGTATCGACACGCCCGAGGCGCGGGCCGTGCTCGGCGATAAACCTTCCGACGTGTAGTCGGTGGATGGGAGAGTGACATCATGACGAAGAAGATCCTCATCATCGACGACGAGAAGGACATGCGGGTGTACCTCGAGGCCCTGTTCCGCAAGGCGGGTTACGACACCGAGACGGCCGAGAACGGCGAGGAGGGTCAGTGGCTGGCCGAGGCCCGTCAACCCGACCTCATCACGCTCGATATCCTGATGCCGAAGAAATCCGGCATCAAGGCCTATCGCGGTCTCCGCACCTCGGAGAAGACGAGCTCGATCCCGATTGTGGTCCTGACCGGCCTCACGCGGCTGGACGATTTCTTTGGTGATCTCGGCGACCTCCCGCAACCGGACGAGCTGGTGGAGAAACCGATCGAGAGAGACGACTTTCTGGCCAAGGTGCAGAACCTGATCGGTTAACCCGTTGGCGCTTCGCACCCCTCGGATGGGCTGGCGCGGGACCCCTCGGCGATCGGGTCGGCGGCGAGATCGCGGCCCCGGTGCGGGATTCTCACCGTAAAGGTCGTGCCATTGCCGGGCTGCGACGCGAAAGTGATCGTTCCTCCGTGCTCCTCCGCCACCTTCTGCACGACCAACAGCCCGATGCCGGTGCCCTCGGTTCCCTTGGAGGAGAAGAAGTCCTGAAACACCTTGGCGTTGAGATCGTCGGGAATCCCGGCGCCGTTGTCCTCGACCTCGAGCACGGTTGAACCGTCGCCGTTTTGACGGCACCGGAGGGTCACCACGTACGCGGGCTTGTCGTCTGCCGGGTCGAAGCGGCAGGCATCGATAGCGTTGGCGACGAGGTTGCAGAGCAGGCTGTGCAACCCCTCGGGGTCGAAGGTGCCGCGGTCGAACGGCTCGGTCACCTCGGCACGGATCTCGATGTTGTCCTCTGCCATTCGGTCGGCGTAAAGATCGCGGACTTCGAGGAGAATTTCCTGCGGACAGACATCGGCCTCGAACACGGGTTGTCGCTCCTTGGCACAGTACAGCAGGTCCTTGACGATCGCGGACACCCGCTGCACGTTTCGCTCGACCATCTCCCAGCCCTCGGCGATCGCTTCGCGGTCGTCCTCCTCGAGACCGTCGCTGACGATGAAGATCCCGCCCTCGAGACCCATCAGGATGTTCTTGACGCGGTGGGCGGTGCCCGCCACCGCGCGACCGGTGAGAGCAAGCTGGCGCTGCAGGCGCTTGACCTCGGTGATGTCGGTGAAGACTTCCATCACCGAGATGATCTCCCCGTCATCGTCGTAGATCGGCCGCGTATGGACGACGGCGTTGACCCGGCTGCCGTCCCGCGTCAGCAGCACCTCTTCGTTCGAGCGGGACTCGCCGTCGGCAAAGGTCGCATCGACGATGCAGTCTGGGCATTTGGATGTACGATGTTTGCATACCTCATAGCACAGCGAGCGGTCGGTGGCCCCGAACTCCCGCCTATAAAGATCATTGGCCTCCAGGATGTGGTGGTCCCGGTCGAGGACGCAGATAAAGCACGGCACTGCGGTGAACAGACGCTTGTAACCGCGCCGGGTGTGGTTGAGCTCGCGGCGGAGGTTTGCCACCGGCTCGTGGTTCCCATTTTCGTCGGTCCGGTTGCGTGCGAAAAGAACGAGCCCGACTGCCAGGAGGGCGCCCATGAGAGCGATGCCGACTGCCGGCGGAGGTAGATGGCGAGCGGCGAAAACCACGGCCGCCGACAGAAGGAACGAGGCACCGAGGTAGACCGCCAGCGTTTTTCGCCGGGTCCACAACAGTCGCGCGAGAGACGGGCTCGCGGTGGCCGTTACGGTCGCTTGGGTCGAGGATTTGCGACCGTTTAACACCGGGAGCCCGGCTTCCGATTCCTCCACGTGCGATACGATTTGGTGCTCAGACACCTTCTCTCCCCGTCGCCCAGTATTGCACATTGGCGTGTTGTGGACACCCGCCGGAATGTGTTTAACTTCACCCCGAGATGAAATCTGACGAACCCGGCATCGGACGCACCATCCTGGACAGCCTGGCCGAAGGTGTCTTTACCGTCGATTCCGAGTGGCGAATCTCGTACTTCAACAGCGCGGCGGAACGGATCACCGGCGTTTCCCGCTCCGAGGCAATTGGCAGCCGTTGCTGCGACGTATTTCACGCCAGCATCTGTGAAAGCGTGTGCGCGCTCCGTCACACCCTGGAGACCGGCGAACCCGTGGTAAACCGGGCCGCGGTCATCATCGACGCGAGGGGGCGCAAGATTCCCATCAGCATCTCAACAGTGGTGCTCAGGGACGACAGGGGGCGTCCGGTCGGCGGGGTGGAGACCTTCCGCGACCTCAGCCAGGTCGAGCAGCTGCGCAAGGAGCTCGCGGGCCGCTACTCGCTCGGCGACATCATCGGCCGCAGCCCCGCGATGCGCGACCTCTTCGGCGTTCTTCCGGCCATCGCCGCCAGCGACAGTACGGTGGTGATCCACGGCGCCAGCGGCACCGGCAAGGAGCTCTTCGCCCGCGCCATCCACGAGCTCTCGCCGCGGCGCGAGAAACCCTTCGTGGCCATCAACTGCGGCGCCCTCCCGGATACCCTCCTCGAGTCCGAGCTCTTTGGCCACAAGGCCGGCGCCTTCACCGACGCCCGCACGGACAAGCCCGGCCGATTCGCGATCGCGGAGGGTGGGACCATCCTCCTTGACGAGATTGGGGACATCTCGCCGGCCATGCAGATGCGCCTGCTCCGCGTCCTCCAGGAGCACCTCTACGAGCCGCTCGGGGGGGTCGAGTCGGTAACGGCGGATGTACGGATCGTGGCCGCAACCCACCGCGATCTCGCGCGGTTGGTCGAGGAGGGGTCGTTCCGCGAAGACCTCTTCTATCGCATCAACGTCATTCGGCTCGAGCTGCCGAGCCTTCGCGACCGGCGGGAGGACATTCCCCTCCTGATCGACCACTTTATCGACCGCTTCAACCGGCTGCAGGAAAAGAACATCGCTGCGGTTTCGGATGATGTCCTGGCGCTGTTGATGACCCATGACTTCCCGGGCAACGCCCGTGAACTCGAGAACATCATCGAGCATGGATTCGTGCTGTGCCGGGGCGGCCTCATCGAGCTCGAGCATCTCCCGCCCGAGCTGACCTGCGGGGGCAAAGGTGTCGAAATGCCTCGCCGGACAGGTGCCACCTTGCGCTCGCTGGAGGAGTGCCACATCGTCGACGCGCTTCGCCGGCACCGGGGCAATCGCAAGGCGGCGGCGGCGGAGCTCGGTATCCACCCGAGCACCCTTTTCCGCAAGATCAAGGACCTCGGGATCGAAGTTCCGGAGTTCGATGGTCGCCACCGCGCCGATTGAGCTAACCAGTCATTCCAACCACGTCGCGTCACGAGGTGGGGAGGAATGCGGCTTTCGTCCGGGGCGATGGTCAGTGTCGTTACGTCTTTGTAACGTGAGCTGACGGACGCAACGGAACCACAGCGAAATTTCAGCCGGAAGTAACTTTTTCTCAAAGACTTGTGAAATGTTGCACGAGGTTCTCCTCTGGCACAGGGGTTGCACCATCGACGACGGATCAGTCGGGTGCGGCGTGAGGAGGGGTTTCTCTTGCGGAACGAACTCGAAAAATACTGGACCACCATCAGTTCGATGACGTGGGGCCAGGCATGAGTTGGTTATTGTTTTGTCCCAGCAATCGAAAATGAATGAATGAAAGGAGTGGCCATGACGGAAGAGAAAAAGGCGTCGACGCCGCTGCTTGACGAGCTCGAGGACGGTCCGTGGCCGAGCTTTGTCAAGGAGATGAAGAAGGAGGCCCACCGTCCGATGACGAGGGACGCTCTATTACAGCTCGAACGGTCGTACGAGGAGCACCTCAGCCACTGGAAGCACGGTGGTCTGGTGGGGGTCATGGGTTACGGCGGCGGAGTGATCGGTCGTTACTCGGATCTCGCCGACGAGTTCCCGGCAGTTGCCGAGTTCCACACCCACCGCGTCAACCAGCCGTCGGCCTGGTTCTACACCAGCGACGCCCTCCGCACCCTGTGCGACATCTGGGACCGGCACGGTTCGGGTCTCACCAACATGCACGGTTCGACCGGTGACATCGTCTTCCTCGGTTCGACGACGGAGGCCATCGAGCCCCTCTTCGCCGAACTCACCAAGAATGGCTGGGACCTCGGTGGCTCAGGCTCCAACATGCGCACCCCGAGCTGTTGCGTCGGTCCGGCGCGCTGCGAGTGGGCCTGCTACGACACCCTCGATGCCTGCTACAACATCACCCAGTCCTTCCAGGACGAGCTCCACCGCCCGTTCTTCCCATACAAGTACAAGTTCAAATTCGCGGGTTGCCCCAACGACTGCGTGGCCTCCATCGCGCGCTCGGACTGCTCCGTGATCGGGGTCTGGAAGGACGACATCCAGGTCAATCAGGAGAAGGTCAAAGAGTACGAGAAGGCGGGCACGGACATCAATGCCGAGGCCTGTAACCTCTGTCCGACCAGGTGCATGGAATGGGACGGCACGACCCTCGATATCGACAACTCGAACTGTGTCAAGTGCATGCACTGCATCAACCTGATGCCGAAGGCGCTCAAACCCGGCAAGGAGCGCGGCGCGACGATCCTCATCGGCTCGAAGGCCCCGATTGTCGGCGGCGCCCTGTTGTCGTCGGTCTTCGTACCCTTCCTCGAGATGGATCCCGAGTCGGACTACGAGGACCTCAAGGAGCTCACCGAAGCGATCTGGGATCTCTGGGGTGAGCACGGCAAGGCCCGCGAGCGCACGGGCGAGTTTATCCAGCGCGTTGGTTTGTCCAACTTCCTCGAGGAGATTGGGCTTGACCCGGTGCCCGAGATGGTGATGCACCCGCGCACGAACCCCTACATCTTCTTCGATGACGAAATCTTCGAAGACGGTGCGGAATAGGAAGGGAGGAACACATGGCTGAAGAACGCATTACTGACATCGGACCCCCAAATTACGAGCAGTTCCTGCCCGAGGTCATCAAGAAGAACTACGGCAAATGGGACTACCACGAGATCATCAAGCCAGGTGTGATGGTGCACGTCGCCGAGTCCGGCGACAAGCTCTTCACCGTCCGCGCCGCCTCGCCGCGTCTGCTGGCGATCACCACCATTCGCGAGTTCTGTGACCTCGCCGACAAGTACACCGATGGCCACCTGCGGTGGACGAGCCGCAACAACGTCGAGTTCCTGGTCGTCGATGAATCCAATATCGAGCCCCTGATCAAGGACCTCGATGCGATGGGCTTCCCGATCGGCGGTCTCGGCAGCAAGCTCTCCAACATCGTCCACACCCAGGGCTGGGTCCACTGCCACTCGGCCGCGTCGGACGCCTCGGGCGTGGTCAAGTCGGTGATGGACGAGCTCTTCCCATACTTCTCCGGCGAGAAGGACCTGCCGGCGAAGACGCGGATCGCCTACGCCTGCTGTCTCAACATGTGCGGCGCAGTCCACTGCTCCGACATCGCGATCCTCGGGGTTCACACCCGGGCGCCGGTCATCAATCATGACGACCTGCCCAAGATGTGCGAGATCCCGACCCTCGTTGCCTCGTGTCCCACGGGCGCCATCCGGCCTGCGACGGTCGATGGTGTGCAATCGGTGGAAATCGTCGAGGAGCAGTGCATGTACTGCGGCAACTGCTACACGGTGTGCCCGGCGTGCACCATCAACAA
>RCNG010000504.1_pt1 | contig 17864 bp, 17 predicted proteins | sample 2041371 | NCBI WGS metagenome assembly RCNG01 (sample SAMN09708227, study PRJNA481090) | Marine sediment metagenome, whole genome shotgun sequencing project. | biome: marine sediment; feature: ocean; material: sediment; isolation source: Sewage treatment plant 1 marine sediment (STP1) ... | reverse complement strand
CCTCTTCAATATCACCCGTGTCGGCATAGCGCTTGACGTTGTTGTTGTCCGAGAACAGGTTCAGGGCATTCTCGATATCGAAGAACACCTGTAGGGAATGTTCTTTCCACAACGGCACGTCTTGCTGGAAGCGAATGTCGAGATCCGTGCTCCAGGAGCTGTTAAAGCCATTCTTCGGCGCTATGCCACCCGCATAAGCACTCAAACCTGATTCGTCGAAGAACGCGAACAAGTCAGTTACATCCTGAGCGCTGATATTTGAGAAATCCATCAACGGATCGCTCGGTCCGGTCGGCACGTAAATCAGTATGCTTTCCTCATCGTCCGAGTCGCCGAAGTAGTCCTCTACAGTGTCGTCTTCATACGTGTAACTGAACGGACGTCCGGAGCGGCGCTGGAAGAACATTCCGACCGAGAACGGCCAGCCGTCAGCCCACTCGTGCTTGAACTTCGTCGTAAGCACGAAATTGTGTTCGTTGCCGTACAGCGCCGGCCCCAACGTGTTGTTGTTTATCGTTATCTTGGCAACTTCTTCGTAACTCGAGCCAGCTGTCGAACTGTTGACCGGGTTGCCGACCTCTGCGTCAAGATACGAGTAACCAAAGTTGAAGTCGAACGACGTTCTGTCGGAGAAATCAAACTCCTTCGCAAACTGCACTGTGAAGGAAGATGTCGAACCTTCGACGCCGTTGGTCATCAGCGTATCCTGGTTTGAATTGCGCGTATCGTCACACGGTCCACCGTTCGTACCGGCGCCGCTGAAGCCCTGCCGTATGCCATTGAAGGTCGCCGTACATCCGGCCTGCAATGGATCGACTTCGAAGAACTGCTGGCGCCCGTCCGGCAAAATAACACCGTTGGGGGTCAGACGGAGGTCAACCCAGTCGACCGCATTCTTGTGATCCGTGTAGATGTAGTCGGCGCGGATGGTCCAGTCATTGAAAAATTCAATGCTCGATTCCATGACGTGATTGAGGCCGAGACTCCATCGATGGTTCGATGGCAAATCGAAGTTCGGGTCGACAGCCGCAACCGCACCCGTATTGGCGTTGGCGCTGGCGGCCGCAGCAGTCCGGATACAGTCGGGAAGACCCGTGAATTGCCCGCCACCGTCGGTAACCTGCAGATCCCCAGCGACACAGGGCGCATCACCTTCATCGGAGCCACCAATTGCGCCACCAAAGTTCTGGTAGGCATTCGCGAAGTGGACGGTGGGATCACCGCCGCCGAATACGCCGAAGCCGGCGCTGAGCTGTGACGAGCCAAACTTGCTCGTCGGCAGGTCCCAGGTGATTCCGAGTCGCGGTTGAACAAGCTCCAGACCGTCGAAGGTCTGCTGATTGCTGAATCCGTAGCGTTGCTGGAATACCGGGTTCGTGACCGGCAGATCGTCCGTTGTGTACTCGTCATAACGCAAACCGGCGACAAGTGACACAGCATCGTTTATCTGCCATTCATCCTGCAGGTAGAAGCTGTTGATGTCGCGCGCGAATGACGCCGCCGCATCGGACGGGTCACCGGTGAACGAACCATTGAAATTTATTTCGCTGGCCGTACCGGCCTGCAGTGCTGCGATATCGTCGAAGACGATTGTACCGGTAGCATCCGGTATGAACAGGTTGAAAATGTCACGTGTTTCCTGCTCAAAACCAAACGTCAGGGTGTGGTCGTCTAAAACGTAATCCGCCGACAGCTTGAGCTGATCGATCGTGTACTGGAGGTCATTTGCCGAGCGGAAGAAGCCCGGGCCACTCGTCACGGCTTCATCGCCTGAGCCATTTTCGACCTGGATTCGGACTATCGGGCTGGCATCCTGCGCCTCACCGCCACCGAATGGACCCTGGATGTCGGTTACGTCGAGTTGCGAATAGCGAAATTCAGTCGAGAAGTTATCCGTCCAGTTGGAGAACAAGCGCAGCGATATCGTGTCCTGATCGATACCTTCATTTTCAAAGTTGTCCTTGAATGTAAAGCCGCCGAACCCGAGATCATCAGGATCCAGATTCAGTTCCTCGAGTTTCGTGTAGGTGAACTCGGCGCGGTGATCGTCGTTGATGTTCCAGTCGAGTCGCGCGAACGTGCGTTCGCTGGTCTGCGGCAGGCTTCGGACAATCGGACCAACATCGCGCCCGTACTGGTTCAGAAGGATACCCGCAATCTGGTTTGCGTCCGCAAGCGTCACAAAGTCTTCATTGGCGAATCCGCCGCCGATAGGCCCGGTGTTTTGTACGCCGGCTTCGTCTGTTTCTTCGTAGGCCACTGAGAAAAACAGCTTGTCCTGGATGATCGGACCGCTTAAGTCAAAGCCAAAGTTTTTGTCTTCGAAGGGGTCGAAAATGACCGTGTCGCCTTCGAGTTTGTCGCCCGTCATGCTTTCGTCGTTATACAGATAGAACGCGGATCCGTGGAACTCATTCGAGCCCGGCTTGGTGACGACGTTGATAGCGCAGCCTGTGAACTGGCTGTACTGGACGTCAAGCGGCGCAAATTCGACCGATGTCGACGCGATCATGTCGAACGGAATCGGGAAGGCAAAACGTGCCGAGGTTCCCGTACCTTCGTTCAGCCCGAAGCCGTCGTTATTGATGGTGCCATCGATAGTAAAGGCGTTTGAACGGGAGGTGCCGCCCAGGCAGTTGATGCCGGAGCCGGCGCCATTGTCGGCTCTTGCGAGGCTGACCCGCGGATCGCTTCGAATGACGTCGCGGATCTGTCTGGCGATGCTCGGCAAAGCCTCTATTTCGTCGATACCGAACGAGGTGCCGGGTCCAATTGCGAGATCCACTTTCTGAACCATCCTCGCGGTCGTAACGATCTCCTCGATCGCTTCGTTGCTGGTCGCGAGCGGGATGCTAAAGCTCGCGGGCGCCGACAGGTTGGTGAAGATGTCGGTGACCAATGCGTTCTGGTACTGGGCCGACACGACGCGAACGGTGTAGGGGCCGCCGACGGGCAGGCTGCGCACTTCGAATGCACCGCTGGCATTAGTCTGGACCGTGCGAGCGCTGTTGGTTCGCGTGTCGGTTACTGTAACCGTCTGACCAGCAGCAGGGGAGCCGTCCGGCGCTGTGACCGAACCGCGAATAGTCGTTGTCGTTTCCTGTGCGTTTCCTGCAACAGGCACGGCGATGAGCATGGCCGCCGCACACAGTGCGAACGCAGCCTGCTGCAACGTCGATCGTGTCGATGCTAGCAATCGAGCTTTAAGTTTCATTTTGGAACCCCGTGTTGGAAAAGTACGAAATCTTGTGCCACGAAGATGACAAGCAGATTTCTTCGGCTTTTTTTTGACCCAGAACGGTCATTAAGTAATCGTGATTAAGCGCTTTTTTTTAGCTTGGAGGCTGTAATCTATCGCAGCGAAAATGCTTGTGCAATAAGGGCTTGGGAGCGTATTTTGAGTATTTTCTAAGGAACAAAAAGTAGGTACATACCGCAAGCAAGAAAACGATTGACGAAAATGTTACAAGCTATTGTTTTTCCATAACTTCGATCGTAACGATCATCGGCCAGTGGTCAGATACGCCGCGTCGCTCGGCTGCATTGAAGCGCTCCGGGGTGTCGAAGCGTGATACCTGGGCCGGATTATCGTTGGCGATTCGCACCGATTCAGCGCGAATTCGCGCTGTGGTATTTTTGCCACTGCCAGCGGCGAACAGGATCATGTCGAGGAACGACCAGCTGTCGTCCCGGGCGTAATACTGCGTGCCGTTGCAGGATTCGCAGCCCACGTCGTGGGCCAGGGTCCAGTGCGGGCGGGCGTATTGGTCGAGCATCGTCTGCTCCGCGTCCTCACGACTGGTGGTATTGAAGTCACCGGCGGCAAAGGCATGGTGGTCGTCCGGAAGCGCTTGCAGGAGGCCGTTCAGATGCTGGTAGGCGGCTACGCGCATCGCGGTCGGGTGAAACGGCGCAGGGAAATGCACGCTGAAACCGGTCAGCGGGGCACCGTTCGGGAGCAGGAAGTCCGCCTGCAACACGCCTCGCGTGTCTCTCTCTCGATCCGGGAATGCCGCCAGCGACAATGGGTGCAGGACGGGTGCCCCGGCCAGCGGGAGGCGGGTCAGGAACGCAACGTCAATGCCGCGCAGGTCTGCCCCTTCGATGAGGACGGCGGGCAGGTAGCCGAGATCGCCAAGATACTCTGTGCGTAATCGCTCCAGTATCCGGGCGTTTTCGATTTCCTGGAGCGCGATGATGTCGGCGCCCTGTCCTCCATTGACCTGGCGGATCGTGTCCGCCAACACGGTTAGCTTGTGTTGCAACGTCGCTTCATTCCAATCGAGCTCGAGGCATTCGGCTCGCCAGCGCGGGACGCTGATCTCGTTGCAGGCGTCGATATGGCTTTGGTCCTGTTTGGCGTCGATGGGCAGGTAGGCCTTGTCGTCCTTGCCCGGATCGTCCACGTTGTCGAACAGGTTTTCGACATTGAACGTCATGACGGTGACCTGCACGGTCGCCTCTGCATCCGACGTACCGCGAGGTGCTACCGTTGAGCACGCGCTTATTAACAACAGCGTTAGTGTGATGGCGAAAATACGTCGGGTAATGGATAGGGTCATTTCGCAGGCGCCTCGTTAAAGTCTATCAATAGAATCCAGGAATGCTTGTTCTCGCCGGTGACGATAACGTGGCGGCTGTCGTCACCAAATGCAACGGCTTCCGCGTTCTTCAGGTTGCCGATACTGACACGGTGTGGCGACGCGTTAAGCGCCTCGAACCAGTCCTGGCCTGACTGTCGCTCATAGTAGTAGACGGCGCGGTAGGTGAGGATGACGGCGGCGAGGCCATCCGCGGAGATGTCCATGCCGACCGGCTGCCAGTACCAGTCCTTCGTCTTTGGGGCGAACTCCACATCCTGGCGCGACGGCGGCGGCAGGCTTTTTATCGTGCCAAGCCATTTCGCCGTGACGGTTTTGTCGTCCTCAGGCCGCAGCGGTACTTCGTACAGCACGGGTGGCAGGTCGCGCTTGGACAGCACCAGCGCCCGTTGATTGTCTATGTCGACGGCGACGGACTCGGCGTCGCGAGGCCCGTCCGGGTACTTGAACTTCACTTTCCAGGCGACCCTTGCCTTGCCTTTCTTTTCCGCTGCCGGTTCCTCGACGATATAGAGCGTGTTCGTCTTATATTTCGCATCGTTGTCGCCGATATCCGCAACCAGCAGATACGGGGTATTGTCGAGAGTGAACGACGCGAGGTCTTCCCAATCCCTGTTTTTTGATTTCCCGAGGTCGAACTCGCCGCGCCTTGTGCCGCGCGGGTTCATGGCATGCACCCATTCCCTGGCGCCGTTGTCGTTGATGACCCAGAGAGTGTTTCCACCGCGCTGCGAGCGCGCCAGGCCGCTTGCTTCCCGAATGCGGGGATCCTCGAGCTCGCCAATCTTGACGGCAGCGAGCCCTGGCGGCGATTCAGGCGGCAGCTCGGCGTCCGAGCACGCAGCAAGCAGGGTAAGGGCGAGTATCAGGAGGCGCATCGAAGGGATTGTAAGAAAAACTCCGCCAGGAAGGTAAAAAAAAGCCCGGCACGAGGCCAGGCTTTCTCAAAGTCCATGCCTAACGTGGTTCAGTCGCCGAACTCCATGCCAACTTCGATGCCCCACACGCGCGGTTCGTTCACGAAACCCGTGTTGTTGTTGAAGTCGACGAAGCCGAGGATATTGTCTTCGTCCGTGATGTTGCGCCCGAAAACCGCTACCTCGAAGCCGCTATCATCGTTCTTGTAACCGATGCGAAGTCCGCCTTCCTTCTGGTTGTCAGTCTGGAACTCAACGGCCTCGTACAGCGGCATGTTGATTTTTCCGTAGAACGCCCAGTCAGTCGAAAAGTACACCTCGGCGTCATTGCCTACCGGCGCACTGTAACGCAGCGTCACGTTGTGCGTGGTCTTCGGTGCGCGCGGGAACGGGTTGCCGTCGACCAGGACCTGTGCTGCGTTGTTCGGGTTGACGGGGTCCAGAGGTGTGCACTGGCCGGAGCCGCAAGGCGCTGTCGCGAGCTCGGAGTCCTGCAACTCAGTGTCGTTGTAGCTGGTGCCAAATGTCACGAGCAAGTTGTCGGTAATAAGCCATTCGGCATCAAGCTCGAGACCGGAAGCGACGCCCTTCTTGGCGTTAACAACCTGGTTGGTGTTGCTCGCGCCACCGATGATAGACAGCTGCAGGTCGTCCACTTCGTAGTAGAAAACGCCGACGTTAAGGCGCATGCGGTTGCCCATGAGTTCAGCCTTGTAACCTGCCTCGACCGAATCGATGGTCTCAGGCAAGGCTACGGTTGGCGTTTCCAGGAAGGCTACATCGCGACCCTGAATCGTCTGGGCGCGGAAGCCGCTGGAGATGCGACCGTAAAGGCTGGTCTCTTCGGTCATCGCGAAATTCGCGCTCAACTCCCAGCTGGTCTCGTCGTCGTCCACGGCGATCGGGTCTGCAATAAAGGTCGGAATGCCGAGGTCCAGCCAGAGCTGACCGAATTGCAACACCTGGAAGTCCTTCTCGTCCTTCGTGTAACGCACGCCGGCGGTCAGCGTCAGCTGGTCGTTGACGTCGTAGCTACCCTGGCCGAACAGCGCCCAGGTGGTATTTTCCTGCTGGATCCTGGTGTCCTGGCGACTGGCGAAACCGAAAGAGGCAAACGACTCGGTCGTAACAACGAGATCGGAGCGGAAGAAGAACGCACCGATCTGCCAATTGACCGGACCGTCTGAAATACTCGCCAGGCGGAACTCCTGCGTAAACTGGTCCGTGTCGGCGCCGTCCTGTGTGACAGACGGGAATGGCACCTCACTGGCCAGGCCGCCGTCGATATCACCACGGCTGAAGCCATCGGCCTGCTGGTAGGAGCTGATCGAGTTGATGCTCGTGGTATCGAAGTCCCAGCTGATGTTGAGCGTCGTGCCATGCGATTCGTACGACTGCGGGTTGTTGTTGCCGCCGTCGTAGTTGACCACTTCCCTGTCGTAATTCTGGTTCAGCCCCGGGCTGCCGGTATCGAAAACATTGGCGCGGAAGATCGATGACGTACCGTCCAGGCTGCGGTTCTGGTGTGATAGCAGCGCGCTAAAGCGATCGCTTGGAGTCCACAGCAACTGCAGTCGTCCTGCATTCTCGTTATAACGGCCGAGGGCTTTTTCGCCGTCGGCGCCATTGCGGATCCAGTTATCGCGGGAGCGGGACAGCACCGACGCGCGCGCCGACAATGTGCCGTCGATCAGGGCGCCGCCTGCAGCACCTTCAATGTTGCTTGTGTCAAAGGTGGCGTAGGAACCTTTCAGGTAAGCCGAAAACTCATCGTCTGGTCGGCGCGTATTGATCTTGATGATGCCGGCCGTGGTGTTGCGGCCAAACAGCGTGCCCTGCGGGCCGCGAATAACCTCAATGTTCTGCACGTCGAACAGCGGAAAGCCCTTCAGTACGACGTTTTCCATGACGACCTCGTCCATCACCAGGGAAACCGGCTGGGATGCTGCAAGGTCAAAATCGATGTTGCCCAGGCCGCGCAGATAGAAGCGCGGTGCAGAGCGGCCGTTCGATGACTCGGCGTACAGGCCCGGCACGCGGCCGGACAAGGCGAGGATATCCTCACCGCCCGAAAACAGCGCGTTCAGGCGTTCGCCCGATGTGGTTGCGATCGAGATGGGTACGTCCTGCAGCGCCTCTTCGCGCTTTTGCGCGGTGACGACGATCTCTTCAAGTACGCCTGGTGTCTGAGCGGCGACCGGGCCAGCAAAAAGGCCGCTGGCGGCGACAGCGATAGCGCCGCTGATTGCCAGGCCGCGTCCGAATCGAGAATGAGTTGTTGTATTTTGGCCACGCATCGTGGGTCTCCTGAATTAAGCGTCGGCGCAGTATAGCGCCGTTATTCCAGTGAGGTGTAGCATTCCTGCGAAAAGGTTGGTGTGCAAATGCAGAGGAAACGGAGGTCCTCGTGGCCGGCATTCGTGATCTGCTGCGCCGCGTGTTTCGGGATCGTTACCGTGTCGCCGGGGCCGACCGGATAGGGGGCCTCGTCGCCGACGCGCATCAGCCCGTGGCCACTCTCGATCACGTACCATTCGTGCACCGACAACTGGTGCAGCTGCGTTGTGACTCCGGGCTCGATACGGGTCCGCGCAAGGGATACCTCGGGCTGGCTTGCCGTGTTGACCAGTTCTGTGATGTAACAACGCTCGACGGTCCAGACTTCCTCGCCAGGATTCGCTTTGTCAGTCATCCCTTTGTTGGTCATCTTAAGAGGCCTCTGATCCATTAGTTCGCTACTGCATTGCGCAACTGGTGAGCAACCCATTGATCTGTATATTATCGTTGTTAGGGTCGGGGCGCATCGGCCGAATAACCTCGTTGCAATGGCTCGACGGCCCTGCGGGTATGCTGTCGCCATTGCGCCTCGTTCTTCGACCGATTGGTCACCGGCGCAGCCGCGAAACAACAGACCAGAGGTTTCCAGGGACAATACCGCGATTTCAGCGGGGGAGGACAGCGTGAATCGAGCAAAAATTCCAGCAACGGGCGAACTGCTCGATCTCAGCGGGGCAACGGCCTTGGTAACGGGCGCCAGCGGCAATATCGGCGGCGCGATCGCAGAGCGCCTCGCTGAAGCCGGCGCCAGTGTTGTCCTGCACTATTATCGCAACGAGGCCAAGGCGGCGAGTCTGGCCGAGCGGCTGGGCGGCGCGAGGCTCGTGCAGGCAGATCTCTCCGAGGCATCGGACGTCGAGAGGATGTTCCAGTCGACTCAAGCCTCATTGGTTGTACACAATGCGGCCGCACAGCCGGTACGCGGAATGGGCGACATGAGCTTTGCCGAATGGCGCGCTGTGCTTGCCGCTAATCTCGATAGTGCTTTCCTGGTGACGCAACAGGCAGCGCTGGCGTGGGTAGCGGCGGGTGTGCAGGGTGCGATCGTTAATATTGGCTCGATCGAAGGGCAGGACCCAGCGGTCGGGCACAGCCATTACGCGACCAGCAAGGCAGGCGTCGCGATGCTAACAAGGGCCGCCGCGCTCGAATTCGGATCGGCCAATATCCGTGTCAACTGCGTGTCGCCGGGACTGATTGATCGTGATGGCCTCGCTCGCGACTGGCCGGACGGCGTGGCGCGCTGGCATGATCGCGCGCCGCTGGGTTGCCTCGGGTCTGCCATTGACGTCGCCGACGCGGTATTGTTTCTGCTTAGCCCCGCCGCTCGCTGGATCAGCGGCGCGAATCTCGTTGTCGACGGTGGAATGTCGGCGCAAAGCAAATGGTAAAGCGGCGAGTAGCCCAGAGGGATATATGGCAACCAAACACATGAACGCAGCGCCCGGCGATTTCGCCGAGACAGTGCTGATGCCGGGCGACCCGTTGCGGGCGCAATACATCGCCGATACCTACCTGGACGGCGCACGGCGGGTTACCGACGTTCGCAATATGTGGGGATTTACGGGTGAGTATAAGGGGCAGGCAATTTCGGTCATGGCACACGGCATGGGTATTCCGTCCGTGTCGATCTATTGCACCGAACTAATCACCGAGTACGACGTGAAGCGCGTGATTCGGGTTGGCAGCTGCGGCACCTCGCACCCGGACGTCAAGCTGCGGGACATTGTTATCGCCATGGGCGCCTCCACGGACTCCAACTGCAATCGCATGCGTTTTGGCGGCTACGATCTGGCGGCGCTGGCAAGCTTCGACCTTGTCGAGAAAGCCGTGCGTGCGGCGCGTGCGCAGGAAGTGACCTTCCACGTAGGCAATATGTTCTCGGCTGACCTTTTCTATACGCCGGATCCCGGTATGTTCGAGACGATGGCGAAGTTCAACGTCTACGGCCTCGAAATGGAGGCCGCCGGTATTTTCCCGATAGCGGCCGAGAACGACGCGGAGGCACTGGCCATCTGCACGGTCAGCGATGACCTGCGTACCGGCGCCCATCTGAGCTCGGACGAGCGGGCCACGACATTCGACGAAATGATTCTGGTCGCGCTGGAGACCGCTGTATCGTGAGGCCAATGCCTACGGGACGTTAACCTAACTTCATGAAATAAAGTAAAGTTCTTGCCTGTGCCTGAATCAGGCTTGACATGCGCTCGCTGATAGCATGATACTTCGTGAAATAAAGTTAAGTAGACCATGAACCTTCACATCGATGAAATGATTAGTGCCCCCTGTCGCCTAGGCATCCTCGCCACGCTCGTGCCGGGCGTTCCTGTGTCCTTTACAGAGATGAAAGCCGCCACCAGCCTCTCCGACGGTAATCTGCACGTGCAGACCCGCAAGCTTGCGGATGTGGGCTACATCGATATCAACAAAGCAATGCGCGGCCGGCGTTCCGTAACCGAGTTTCGCATCACTGAGCTTGGCCTCGAGCAGCTTCGGCTTCATGTCATGAAGTTGCAGAGAGTACTGGACGCGGAAACGGGCGCGAGCCCCGCGCCGAAACGCTCCGTGCGTCCTGACGATTCGGCGGTCTGGGCATGAGCGGACCGAAGAGAATAGCGCTCGGCGCGGATCATGGCGGCTTCGACCTGAAAGCGTTGCTGGCACTTCATCTGCAAAAGGCGGGATTCCAGATCGAGGACGTCGGTACTTTATCTCGTGAAGCTGTTGACTACCCGGTCTTCGCCCGCGCCGTTGCGGAGGCCGTGTCGCAGGGCAGGGCCGACGTCGGCATCATGATCGACGGCGCCGGCATCGGCTCATGCATGGCTGCCAACAAGGTGCCCGGCGTACGCGCAGCACTTGCCTATGATCTGTCCAGTGCCAGGAACAGCCGCGAACATAATGATGCCAATGTATTGACGCTCGGCGCCAGCCTGATCGGCGCCGGCCTCGCGGCACAGATTGTTGACCTCTGGTTGGCGACCGAATGCAAGGAGCGACGCCATCTGGACCGGGTCGCGATGTTTGCCGATCCAGGCGCCGCGACCGGACGCAATGAGATCGCTGGTCTCAACCTGTCGGATCAGGATGTCGACCGGGTCGTCACCCGGTTGCATCAGATTCTTGGGCCATTGGCCGCTGCGGAGCCTGCCGGCGGTTCTGTGGGTGGCAACCCTGAGGCAGCCCGGGAGTTCGTGCGACTCGGTGCCACGGGTTTGACCAGTGTCGCACCGGCGGAGCAACCGGGAAGCATTCCAGGCGATCTTGCTCGCTACATCGACCACACCCTGTTGAAGCCCGGTGCGACCGAGGAGCAGATAAGAACCCTGTGCGCAGAGGCCCTCGAGTTCAACTTCCGCTCTGTGTGTGTGAATCCGACCTGGGTATTGCTGGCGGCCGAGCTACTGCGTGGCAGCGAGGTTCTCACCTGCACCGTCGTCGGGTTTCCGCTCGGCGCCAACGAGCCTGCGATCAAGGCAATGGAAGCGCGCCGTGCCATTCGCAATGGCGCCCGCGAGATCGACATGGTGATCAACATCGGCGCACTGAAGAGCGGCAATGACGCACATGTGCTTCGCGACATCCGCGCCGTGGTCGAGGAATGTGTCGACGGCAACGCCGTCTGCAAGGTCATTCTCGAAACAGCGCTCCTCAGCGACGCGGAGAAGCGGCGAGCATCCGAACTCGCGCGACAGGCCCGGGCGCACTTCGTCAAGACGTCGACCGGTTTCTCGACCGGCGGCGCCACCGTAAGCGATGTGGCACTTATGGCCGAAGTCGTTCGCGGCGCCGGCATGGAGGTCAAGGCCTCCGGTGGAATCAGTTCCTACAGCGACGCCAAGGCAATGATCGAGGCGGGAGCGACCCGCCTGGGTGCGAGCGCCAGCATCGGCATCGTCCGGGAAGCAAAATCGACAAGCATGAGTGCTTGAGGAGTATTACCGATGGTTGATCTTAGAGCCTTTATTTTTCTCGACTCGTTGCAGCCGCAATTCGCGTCCTTCCAGGCAACTATCTCGAAGGGGTACCTGCCCAAGGTGGGACAGGCGAGTTTGTTCGTGGAGATCGCCCCTGGCATGGCGATCAACCAGATCCTTGACGTTGCGCTTAAGTCGACGGACGTCACGGCCGGCATGCAGATCGTAGAGCGCCACTACGGGATGCTCGAGTTGCATTCCGAAAGTCAGGCGGACGTGCGCCAGGCCGGGCAGGCGATTCTCGATTTCCTGGGTCTTAAGGAAGAAGACCGTCACAAACCGCGAGTCGTTGCCAACCAGGTCGTCCGTCATCTGGCAGATACCCAGACGATGCTGATCAACCGCTTCCGCCACGGCAACATGATTCTTGCCGGGCAGACCTTGTTCGTACTCGAAGTTGAGCCCGCGGCCTATGCCGCGTTGGCAGCCAACGAGGCGGAGAAAGCGGCTGACATAAACATCCTCGAAGTACGAGCAGTCGGAAGTTTTGGACGCGTCTACATCGGCGGCGAGGAACGGGACGTGGTGGTCGCGCACGAAGCGGCGACTCAGGCGATTAACGCAGTCACTGGCAAGACGATAAAGAAGTAGTTGAACGAATTGTAGTTGCATAAACTAACGTGGCCACAAAGGCCAATTCGCGAGGAGCAAGGCGATGTCAGAAGCATTGGGAATGATCGAATGCCGGAGTTTTCCGGCTATGGTGGAGGCGGCCGACGCCATGGTGAAAGCGGCCAAAGTCGAGCTCGTTAGCTACGAAAAAACCGGCGGCGGCTACACAACCGCAGTCGTGCGTGGCGACGTTGCGGCCGTTCGGGCTGCGTGTGATGCAGGGAGAACTGCAGGTGCACGCGTTGGCGATGTGGTTACCGTACATGTCATTGCGCGTCCGCACACGGGCGTGGACATGACCATTCCGTTGGGTCGATCTGACGCGGCGAAAAAGTAGTGGCCAGGGGATCGGTGCTGCCGTGAAACTTGCAAAAGTACTCGGCACTGTCGTCGCCACGGAGAAAGACGCCAAGCTCGTGGGCTTAAAACTCCTGATGCTGGGCGACTGGGGTCATGACAATAAACCGGCCGGTGGCTCGGTAGTGGCGGTGGACGCCGTCGGTGCCGGCGTCGGCGAAATGGTGCTCTATGCCAGCGGATCTTCCGCCCGCCAGACCGATCGGACTGACAAGAAACCGGTTGACGCGGTGGTCATGGCGATCGTCGACAGCTGGGAGATCGAAGGCGACGAGAAATACCGCAAAGGGGCGTCTGACTGATGAGTCGTCCGGGCGGGAATGCCGGCCTACTTAGCGACCAGCAGGTGGACATCATCGCCACCCGCCTGGCCGAACGCCTCTCCGCTCCGTCACCCGAGGCTCAGCGAAGCACCGTCGCCCGGAGCGTGCCCGTTAATCCTCCTGGCGAAACACTTGGCGAAGGTATCTTCGCGACGGTCGACGAAGCCGTCGAAGCGGCGGGTATCGCTTTCCGCGAACTCGATGGCATGTCGCTCGAAGGACGGCAGAAGATCATTGCCTCCATTCGGGAGTCCATGCTGGAGCACGGAGAGGAACTTGCACGTCACGCGCAACGCGAGACCGGGCTGGGCCGAGTCGAACACAAGGTAATCAAGAATCGCCTGGTCGCGCAGAAGACCTCCGGCACGGAGGTGCTTACGCCTCACGCCGTCACCGGTGACAACGGTCTGACGCTTACCGAATATGCTCCCTACGGGGTGATTGGCGCCATCACGCCCACGACCAACCCAACCTCGACTATTATTTGCAACACGATCGCCATGCTCTCGGCCGGCAATAGCATCGTCTTCAACGTGCACCCGAACGCGCGTGAATGCTCCATGGCAAACGTCCGACTCCTGCATCGCGCGATCATCGCCGGAGGCGGTCCGTCGAATCTGGTTAGCGCTGTGGCGGAACCGACCATCGAATCCGCGCAGGCGCTCATGGCCCACAACGGTATTCGTCTACTGGTTGTGACCGGAGGCAGCGGTGTGGTGCGCCAGGCGATGACGAGCGGCAAGCGCGCTATCTGCGCCGGCCCCGGCAATCCGCCGGTGGTCGTCGATGCAACGGCCGACCTCGAGCACGCCGCCCGCAGCATCATCGCCGGAGCGTCTTTCGACAATAACATCGTGTGCGTCGATGAAAAGGAAGTCATCGCGGTCGACAGCATTGTCGAGGAATTGCTTCATCAAATGTCGCGCCACGGTGCCTACGTCCTGAACGAGAGCGAGCTCCATCGAGTGGAGGGAGTTATCTTCAGCGAGCACCGCGGGCCGCGGCGACGCGCGGTGGTTGAGAAGGAACTCATCGGCAAGAACGCGGGTGAAATCCTCAAGCGAGCCGGTATCGCATGTAGTGGTGACCCACCACTGCTGGTTGCGCGTGTTCCGAACGACCACGCACTGATCTGGACCGAGCAGATGATGCCGGTGCTGCCTGTGACGTCAGTACCCGACGTCGATCGCGGCATCGAGCTGGCGAAGGAAGCCGAACACGGCTTCGGCCATTCGGCCGGCATGTACTCGCGTGACATCGACGCACTGAGCCGAATGGCGCGGACCATCAACACCAGTATCTTCACCAAGAACGGCCCGTTCTATGCCGGCCTGGGCGAAGGAGGAGAAGGTCATTGCAGCTTCACGATCGCCAGTCCTACCGGCGAAGGGCTCACCGGGCCGGTCGCCTTTAGTCGACTGCGACGTTGTGTTCTCGTCGATCACTTCCGCATCGTCTAGCCTGGATACTGAGCCAGGATGGTGCAGAAAAGAAAACGACACGGAGCCCTGGCATTACTGGAATTCGAAAATATCGCCACCGGAATCCTGGCGAGTGACGTCATGGTCAAACGTGCACCCATCGCGTTGCTGCGCTGTGGAACGATTCACCCGGGTCGATTCCTGATTCTGGTTGGAGGCAGCGTCGCGAGCACGGAGGAGGCATACGGCGCCGGAGTGCGGCTCGGTGAGGCCGAGCGCACGCTGAGCGGTAGCGTATTCCTGGGCGACGTTCACCCGGCGCTTCATGACGCCGTTCTCGGTATGCGACAGGCGTTGCAGGGCGATGCGCTGGTGGTGATCGAGACACGCTCCTCGCCTGCATTGCTGGCTGCCGTGGATGCCGCTGTGAAAAGCACCCCCGTCGTTCTCTCCGAGGTTCGCCTGGGCGACGACCTCGGTGGGCACGCGCTGGCGCTGATGAGCGGCGATCTGACCGACGTTGAGACCGCGCTCGGCATGTGCGTCGACCGAGCTGGCGATCAACTGCTTGCACGGACGCTGATGCCAAGGCTCGACTCCGACTTGCGCTCATTGCTCGAACAGGGCACGCGTTTCGGTCTGTGCCCGGCTTTCGAGCCGGGCGGTGCTGAGTATCCGGAGGAGATCGCATGCTCCTGGGACGTGTAATCGGCACGGTGGTCCCGGCGGCGCTGGTGGACGAGCTGTCCGCCACGCCACTGCTCTGGGTCCAGCCACTCGACCGCGAGGGCCGACCCGAGGGCGACCCGCTCGTCTGCGCGGATGGCACGCGAATGGCGGGGCCCGGCCAGGTAATCTACTGGGTGGCAAGTCGCGAAGCGGCACTGACCCTCGACCCTTGGTTTGTCCCGGTCGACGACGCCATCGTCGGCCTGGTCGACGAGGTGCGGCTGTATCCTTCGGAGGATCCCGCCTGATGATCCTCGGCCGTATTACAGGCAGCGTCGTGTCGACGATCCATCACCCCGTCGTGCAGGGCCGCAAGCTACTCGTCGCCGAGCGACTCGACGCAACCGGGCGCCCCACCGGCGGCTATATCATCGCCATGGACACTGTCGGGGCGGGGAAAGGCGAGACCGTCCTGATCCTCGACGAGGGCACAGGTGCTCGTCAGATACTCGACGATAGCCAGGCACCGGTGCGCTCGATCATTGTCGGCATCGTTGACGCAGTCGAGCTCGAAACGAGCTGAGGGCGAGACTGGAAGCCGTCATTTGCGGCGTTACGTCTCTTGAAAAGGGCGTACCATTCCTTGCGAGACGGTTCTTGCAGCTAACTGCTTCCTGCCTCGCTGATACGTATAGCTTGGTCGTTACACCACCCTAAGCTTCGAAGTTGTCAAGCAAGCCTGGTTCGATCCGCGCCCCAAGCTGCTGAATGACCATCGTGGCACAGTACGTGCCGTACTTCGCGCAGTCCTCCAGCAGCTTATCGTTGGCCCAGCCGTAGAGGAAGCCGGCGCAATAAGCGTCGCCGGCACCTGTCGTGTCGACGACCTCGTCTACTTTTGACGCGGCCTGCACGATGGTCTTGTCTTCATGCACGATGACGGAGCCTTGTTCCGAACGTGTTATCGCGAAAAGATTCTCGAAGTCCTTTAATGCCACGAGGGCCTCATCGATATTGGACGTGCCCAGCAACGCATAGACCTCTTCTTCGTCCGCGACGATGATATCCGCGTCATTGCGAACGAAGTCCAGGAAGGACTCGCGATGCCGCTCGACGCAAAAAGAATCAGACAGTGACAAGGCAACAGTCGTGCCATTGGCTCTGCCGAATTCCGCTGCTTTCTTCGCCAATGCCGGGCCTTCCGCAATATCCCAGACATAGCCCTCGAGCAGCATGGCCTTCGGCGCGCCAACTGTATCCGCCGTAATGTCAGCGAGGCCGAGCTCGAGGCACGCGCCGAGATAGGTTTGCATGGTGCGCTGTCCATCGGCCGTAATCAGGACGTGGCTTCGGGCCGTGGGTGCGCCATCAGCGGCGGCTTTCAGGCGAATATCGACACCGAGTGATCGCATATCGTGGTTGAAGATGGTGCCTAGCTGGTCTGCTTTGACCTTGCCGATGTACGCAGCCGTACCGCCCAGATTGGCGAAACCAGCGACCGTATTGGCGACCGAACCGCCCGACATTTCCGTTGCAGGACCCATCTTTGCGTACAGCTCACGAGCCTGCTCTTTATCGATCAACACCATCGAACCTGGCACGGCGCCGATATCTTCGAGGAATGTGTCTTCGACGTGGGCAAGGACGTCGACGATGGCATTGCTGATACCGAGAAGCTGGGCAGAATGTGACATGGGAATAACCGCAGACCAAAAACGGCGCATAGCCTACCATCACGTTGTAGGCAATGCCCGTTCTATACATTAGTATTGCCTTTACCAGCTCGGTATCGTCCTGCGTTCAGTGCCCGGTTTGGCGTGCGCCCGAATTTCGGGATACAGTCGCGCATGGCGAGGAATAGCGCCTTCCTCCACGGCGGCTATCGAGACGGAGCAAAGCGATGAGAAGATCTGCGAATTTGCTGATTCCACTCACCCTGATCCTGATGTACTACGGGTTCTGGTTTGGTACCGTCATTTTCCTTATCTCGCGTTTTCCTGCGCTTGATCAATACCTTCCGATAGGCGGGATTGGAGAACTCGCCGCGTCTAACGCGGACTCCTTCGAACCGATCTACACGAGCGCCGAACGGACGATCCTGTCTACAACCGGACCCTTGCGACTGGTGTTCGCGAGTATCGGTTCGCTTATCCTGACTGTGCCGGTTTCATGGGTCTACTTCATCACCAGCCGCACGCGGCGTATCGACCAGTCGTTCCTGCAGACCATCATGATCTTGCCGGTTGTAGTGACCGGGATTGCGATGATCGTCGTCAACAGCCTGGCACTGGCGTTCAGCCTGGCTGGCGTCGTCGCCGCGGTGCGCTTTCGATTCTCTCTCGACCAGCCTTCCGACGCCATGTACATTTTTGTCGCAATTGGAATCGGCCTCGGCTCCGGAATCGGTGCGGTCGGGATCTCCGGCGTGATTTCGCTGATGTTCGTGCTTGCCACACTGGTCATATGGAAGCTCGAGTACGGTAAGACGCTTTCCGGCCCCTTCCTGACGATGTTGACGCGTCGGGATGGTGGCGAAGATGAATACTAGTGTCCTGTTTGCTGAGTTCGCTAACTCTCAGTGCTCCCGGCAGCGCGTCCTGCCGCGGCGCAGGAGTGCAGGATTAGCGGGCTACTTCAAACGACTGCAACG